>MDSZ01245318.1_pt1 | contig 10513 bp, 14 predicted proteins | sample 811201 | NCBI WGS metagenome assembly MDSZ01 (sample SAMN05326647, study PRJNA326480) | marine metagenome | isolation source: seawater | place: Indian Ocean: North | collected 2010
AAAATGAACTAAATTTTTAAACCAATTATTTTTTTGCAAAATTTCATACCTTAAAAAATTATTATCTTCGGTTATAAATAGTTTATTAAATAAATTTAAATATTAATTCTAATTATATGGACCAAGCAATTGAGAACACGAATATTAACAAATTACCAAAAAATATATTTTTATTATGGTTTCAAGGATGGGATAATGCACCGTGGCTGCAAAGACAAGTTAGAAAATCATGGGAAATAAATAATCCTGATTGGAATGTAATTTTATTAGACGATTCTAATTTAAGAAACTACATAAATGATATCGATTATATATATGATAAAAGTAAACATATAACATACCAAGCCAAAAGTGATATTATAAGATTATCATTGGTAAAAAATATAGGAGGAGTTTGGGCAGATGCTACTATGTTATGTATGCAACCTCTTGACAATTGGGTACATGAAAAAGTTGAACCGGCCGGAATGTGGATGTATCATGGTCACGGGGGAGGAATGCCAAAAGAGATTGGACCCGCTTCGTGGTTTATTGTTTCAAAAAAAGAAAACTATGTTTTAAAAAAATGGAAAGAAAAATGTGACGAATATTGGAGAAATCACGGGAGTGCGCATAATTATTTTTGGATGGATGGACTTTTCAAAGAACTACATGATAAAGACAATGAATTTAGATATTTATGGTCAAAAGCTCCATATCTATATTGTGAGGAAAAAGGTTCTGCACATACATTAGCTGGTTATAACAATTGTGGAGGGATGGATGGGTCGAATGATGAATTAAAAAAAATATTTACTGATTCGCCCCCATATGCTCTTAAATTTTGGAATGGGTGGAACAGTCGTTTTAGAAACATATCTTCTGATGATTGTATAAATTCAAATGGATATCATGCAATTCAAATAGCATTAACAATAAAATAAATATGTGCTAAATCAAATTTTTGCATAGAGATTAGGTCGCGGTTTCTTTTAGTTTTTCAATCATTTCAAGAACTTGATCTAGTGTTTTGACTCCCTGAAATCTTGTAGTACTATTTTTATATTTAATTATTGTATCCGGTACTGTGTAAATACTGTTATCCATAAAAAAAGAGTCAAATTCTTCATTGTCAACTGATACATGATAAAGCATACTATCTGGGACAGACGTAAGAATTTTATCAAGTTCTGCACAAGGGACACACCAGTCTGCACCAAATTTAAAAAATATTACTTTTTCTCCAAAATTAATGTTGTTAATAGAATTATAACTAGAAAGATCTTTGATTGTAACTCCCATTTTTAATTTAATATAATTTATTTTTTTAAGTTTGTAATTGTTATTTTAAATTATATCCATTTATAATAAATGACAGCACTAGATTTTTACACGGTAGATCTTACAACATTGGTTATAATTTTACTAATTGCATTAATTGTTTTTATGCTTTTAAATTACGTCGATAAAGAAAAAGAGGATAATTTTCCATTTAATATAACCATATCTATAATATCCGGAATAATTGTAAGCATGTTTTATTCATATGTAACTATAGAACCAGATGAAATATTAACAACAAATTATTGGGACTAATTCGTTTTTTAAAATAATTATACAGTAATATAATATGTCAATATCGTTATCAAAATTCAATCCAAAAAAAATTGAAGAGAGACGAGTATCTGGTTCTGGACCTGCTACGTGCGTTTTTATTGGAAAAAGAGGAACCGGTAAAAGTACATTAGTTGCAGATATATTATATTATATTAGACGAATTAATGCTGGTGTAGCAATATCGGCTACCGAAGATGGTAATGCTTATTATTCAAGTTTTATACCAGATATATTAATACATTCTGAGTATAAACCAGAAATTATTCAACAAGTTATAACTCGTCAAAAAAAGGTAATAAATGGAAATAAAAAGAATACAGATGGAGATGTTTTTGTACTCTTAGATGACTGTATGTATGATAAAAGAATGATAAGAGATACTAATATAAGAGGTATCTTTATGAATGGTAGACATTGGCGTATAACTTTTATGCTTACTATGCAATATTGTATGGATTTGCCACCAGATTTAAGAGCAAATATAGACTACGTTTTTATACTTAGAGAAAATATAATTCAAAATCAAGAGAAAATTTACAAGAATTTCTTTGGTATTTTTCCACACTTAAGCATTTTTCAAGATGTACTAAATAGTTGTACAGAAGGTTACGACTGTTTAGTTCTGGATAATACATCAAAAAGTAATAACATACAAGATTGCGTTTTCTGGTACAGAGCAAAACCAAACAGGAATTTTAAAATAGGATCAAAAGAGCTTTGGAAGTATTGTCAAAAAAATTATGATGAAAAGAAAGCCAAAACAGTAGAAGAATACGATCAAAAGAAATTGAAGAAAAAGAATACCCCAAGCGTAACTGTTAAAAAATTAAAAAAATAAAATAGGTTGCTCTTCTTTATTTATGTACATATTCTTTAGTGTGTAATAATTGTGTCTCATCTTTTTTTTTGGAAACATTGTTCTTTTCTTCATTCTGTTGAAATAAAATAACTTACTAATTTGTTCAAAACTAATAAGTTTAGTTATTTCATAAAACATTTTATTTACATTGCAAAAGTTTACATTATCATACAAAGTTCTATTTTTGATAATGATGTATAAGATATCTGGATCGTCCATTTAAATTATAAATTATTTTTTAATTATATGTATTTAAATTATAAATTATTTTTTAATTATATGTATATAATATTTCTTGTTTTTATTTTCATTGTTTGTTTTCTTTTTTTAAATTTTTGTTTATTGAAGTTTTCGCTAATGTATTCTAAAAAGCTATTAAATGATAATGTATCGCGTATATTTAATATCTCTTTTTCTAAATTTGTATAAACTCCTTGTTTTCTTAGATTTTTACATAATAATTTGAAATCATTTATTTCATAATTGTCAGTTGTTATGTCAAAATAAATCAATGAATTTAAGTACATATTAATTATTCCGTCGTTTTGTGTATAATTATTTAACATATCTTCCTCCATTATTACTGGTATTATTATCTTATTTCTGTAAACAGCGTAGTTCCATTCTTTAAAACAGTTGTCATTTATTTTATTTTATTTAACTGCATTATTTATTTTTAAACAATACGCAGTCGTGAGACAAACTATAAAAACTTTACAATTGTCTATGGCTTGAGTTATAGAATTATCTACATCTCTTCCCATATCATAATGATCAAACCATACCGAATAACCTGTTCCTTTTAATATATTACATAATACCATACATCTCGTATGATTATTTCGGCCCTTTTTGTCTTTTTGCCACGTATGAGATATAAAAATATCTTTATGCATTTTAATTTAAAGTTACTTTATATATAAAAGTAAACTTAAATGCATAAAATTAATAAATTGTTAGAAATTCCTCAATATGAACAAAGGTCTGATATGTGGTTTAAACAACGTGAAAATAAGCTTACTAGTTCTGACGCTGGTACTGTTTTAGGTCTTAATCCGTATCAAAAACCACACGAAGTTCTTTTTAAGAAATGTGGTTTTGATCCAAAGCCTTTTGTTGGAAATGTTGCTACAAGACATGGACAAAAATACGAAGACGAAGCCATAGATAAATACTGCGAACTTACCGGACAAGTAAATTATAATTTTGGCCTTATAGCACACGAAGATGTGTATCATAATAAAGATTATTATTGGATGGCAGGGTCTCCCGATGGAATAGTTATCTCTAAAACAAATGATAAAGCAGATCCAGTTCTTTTAGAAGTAAAGTGTCCATATAGAAGAAAAATTAAGTTTGGTAAGATTCCGGAGTATTATTTACCACAAGTTCAGCTTAATCTTTTTATTTGTGATCTTAGGGTAGCAGATTTTATAGAATATCTCCCGCCGGATACAATGAATATAGTAAGAGTATATAGAGATCAAAAGTGGTTGGATAAAAATATACCAATATTACAAGAGTTTTGGAAAGAAGTAGAATACTATAGAAATAATGATATTAAATTACATCCAAAATTTCCAAAACAAAAAAGAACTCTTGATTTAACACCTGATAAACCAGAAGAAGAAAATATTCTACTTGAGTATGCATTTAGAGAATAAAGATACGTTGATATTTTACAAAAAAGATATTATTTAAAAGAATAGAATATACTACATTAATAAAATGGGTATTCGCGGACTAAATACCGTTATTAAAAAGTGGGCACCGGATGCCATCCAGACTTGTGACATCTCAAAGTACAGAAACTCAAAAGTGGCTATAGACTGCAGTATTATTCTTTATAAATTTAAATATGCATCTAGGGTTGAAAACTCTCATCTTATAGGAATCGCAAATAGAATTAAGTTTTATCTTATGAATGGTATACTCCCCATTTTCGTATTTGACGGAACCCCGCCAGAAGCAAAAAGAGTAACACTTGTCAAACGCCAAGCTACAAAGGAAAAAATGTATGTTAGGCTGGAAGAGCTTCGAGCAAAAGAACCAGAAACCGAAGAAGAAAATAAAACTATTCAAGAAGAGATAGAAAAACTATTGTCTCAATTAATTGTAATTAAAAAATCACATATCGAAGAAAGCAAAGAACTTCTTGAGAAGGCTGGGATTCCTTATTGTACAGCCCCAGAGGACGCCGAAAAATATTGTGCATTTTTACAGAAAAACGGTCTTGTAGATTATACAGTAACTGATGATACAGATGCTAGTACATTTGGATGTCCTATAATTCTTAAGACATCTATCAATAAAAATATTACAGAGATAAATACAGATGTAATTTTGCAACGATTTGAAATGACCCATGATTCTTTTGTGGATTTTTGTATTCTTTCTGGTTGCGACTACACCGATCCTATACCACAGATAGGTCCAATTACATCATTTAATTTAATCAAAAAGCACGGCTCAATTGAAGAAATTCTTAAAGCCTTAAATAAAGAAGCACTAAATTTTAATTACATCGTTTCTAGAAAAATTTTTAAAGAATTTGATTACCAAATTCCAAATAAATTTGAAAAAATTAATGTAGACAAAAAAATACTAATGGATTTTCTAAATTTGCACAATTTTAAAGAAAATGTTATTTCAAAATTTATTAAAATTTTATTTTAATTTTTGAATTTAATTTTATTTTTTTTCTTTTGTTTATATTAAAATAAATATGTCTGATATGCTTAGTTTGTTCTTCGGTAAGAAGCGCCGTGCGCGCAAGGCCAAGAAGTCCCCTGGTCGCCGCCCAAAGCGCGGTCACTACGTTAAGTCGCTACCAAAGTCGCGCGCATTCGTAACTGTCCGCGGCCGTCGCCGCAAGCTCCACCGTGGTGCCAACGGTGGTCTTTACTATCGTACCAAGTCGGGGCGCCACTACATTGACGCCAAGGTCCTCAAGCGCAAGCAGCACATGCTCTCGCCAAAGAAGCGTCGCGTTCGCCGCGCCGTCAAGAAGCTCCGTCGTCGCAAGCACCGGAAGCTCAAGATGACCAAGGCTGCTATCGCTGCCCGTCGTGCCTACCGCCTCCGTAAGAAGCGCATGGCTCGTTTCGGCGCGTGGTAAGTGTAATGTGTAATGTGTAATGTGTAATGTGTAATGTGTAATGTGTAATGTGTAATGTGTAATGTGTAATGTATAGCGTGATGTAATTAAAATAATAAAGCAATTTAGCATTATTTTATTATTTTATTTGTATAAATGATTACTATTTTCTGGTTTTATTATTTATGATACAAAAATGATAACAGATAGAACTTATAAAGTCTACAAAAAAGAAGACTTTATAATTGCTTCTATTAATTTGTATCTTGATATAATAAATTTATTTACATTTATACTCCAAATATTATCATTTTCTAATAATTCTAATTAAAATCTAGATCACTTAGTTTAAGATCTTCGTGTTTAATGGCAATTATTTTCTCTATAGATCTAATTGTGCTTGGAATTGTTTTAAAATCGTTAACTCCAATTATTTCAATTGTATCATAGACATTAATATCAACGATACAATTGTCTTTGTAGTCCTCTAATGATTTAATTAGATGTATATATTTTTGTCCTTCGGGATCTGAATGATGAATTTTTGCAAACAACGTTTCATTCTTAAATATAGTGCTGTATAATTCAATGTCTTCGTTTTTTTCTTTCACTAAGAGACTAAATGTTATCAAGTTAGAAGGTTTCCATTTAAAACAAGAATAATTTACGCCTGTTATAATAGGTAAATCATTTGGAATCATAAAAATTTCATCCGTGTCTTTGAAGTCTTCTGCATAAGAATTAATAGATTCTGAATATTCAGTTACAGTAATTGGTATACTACTAGACTCTATATTATGTTTAAAAGTCTGAGCTTCTGCTACGCGATCTAGATAAGTAATTCTGTTGATCTTACTTCCGCAACAAGAAAATGTATCATAAAGACAAATTTCCTCTGGTTTATAAGAAATATCAAAAATCGTTCCTTGGTAGTATTCGTCTGGACACTTTATATTAATTTTATAAATAGTTAAATCTTTAAGAATTACTACAGACGTGTTATTGCCATTTTTATCCAAAAACATAAATAAAATAGCTCGTTTTGTGTCCACGGTGTCCTTTTTGTAAAAAATGTATTTAAAATTTCTGAGCTTAAAAATGTATCTTTTTTCTATGTTCACAGAGTTCTGAAGAGGAAAATACATGTCTCCTTTTCCAGTCCAACTGTTATTTAGTAAAAATACAATTTGTTTTTTAAAGTTTTCATCTGTGATCTCTGATTGCATTATTATAATATATAATCATGCAGTCTCTTTAAATAAATTTAAAGGTAACGTATTATTCATTGGTATTATGTCTTTTACCTCAAAAGAAGAAACTCTTGTAAATTTTTTATTAAATTATTATAAAACTAAAATAAGTCTTTTTAAGGATATAATTTATCAAAATACCCCATTAAGTCTGAGACTTCTTGATTGGTTAGTAACAAATTACTCTAAAAAGTATAATATAATATATCCACTTGGTAATTCTGGTGAAATTATATATTTTAATATATACCTCGATTACAAAAACCAGTTAAAAGCTTATTCAAAAAATTTTTTTGATCCATTTTGTAGACAAAAACGTCTTGTTATAAATACGGTAACTTTTAAATGGAGAGAATACACAGAAGAAAGCATTTCAGATACGGAGATAGTTACAACTGTTGGTCAGCTTAATTTTTTTAGATGGTTTATAGATAACAAGATACTTGATTATGCATTGTCAAATATTAAATTTATAGACGCAGACATGATAAATACCATGGCTTCTAAAAAGAAAGGTAAAAGATCAGTGCTTTCCCCAAGTGCAGTAAAGGGTATATATACTAACAAATGCAATGTTACGATTAAATTTAAACCCTAGCAATTTAGAGAAATAATCTATTTATAATTATAAAATGGAACATCCATTGAATATTTGGCTAAAATCAACTGGAAAAATGGTAACAGATTCGAGTAAACAAACTATTACTCATTTTATGTTTGATGGGGGGAAACTAGACATATCAGAAGATCACGAAACGTTCCAGATTATGTACAGTAAGTATATAAAATGTAAAAACTGTATAGTAGAAAGAAAAACTGAATTTTTTAAGTTTTTTGTAGACTTTGATATACTTTCAGAAGAAATAATAAATCTAGAAGAATATGTGATTCTTATACAAAACACATTGAGTAATTTGTATAAAAATAATTCTTTAGTTTGTATAGTAACAGGGGCTGATAAAAATAAAGAAATAACTAAAAATGGAACGGTTTATTTTAAGCAAGGGTTTCATTTACATTGGCCTGATATAATTGTAGACAAGACTACATCATTGGCTATTCGTAAAAATCTTATAGTAAATTTAACTAATGTTTATGGGAAGAATGAAAAACACCATGACTCTTGGGAAAAAATAATAGATCGCTGCGTTTATGAAAATAATGGTCTTAGGTTAGTTGGTTCAGATAAATGTACGATATCAGATGGTATTAAAAACTACGAAGAAAGAATTTATATACTTAAGGATGTGTACGTCGGGACCAAAAGAGATGAAGCTTTATTTGATTTTTATAGCAAAGATACATTTCAATTGGTTAAGAATACTAGTATAAGATGTGAATCTAAAAGTATAACAGAGGTACAAGGCCTTGTTGAGTATGTAGAAACAGAAGAGAGTACTGAGAGTAATTGTGGAAATCTTATAACTCTTTCTAAAAGTTCACAAGAGTACAAAGCTATTGAAAAATTTTTTAAACTTTACGCGGTTGGTTATCGCGTAGAAGATATCCGTGCTATTTCACAGGTAAAAGACAAATGTATGTATCTAATAAACTCGAAATCTAAGTATTGTCAAAATAAACAAAACTTTCATAGTAATAATCACATTTATTTTAAACTAAGTCCAAGTGGACTTTGTCAGAAGTGTATGTCAGAAAATCACGGTATTCACGGCCCATGTAGAGAGTTTCAAAGTAGTTGTGTGCCAATTACAACTTCTCTTGAAAGCGCTCTTAATTGGAGAAAACCAAAAACTAAAGAAATCAAAAAACCTCAAGATTTTAGCCTTCCTGGGCTACTGGAAAGACTTGAAAATAATATAACCGGTAAAGATGCTTTTATGGGACCTGGAAAAAAGAAGTAAATAGTACCACTGAAAGTCCTATTAAAATAGCAATTACGACTTTTCCACTTAAGTTTGTAACACCTGATTCTACTAAATATGGAAATGAATTACCCAAAAGTTCAGTAAACTGACTTGAGCTAGTAATAAGATAAGCTATAATCACAAGTAAAATAATTCTTACATTCTTCTCTTCTGATATCTTACCAAAGAGCGAACTATTTACATCTAAATTTAAATCCTGATTTACATTTACATTTCCATTTCCATTTCCTTTTTGTTTGCCCCTTGATAAGATACTTTTTGGACTTTCAGTGTCGATTTCTTCTGTTATTTCTTCTTGTTTACCATTTAGATCTTTTACAGAACATTCAAACTGCGACATATTTAATAAATAAAACGATTTAATTGTAACTTTTTAAACGAAACAATAATTAGTTTTAAAAATAAAAATAAAATGTATATATAAAAGTAAATAAAATGGGCATAGACAACGTTGCTATTAAAACTTTTAATTCAACAGGATCACAGTCTGTGTGTAGAGCCAATGAAGCAGACGAAACAAAACTAATTGAATCGGAGTTTCTTACTAAGTGTACAACTGAATACATTAATGGATCTGGAATGAGTTTTATATCTGGGAGTATTGATTTGGATAAACTCAAAGCTTCTAATTCATATGAAACATTTACACTACCAAGTGATGTAGATGCAATAAGTGAAATAACTCTTCAAATGTCATTAGGTGCCAGCGGTGAAAATTTATCTCCGACATTTATTTTAGATCTTATAAAGAAAATAGAAATTAAACTAGGTAATTTAGTAGTTCAGACTATTCTACCAGGTGATATTTATGCCAGAAATTTAACAGAATCAGGATATGCAGTAAGTGTAAATACATACCAGTCAGTTTCAAATTCAAGTAATTTATACACAGCCGCAGATAATATTGATTTTGCGCTTTCTATCCCATTCACTGGAAGATCAACTGGTGTAAATAAATCTTTTTTACAAGCAGGTGCTGTAACGAACCACTTAACAATGAAAGTTTATTACAATAGTCTTGGCTCTAGTGGAGCTATAGGACTAGCTACTACACTTCCAGCTAGTGTATCAACTGGGGTGTGCGTTTTTAGTCATTCTATGACTTCTACAGAAAAGAATTTTATAGCAAAGAATATAATAAATAGACCAGTTAATACTTCTCAGTCTATTGCATACAGTTTGTCTAGTATAACTTCATCATCGGTCCCTGTTACAATCGATTTAAGCTCTATTGATATAAATGTATCTCATATATTATTAACTTTAGATAATAGCATATTTAATTCTAGCGGAACTGCGGCGGACCGATCCTCGGGAGGAGGCACCAGCGGTACAACTTGGACGGCTATTGGTTCGGGACCACCCGCGGTCAATCATTTAGGAGTTGCAGCAGGTTGGTTAAAGTCAGCTGAATTAATATTAGGAAATGATAGAACAGGGAGTGTTCCAGGATCTTGTCTTACAACTAATAAATTAGAACTTTTCAAATTGACAAGCGTTGCGTCTAAAAATATTTACATATTAAAGTTAGCCGGTTCTGCTTTTAGCACAGCCGGTGTCCCATTTTCGAGACTAAATAACAAAAAGTTAGTAATTACTTACGCAGATGGCTTTACGCTTTCTCCTTATACAGGTAATACTACAACAGGTATGTCTAACATAAACGTAACCTGCTGTGGAACACAGATTCAGAGCACAGTTGGTGGTACTATTTCGTTTTCTGCTTAAACAATTTAAATAAATCAAATAAATTCATTTAAATTAAATAATTTTAACTACGTATTAAATTTAAAATTATTTTCTTTTATAAATTGTAAATACAAAT
>MDSZ01123951.1_pt1 | contig 10512 bp, 16 predicted proteins | sample 811201 | NCBI WGS metagenome assembly MDSZ01 (sample SAMN05326647, study PRJNA326480) | marine metagenome | isolation source: seawater | place: Indian Ocean: North | collected 2010
ATGCTCCTTTTTCTCTTGCTAGCTCGCAAGAGGTTTTTATTGCATGGTAAGATATAAATTCTTGGATTTTATCACATAGCTCCACAGCCTCCTGAGAGTCATAGTTAATCCCTAATTTATGAAGAACGTCGTGAGTTCCCATGACTCCTAATCCTACAGGTCTGTTTTTTATATTAGAAACTCTTGCCTCTTTAGTTGGGTAAAAGTTAAGGTCGATAACATTGTCTAGTCCCCTAACAGCTACTTTGACTGTGTTTGCTAGTTCCTTCCAATCTAAGGTTCTTACTTTTAGATGATTAGATAAATTTATACTTGCTAAATTGCAGACTGCCGTTTCTCCTCTTTCGACAACTTCACCCTCATTGTATCTCGTAGGCTTAGTATGTAACAGTATCTCTGTGCAAAGATTAGAAGACCTGACAACTCCTGCGTGCTTATTAGTATATCTAATATTGGAAGGGTCTTTGAAAGTAATCCAAGGGTGTCCAGTCTCATAAAGAGCAGTCAATATTTTTTTCCATAATGTTTTTGCAGGTATTATCTTGTAAGAAGAAATATTTCCTAAGCGCGCCTCTTCTTTATATCTCTTATATGTCTTAGAAAATTCTTCACCGTAGGTTGTATGCAAATCTGGACATTCTGATGGGTCAAATAGATACCAATCTTCTTCAGCCGCCACCGCAGACATGAAGTCGTCACATATCCAAGCTGCAGTATTCATATCATGACATCTTCTTCTGTCGTCGCCAGTGTTTTTTCTTAAGTCCAGAAAGTCCTCTATATCTAGATGCCAAACCTCTAAGTAAGCGCATCCAGCACCTTTCCTTTTGCCTCCTTGATTTACTCCAACAAGAGTGTCATTAAATATCTTAAGCCAAGGGACAAGTCCAGTAGAGTTCCCGTTAGTTCCTTTAATGTACGCTCCAGAGGCTCTAACAGAAGACCAGTCAACGCCCAGTCCTCCAGCATACTTAGATAGTCTGGCCTGACCATGGATAGTCCCAAAAATTCCGTCTATCGAGTCGTCCACTGTACTCAGGTAGCATGAAGATAGTTGAGATCTGTTTGTTCCACTATTGAACAGTGTGGGAGTAGAGGGGCAATACTTAAATGTTGACATCTTATTATAGATTTCTAAGACTGCTTCTTCTTTGTTCTCTTCATTAAGGCATAATCCCATAGCCGCTCTCATCCAAAAGGACTGTGGAGTTTCGACTCTTCTTCCCTCTATGTGCACAAAGTATCTGTCATATAAGGTCTGTATTCCTAAGTACTTGAATAGGCCGTCCCTTTCAGGGACAAGAGCATCAGCCAAAAACTCTAAGTCGTAGTCAAGCAACTTAGGGCTTAGCCTATCTCTCTTGACCATCAACTTTATATTTTTTATAAAGCTTGCTTTGTACTGAAGTCTAAGAGTTTGAGAACAGATACTTTCTTTAAAGACTTCTTTATAGAGATTGTTAAGTAGCATTCTAGCTGCTACATAATTATAATTCGGTTCTTTTTCTATCTTCGATCTAGCCGACATTATTAGAGCTTTATCAATCTCGGCTGTGGTTATTTTATTGTAGAGCTGTATGCTCGCATCTAACACTATTTCGCTAACAGAGACATTATCAAGTCCCTCACAAGCTCTTTCTACGCATTCATTAATCTTATCTAGGTTTATTTGCTCTAGGCGACCATTCCTTTTTTTAACTTTAATTTCTTTAATCATTAATATAGCTCAATAGATGTTTACTGTCCTAAGTATAAATAAAAAAAGCGACACCTATCGCTTACATAACAGTCTTCTGTGTACCATTATATCATCCACATACTTTCTTTTACTATGAAGACGTAAGTAAGCACTTAAGACTAAAGCAGTGTCGCTTTAACAAAAGATATCGCTGATAGCGATTATTCGTTCTTTATAGTCTTTAGTCTATCATATTATACACCTCGAAATCAGTTTTCGAAAATGAAATTATACTTTTTGATTAAAATCTAAAGTGAAAAAAGAAACCATGAAATGGGCCCGGATACACTGGGACTGGCTGAGGTTGAATGACCACAGGAGGCTGGATGATTACAGGAGGATAGTAAGAAGGAACTCTGTAATATCTAAAGTGCGGATTAACCGGTCTGTAATAATTATAGAAACCAAAGCTGTGCTTACTCTCTACTCTAGGCTGTTCGACCTGTGGTTTTTGCCATTGCTGTTTTCCGGGAATTGTAGGCCTTGCAGTAGGAGGTCTTGTGAACTCTCTAGGCTGGCTCCTAACAACTTGAGGCTTTTGAGGTGCTTGAATTACTTTTCTTTGTGGAGGGTCTGCAAGCGCTACAGGGACGCTGAAAGCAAAGACCGACAGGAACATTATTAATTTTTTCATTTCTTTCTCCTCTTAGGGGTTTAGATGCATCTAACATATTAAACGCAATCCATAAAAAAAAGGGACGCAAAAACGCCCCTTTTCTCAAATAAAATCCGTTTTATTCTGTAGGCCGTAATGAATCGCCTACGATCCAAGCAACGGCGACCGCAACGATACTCACTGCTGTCTCCTCTGGAATTCCAATTACATCTTGGAGTACTACTGTAGCAATTGTACCTACAGCGGTCCAAAATCGTCTAGACTTAACTAGACCTTTCAACTTATCTACCATTAAATTACTCCTTATGGAAAAGTTAGTCTTTTAATTATACCTCTGGATCTGACAAAATCTCAGTCATTTTTTCTAAACTTTCTATAATTTTATCATGCCGCTTATCTTGCCTTGTCTGCACATCCTCTAAGATGTTCTCGTAATGATCTCTTTGCGAATTGAATTGTTCAGTAAAATTTTCTTGCATTTCAGAGACTTGTTTCTGATGGTTCGGAAACACTACCTTTGTAGTATACCATAGATACCAACCAAGAAGTCCCGTTGCGGAAACAGTTCCCCATTCCCATTGACCTAAGTTATCTGAAAAAGCCAGCAAAGAAGGTAATACTGCGAAGATTAGACTTTTCATGATTAGTCTTTCTAAGTAAGCGCCCCTTTCGAGGCGCTATGTTAAAATTACCAGTTAGTCTTGGCTGAGTAATTGTCATTCTCTGGAATAACATTGCCTGCAAGATAAGTAAGCTTACCGGGTACTGCTGAGCTAGGATTAGCAGCAACATCTGTACCTGAAGCTCTAAGAGTAGCGGCATTATCAACACCGTTTGCAATGTTCCAAGCACCAGAAGTTGCAACAACAGGGAATCCTGCATCCCACTCTCCGCTGTATTCGTTCCATCTGTTGGATGTGATAGCTCGTTTATAAGCAACAATCCTCATGACTCCCAGCTGTTTGATAGAATCTCCATTAGCAGAGTTGCTATCACCAAATACTGCAACATCATTGCTTAGCCCAGCTATTGTAGTCGTAGCTTTAACAATAACCTGAGAAGGCTGATTGTTGAAAGTTCCGGCAGCATTTATAGCTTGATTATTCACACCAGATGAAATAGTATCAATAGGGTTACCTTCGCCGAGAGCGCTTGAGCTGAATCTATTTGACTCTGCTATCGTTCCTCCGGCCCTAAGATTACCTTGATCGTTATCTACATTCTTAGGGAAGCCATTTACATAGACTCCAGTAGATCTTAAACCAGCACTTAGGGTAATGTCTGTAAGAAAACTCATTTCTAAAAACCTTTTTTATTAAAAAAAATATATTTCTCCTACAATCCTAAAGCAATTCCTGTCCTACCTTTATTTATACACCTAAAATAGGCTTTTTATAGAATAAACTCTGAACCCATGGATATCAGCACCTATTACTGCGTTGTGATGCTTTTCTAGCCATGCCGATCCACTACATATAGTTGACAGGCTGGTTTTTTCCTCTATTGACTTGCAGAACATAATACTATCAGAAATATCAACATTTCTTAAACCCGAGCATGAGATTATATATCCTACTCCTGCTTGCTCTAGAGCCCTGCAGCATAAAATAGCTTTCTTCAAATCAAAAAAATCAAAATTGATTATGGCTCTAGCGACGGCATTATACTCATCACAAAGTTTTACTATAGTAGAAAACTCCTTTTGTATAGCTGAGTACTTTTCATTCTCTACTAGATAAGGGTTGACAGTAATATCTAACCTGTTAGCATTACATCTCATAGCCCTTACACACTGATGGCTTCTCACCTTTTCATCAGACATACCAAGAGGGTAGTCAATTGGAACCGATATAGCATAGTTATCTATAGATGAAATTTCTTGATAGATTCTTTTCAGTATGAACAATGGGAGAGCAACCCCTAAGAAGTCCATATCTATGGATGAGTAAATCTCCTCTATTGTACTTTCTAGATCTTGGGGGACTAGAGTATTATATTTACATAGCTCTAAATACATTTTACTTAAGACTTTTAATTACAGACTCAATATCCTCAAATCCATCACTACCCAATACACCATCACAAAATCCAAAAAGCTTAGCATCCTCTGGGCTCATCCACCAGTCTTCTTTATCTTTCAGTTGCTTCTTTATAAATCGCAGTATTTTATTTTCTTCTTCCGAATAAAATTTTTCACTTCGTGATTTTATAGATTTTACTATAATATTATAGAACTTATCTAAGGCTATTTGTTCTTCTTTGTAAGCAGACGATAGCTGCTTATATGTTCCAGAAATACATGTTGTGCCCTCATGAACAAGCCATTCGCAGTTTGGAAGAGAAACGCAAGCTCCTTTGTTAAGAACTGCCTGAGCTATTACTACGCCCATAGAAGCACAAATCCCGTAGCATACAAAGACAAATTTGCATTTGCTAGCAAGTATGGCATCATATATTCCCATTCCAGCGTACCAGTCCCCGCCTATAGTGAACTGATGTATTACAATCGGATCAGAGCTTATTGACTCAAGCAATCTTAAGTTTGATATAAACCTTTCATAGGTACTATGATTGATTGAAGAGTCGTCAGATGAAGAAGAAGACTTGAGAAATATCTCTCTCGTTTCTACGATCAGGCCGCATTCGTGGACAGAAGTTATGTCAAGGCAGTCTTCATTAGATTTCTTGATCTTGCTCATTTGAAAGCCTCGCGTAAGAAAGCATAACTTTTCTTATATTAGACATCACGTTACGGTCCCTGAATAGTCTACCTACTGATATTTTGAACCGATAAGGACTGAATACATCTAGACTCTCCACGCCTTCTACTGAAGATATCAAGTTTCTAAAATGTCTAGTTATCTTAAAATTGGTATGCCCTACCCAGAACTTAAAAGACTTGCTTACTAAAGTCTCGTCAGAAAGAGGCATAAGACCAAAAGGAGTGAAGATAGTCGGTATAGTTTTAAATTCATCTAGATCTTCTGATTCAGAATGAGGATCGTAACTTTCGAATCCGAAGCCACCCTCTTCTTCTGCTCCATGAGATTTGTCTTCAATATCTAACTTGAACGATTCAATCTGTTCCACATAGGGATCTACCCACTTTTCCCAATAAACCTCATATCCTGTCGGAATACTAAAGTCTTGCATCTTTTCTACCTTTGCGTATTAAACACATCGTATGGTTGTACTAGTGGCTCTTCTGACTGCGTATCTCCATCTAAGAGCTTGAGAGCGTGCCATTTGGCAATTACAGATTCAAAAAATTCTTTGTTTTCTATACAAGCACCTTTCAGTGCAGAAGCAACGTACTCCTCAAGTTCTCCTTTTTGAAGATAGTGAATTAAGAAGGCTGCAACATCTGCGCATTCTTTTGTCTTGTTCTCTTCTGGTATATGTGCTATAATATTGAAATCGCCTGAGTCGCTGTCCCACAGAAGGCTGACCTTGCCATCTATTTTATCTAAGTTAGAAATGTCTTCTTCTGTAAAGCGCTTTTCTTCTATTTCGGACTCTTCTTCTAGGCGGTTTCCCTGTTGCTGCTCTTGTTTTTTTAGCAATTCTCTTAAGTATCTAATAATCTCTCTCATAATATATTATACCCCACAATATGAGAAGAAAAAACTGGAGTTATGCTTTTTGTTTTTGTATTTCGTACCATAAAAGCCCTATGTTTGCCAAAGCGTAAGCGAACCACATTAAAGAGTGCGGATAGTCTTTGTCTTTTATACAGCCTATAGAAGCGATTGCATAGCATACAGACGTTATCGAGATAGCATATATAGAGTACATCAGCTCATCCTATTTTGATCAAAAAAGAACCATCTCTTGTAGTGATTGTGGTCTCTACCCGAGTGGACATTAGCTAAATATTCTAAGAGTTCATCTAATGAACCGAATATATGTTGATGAGGAAGCATAAAAAATAGCCAGTTTGGGGCATTCTCTTTGCCTTGCTGGCACCATATTAGGACAGGCTTTTTCTGACTGTTTGCGACAGACACCTCTTCATAAGTACCGCAAGCATGGACATTAATATCTATAGAAGCTATTATAAAGTCAGATATATCAACACATCTGAGGTCTAAAGTGCGTATTACCCCATACGTCTTTCTTATCTTGTCGTACTGTCTAGAGGATTTGAGTCGTTCGATCTCACCTCTTGTTTGACTATCTTCTATGCCTACTTCTACAGGCTTGTCACAGGGGTTTAGAACGGTAACTCCCATTGACTTTAGCATAGGAGATATCCTGTTCCTCCAACCGACTCCTCCGTCAGCAACCCTGTCCATTGCGCCAGCTAAGTAAGTTCTCATGCCAGTTAATCTCATTTTCCAGTGCTCCCAAAGCCACCCTCTTTTCTTTCAGAGTCAGAAAGATCATCAATCTCTTCGATATTGAAGCACGGTATTTCTTGAAATAAAATCTGAGCTATTCTATCGCCTTTTTTTATTTCAACACCTTCTTCACTGGAGTTGTATAGGCAGACTTTGATTACTCCTCTGTACCCCGAATCAATAACCCCAGCAAAAACGTCTATACCTTCGTTCACAGCCAATCCAGACCTAGGCCAAATTAGCCCAACATAACCATCCGGTATCTCTAGTCTTATACCAGTATCAACAAGTTTTCTTGTATTGCCAGCTATGTAACACTCGTCGTTAGAATATAGATCCCAACCGGCATCAGAAACGTGCCCCTTTGTTGGAATCGTGGTATCCTCTGTATCTTTTTTAAATTTTATTGTATTAACCATTTAACACCTCGTCTATCATAGTCGCTGTTTTAGCCCATGAGAATTCTTCTGCTGTTTTTATTCCTTCTGCATTGATCTCAAATTTACCATTGATAAATCTATTATAAATAGACTTCATGCTATCAACTATAAGCTCCTCAGTACCTTCAAGAGAAGCCCATTCTCCTTCTCCATGAAACCATATATTATCTACAGCAGGTTCTTTTTTCTTTATATCTATAAGGATAGAGTTTTTACTGTTACAATATTCTTTATGCGCAGAGTAATTGGTCGCTATTATGTGCTTACCCATAGACATTAACTCTGGTATTTCCAGATTCCATCCTTCTGCACGACTTGGAAATAGCCCACAGTGAACATTTGACATTATGCCTGCAAGCTCTTTCTGAGTTCTGACTCTAGGAATTAGCCTTACTCTAGGGTCACTGGAATAGGACGAAACCCACGCCCTAGAATTTTCGGGAGATAGGAAGGGATTTTCGCACATCATCCAAAGTTCTACATTACTTTCTTCTGGAAATGCGTACTGGAACAGAGGCAAGATGATGTCATGCCCTTTCCTTTTTTCCCACTTTCCACAGTTAAAGAATATTAGTTTTTCTGAAGGAGGACATCCTGTTGCATTGTCAATATTCTTAAAAATATTTCTGTCAACACCTAGATGTGCTATGTGGACTTTGCTGCCTTCTACTTCTTTTTCTACAATTTCTTTTGCCCATTGAGAGGCGACAATTATATCATCGCAACTAGATAGATTATGAACCCTAACATCATCAAACTTATCTAGCTCAAAGAAAGGAAAACCTATAAATCTACCATTGCCAACTCGCTCGGCCATAGAAAATTCATGCCATACCTTAAGGCATGGAGCTTTGTTATCAAAAAACTTTGCGGCCTTAAGCATACCTGAAAAATAGTCAGCTTCTTCTTGTGAGGAAAAGTTTGGTTGTCCTATTACGAATAAAGATACATCATATCCATATTCATGTAAAGCTTTTGCTATATTTTTCCCGGCTATACCATAGCCTAATTCATTTATAGGCGCGAGTAAGTTTATTTTTTTGTCCATCAGGTATCCTTGCAAAAAAAAAGAGGGACAGCGAACTGCCCCTCGAAGAACTAAATCCTTTAGAATGGCATGTCTTCGCCAGAGCTTGACGAGCTCGATGCCCCAACTGCTTGCAAGTCTCCTTGCCTTTGCCCAGCTGGATTTGGGTTAGAAGGAGTGAGATTGATATTCTCAGCTACTACAGTTAGCTTGCTTCGCTTGACTCCTTCTTCGGTCTCCCAGCTATTAAGCTTCAGGCGACCCTCGACCATGATATGACGGCCCTTTGTAAGCATAGACGAAAGCGTCTCTGCCTGCTTGCCCCATACGGTAACGTCTACAAATGTAGCATCTTCTTGACGTTCACCATTCTTGGTCCAGATTCGATTGGACACAACACTTACATCAGTAACTGCAGTGCCATTTGGGGTCTTACGGAGCTCACTATTTCTTGTGACTCGGCCAGTAAAAATAACTTTGTTGATATCGCTCATTAATGTTTTCCTTAAATTAAGCCAAAATACCTCGATAACGCAATGCTTTTCTAGTTAGACGCCGTGCGTAAAGTGCGCCATGTGTTCTTACTAACTTTCTGAAAGCTCCAGAATACTTTGAGTTCGCAAATGCTTTAGTCGCATCGCTGACAGAAATTTGTCCAGTCCCGAACTTGTACATAACTCGCTGAGACTTTTGCGTCGAAAGCATAAGGCCCCAATCTGTGGTTTCAGCAGTTCTCATAGAATGCTCCTTCTAAAAAAATAAAATCTTCCTCTATTGCGAATTCCTCATCGCAACAATTAAAAAATAGTGTGTTGACTGGATCATCATCTACTATATCTTTTGGAACCACAAAAGGACTTCCTTTATATTTCAACATAAAGTAATCTTTGTGTTCTGAAAGAATGGTGCATGAAGACCCCTCTTTGAATGGTCCATAAGAAGAGTTGAGAATTGAAAATCTCATGATAGTCTCCTTGAGTCCCTTACAAAGTATTATACCTTGCGAAACGGCGAGACTCATAAAAAAAAGTGAATAATTAAGAAAGAATTATTTATTCTTTAGTGACAATACTACATTAGCTATGCTTACATTATCATAGCCTAGAGAGTGTAGATCGTCCACTACTTCACTAATTTCTTGTTGACTAAAAGATTCTTGAAGGAGGCAAGCTTTTTCTCTGAATTTTTCAGGACCTTCTATAACGATACCTTGTTTTATCGCTTTTTTCTTACCTTCGGGGCCAGTATAACATTTACCTTGATCTCCCCACTTCCATCCGCTGTTGTTATTATCTGAGCATTTTTTAAGTGGCATAATGACTTCCTTTACAATTGGATTTTTTATTAAATCTTTCCAGACAAAATCTGCAAGTTTTGCACCAGCAGTGTTGTCGCTTTTGTAGTGAGCCCCCTGAAGCATCCTAGCATGACCTACCTGATAAGCTAGATCGCTAAAAGATTGTTTGTGTTCTGGGTAAAAGTATGATAAGACATTATATACAAAATAACCATAAGCGGTGTGTCCAGATGGATATGCAGGCGTTCTTGCCGTGGAAGTGTTTATAACACTTACTGGGATATCTAGTGCTCCCGATAGCTGAAAAGGTCTTGCTCTTTTATATTTCCACTTTAGAGCGTAAACTATAGGCTCTAAGGAGTCTGTGTATAGACCTTCTATTATTTTCTCTGGGAATGTTAGATCATTCTTATTTAGATATTCAATAAAGATGTCTTCTGGAGCTCCGTCAACAGAAAAAACAAGATCTCGATCCTTGTCAGAAAGAGATCTCGTTAATTTCGACAGCTCTCTTAGTTCTCTTCTTGTCTGAGAACTAGAATTTTTGGGAGGATCTTTTAATATATTCTCCCATCCAGCGCTAATATATTTTGGGCCTCTAGATATTTTTTCTATGTGATCTTCTTTTGGACTGCCAAAATAGTCTATTTTATCTATCATTTGTCTTCTTTTTTAGGCTTAGCTGGCTTTTTTGGAGCTGATTTAGGTGCTGCGCTTGCAGCTTTAGGATCATGTGGCATAATATAGTCTCCTTTTAAAAGTTCCACATAATTGAATACACCGAAAATTAAGTGGAGGTGGGCGGAATCGAACCGCCGTGCTGAATTATATCTACAACTACATCTACATTGTTATCTTATTGCTGTCACTTAATAAGAAAAGCTATCCGATTTATCGGAGTCATATGTCTATCCATCGTCTCACTAATGAATCAAGCAGTGAAAGCTCTATCTAGGTACGACCTAGCCCGTTACCGACTTTGGTTTGCAGGGCGCGGAAAACCCCTGCTGCTAAGCAGCTAGTGCGAAGTTCTTTTCTGCACTTAAAAAGTATG
>MDSZ01150670.1_pt1 | contig 10512 bp, 14 predicted proteins | sample 811201 | NCBI WGS metagenome assembly MDSZ01 (sample SAMN05326647, study PRJNA326480) | marine metagenome | isolation source: seawater | place: Indian Ocean: North | collected 2010
CTGATTCTAATCCTATAATTTTATCTAATGGGTCTTTCTTTTTTTCTTTTTTTTTCTCTTCTTTTTTACCCCAACCTTGTTTATTAGCAGTATATACAAATAAAATAAAAATAATTAAAAAAAGTAAACTATTATCCTTTTGAGGAGGTGCTGGTTCTGGGGAATAAAACCAATTCATAATAAATAGTCAAAGCGTTTTGTCTCTATTATAATTATTTAATTCTTCTAATTCTATAAATTGTCCCCATTCTATAATACTATTCGCTTCTCTTTCAACAGTTTGTCCTTTATAAATTTTTTGTTGTTTATTTAAATTAAACCATTTTGATATGTATGGTATTATTGTAAAAACTGTTATTACTTTTTGAATGTAATTACCCATGATAAGCTATATCAATTAAAAAATATTTATTAAATATTCAATTTTATAATTTTAAATATGAAAATGGATCATATGTCAAATGAGCTATTTTCATAATAATAAATTCAGGTATCATTTTTAGTTCTTGCAAATCCATTAGTATCTTTTGATATAGCTTTTGTCTTTTATCTGCAGCGTAGAATTTCGCAAATTTTCTAACTTCATCTCTTAATCTAAAATTTATACGTTCTTTTTTTATTTGAAATATTGGCAAGTAAATTTGTTGATTACTTTTTAATGAATATCCTGTTATAATGTACATCTCATTCATCCAATAAGCTATTCCTTTTTCAACCAAAGGATGGTTTTTTGAAGGAATAGTAATATCACGCCATGACATACGTTGCTGGCCAGGATAAGCTCTATACGCTTCGCTTACATAAAGAGGAGCACCATACTTAATACGTTGTTTTTTAGGAACTAATTCCGTTATAATATTCCATTCATCAGGATTTGCTCTTACCCAACATCCTTTCATTCCTGGTCGTTGTTCAAATTCACCTTTATTCAAAACAATTTTTCGCCACTTCAAACAATCTAGAGGTTCCTTATGTTTAGTTGACATACTTTTAACAATAAAAAATTATATTTTATATTGTTATTCAATTTTCTAACCCCCATCTTCCCATCATTTGGACTTTATACTTGTTCTTAGGTGTAATATACCATCTTTTTTTACTCTTATCCCATTTAGCTCCCATTTTTTTTGCTTCGTCTTTTTCATCATATGGAACCTTTAAATAAATTTTACTTTTGATACGTTGATATGGGCAAGATTCAATTCCAATAGATAAGTTAGCTAATCTATCTGCATGGTCATTTCCAATGGAGTGTTCATCGGTTAATCCCGTGTGAGCAGCAACATGTATAAAATCAATATTAGAATATTTTTTACAAAAATTATAAGCTACTTCAACTAGTTCTCTATTAGGAATATCAGCACCTTTATTTTGCCATCCTTTTTTCGACATTCGTTCACCATAAGTTGTGCAACATCTTATAGAATATGAAGAATCAGTATAAATATTAATTTTTTGCCCTTTCTCAATTTCATCACGCATTATAGTTAAAGCTTTAATAATTGCTAATAATTCTGCTCTATTATTAGTTTGTGGACCTGTAAATGATTCACTTGTATTTCTTTCATCTTTTTCTCCAAACCAAATACCAAAACCAGCCCTTGCATCCGGTTTCCCATTATTTGAACAAGCACCGTCAGTATAAATATTAATTGGTTTGTTTTTGCTTAAGGGTTTTGTATTTTTACGTATAACAAAATTATCCATTATCAATGTAATAATTTTGTTTATATATTTATATCAATTTTATTATTTAAAATAACTGCCATGAAGAATCATATGGATTGGGAGAACATCTAGGGTCAACTGGTTTATAATTTAATGTATATGCTGAATTTGAGCCTCCTCCTCTGTCTTCGTTTTTAAAACTAGTTGGACTTAATACAGATTTAACATATTTATGAAGATAGGTTGTTGTTTCTGTTGTTTTTGAATATTTATTTTTATATAATAATTTACCCGTTTCTATGTAATTATCATTTTTAATATCGCCAGGTAATTTTATTCCATTGTGTTCTGCAACTTTTTGAATAAAATTTTTTCCTTCATTGTAAAAATCTTGTTTTGTAATTTTTTCAAGTATTTCTTCTTTATTTAAATCTTCAGCATTAGTTCTAGCAAAACCAAATTCATTTTTTGGAATTAAAACAGCACCACATTTATCACACTGGCTATCATTTTTTCCATCTTTGGTCCATTTACACTTTTTATATTCTTTGCCTTCAAAGATTTCATCTACACATGAGGAATTAGCAAATTCAGACGCCTTGCAATTGTGCGGGCATACTCCGGTGTTTTTTGTAAAAATTACACCATTTTCATCGACACTATCTTCAAACTGTATAAAATCATCTGATATTTTATCACTTAACCATTTAGGTTCTTCTGGTGCTGGACGTTTGTCTTCAAATCCTGTACTTTGTGTTAATTTGTTATTTTCGTCATCTTCTTCCGCGGCGGATGTGGTAGGGGGCTCCTTGCCAGCAGCACCCCTGAGACCTAGCTGGCGTTGGTTGCGTTCGTAAATTAATATCCAATTCATAAACTCTTCAAAATTAATTTTTTCATTACTATCTGAATCTATTAAAGCCAAAATAGCTGGTTCCTCATTAGATGTTAAATCTTCACCAAAATCGCGAAAGATTTTACTAATCTCACTACGTTCAATAGTTCCTGACCCATCAGTATCATAACGATTAAACATAATACGTAGAGTGTCAGCACTAGGTAAGCGCATATTCTCATTGCCTTCAATAATTGGTTTACCTGTATTTAATGAATTTCTAATATCTGACCAAAAATTATATACTGTAAATACAATCATAATTAATAATATAATTATTAATATAAAATTCATATATAAATAAATGATATATTTATTTTTCTAAATATATCATTAATACAGGCTCCAAACAGAATCTGTAGGTTGTCCAAGTCCTTTCTGACATCCTTTCCACAAACACAAGCCTTGTTCTTCTAATTTTGTTGAATTCTCTGTAGCTGTTTCACCCTGATTAAATTTTACATTGCTATTATCGTTAAACATGCCTGTTGTTGTTTGTTTAATTTCTAATTTGGGAGTATCCCAATCAACAGAATTTGAATGAATACCGCTTATCATTGAACAAACATTTTGAATTATTTCTTTTTTCAATGTATTATCAGATTTTTTATTTTGTAAATTAATAACTGAGATACCTAACGTTTCCAAATCTGATTCTTTCATACTAGGAACATTATGTAAATTTCTAACATTTTTCAAAATTTCTATAAAATTATTTCCAACCCTTACTACCTGGTCTTTATTGTATACATTTATATCCATCTCCTCGGGTATTAAATTTTTCTGAGCTAATACAGTATCAACTGTATTTTCATCAATAACATCACAATAATTTATAGTTACATTTGCAGATATTCCTGAATCTGTTTCATTGGCTGAACCTATTGCTTCTTGTGAATCTGTAGAACCTGCCTGATTTACTTGAACCGTGCTATCAGACACATTATTTTGTGGTGTTCCTCCAGGTTGTTCGGGTACATAAGAATCTAAAAATTCCCCCGCAGCAGCCTCTGCGGCCGCCTTTGCTGCTCGTTTCACAGTATCCCGAAACAATTCGTCTTCATCGTTTTGTTTTTCTTGTTCTTCATCAATAACATCATCTGAAACTTTTTCTTCATTATCCATCCCTTCTATAAGAGGGCCACCATTTGACCATATTTTAAAGTCATAATATAAATGATAAATCATAAAAATAGATATAAGTAACATTATTATCTTAATCCACATGCAGTATATAATTTGTTAATATTATTTATTTAACTAAATGTGTATTTAATTGTTGACTTACAACAACAAATGTTACACATTTGCTCATATGTTTTATTTTATGAGCATTTATATAAGCACATGTAGACCGAATACCACCTAAATAATCTAGTATAGTATTTTCTAAATAACCCTTTAATTTTACTTTAATTACCCTACCTTCACTTGAACGATATTTCTCCATTTTACCATAATGTTTTTCCATAGCTAATTTACTACTCATTCCATAAAATAGTTTGAATTTTTCTCCTTTTTCTTCAATAACTTCCCCAGGATTTTCATAATGTCCAGAAAATACCCCGCCACACATTACAAAATCAGCACCACCTCCAAAAGCTTTTGCCATATCTCCTGGACAAGTAATACCTCCATCACCAATTATATATCCCCCACAACCATGTGCCGCATCAGCACATTCTATTATTGCACTTAATTGTGGAACACCAACACCTGTTTTTAATCTTGTTAAACACGCACTACCTGGTCCAATACCAATTTTTACAACATCTACCTTACCATTTATAATTAATTCTTCTACCATTTCTCTAGTAGCTACATTTCCTGCAACAATGATTTTGTCTGGAAAACAAACTCTCAACTTTTCACAATATGATACAACCTGTTCCATATATCCATTCGCAACATCTACACATATCCATTTCGCCTTAGTGTATTCAACAATATCATTTAAATTTGAAAATTCTCTTTCGTCAATACCAGTAGATATCATAAAATAATTTGGGTCTAATCTTTCATCATTCTTGTTATTAAAGTCCATAAAATCTTTCAAATTATAAAATTTATTTAAACAAGTTATCATTTTATATTTTGATAAAACATTATATATGCCAAATGTTCCTGTAGTATCCATATTTGAGGCAATTACTGGAATTCCACTCCATTTCATAGTTGAATGTGGAAATGAAAATTCTCTTTCCAAAGTTACTTGACTTCTAGAGGATATTGTTGTTCTTTTAGGACGAATTAAAACATTATGGAAATCTAGTTGAGGTGTTGTAATAATCTTCATTATACTTTAACTAATTTTGTGACTTTAAGTATATTTAAAATATTTAATTTATATATATGGCAAGAAGAAATAGAAAAAAAAATGAAGAAGAAGATAATGGTATAGTAGGGAAAATAATTGGAGCAATTTTGGGACCCATCACCACAATTGCGATAGTAATAGTTCTTACTTGTTTATTGATTGCTACTATAATAAGAGTTCAAAAAGGTAAGACACGTGGGAAGGAAATACTGCCTTTTTTATGGGGGTCTAATCTAAGCAAAGCTATAAAATGTGTAAGACCCGACGACCATCCGACTTGTAAGGTGGGTAGAATAGAGGGAGAAAGAAAACAATTTGGCTTATCTGGGTACGAAAACAGAAACCAGATGATAGACTTCGAATATGCCGCAAAAGCTAATTTGTCTGTTACTGATGCATTTTTAATGAAGTTATTTGATGTCATTAGTAATGTATTTTTCTCAGGGGCAGTACCCTCCTTAGAAGCTATTTTTAACACCGAAGGTCAACCCGCTCCTTTAGGCACTGGTAGTGCAATATTACTAGTATTAAAATTAGCTATTATTTATGGAATCTTTATTATATTAGTGCCTATAATGTTACTACCACTTGGTATAGGTGGTGGTATAATCGGTGTGTACTTACAACAAGGTAAAAGTCTTTGGACGATTATCCTTGCCATCGTATTAGGAATCATTGGTATACCTGGTACGTATGTTTTACCCTTTGGTTTGTACAGACTGTTGGGTCTTGGTGGAGATGCTGGAGTTAAATTTAAAAACGTTTTTAGAAACTTTATGAAACATTTTGGTTGGTTGACAGTGTTTATATTTTTAGTACTTGAATTATCGGTAGTTTTATCACTTTTTGGAGGACTAGGGCAGTCAGCGGAAAGTGCTGCGAGCGACATAAGTAAAAGTAATGCAACACCAGTTGTTGTAGGAGTTGTAGCTTCTGTTGTAGCTCTTTTATTTTTTATGATAAAAAAGCCGAAACTTTTTAAAAAAGTAAAAATTTAAAATAAGTACAATTTAATAAAAATAATTAAAAATATATATATAAAACTTAATTTATTTATATATAAAATGGGAAAAAAAAAGAAAAAGAAAATGGTAAGTGCTAGTGGAAAACCATTTGTTAGTGTATGTACACCAACTTATAATAGACGTAAATTTATTCCTCAGTTAATAAAATGTTTTAAAAATCAAACATATCCAAAACAATTGATGGAGTGGATTGTTGTTGACGATGGCGAAGATTGCGTTGAAGATTTATTCAAAGACGTAGAATGTGTAAAATATATAAGGGTAAATGAAAAAATGAAATTAGGTAGAAAAAGAAATTTTATGCATGAACAATCAAAGGGTGAAATTATTGTTTATATGGATGATGACGATTACTATCCACCCGAAAGAGTAAACCACGCTGTAAATAGATTAAGGTCTAGACCAGAAGCTTTGGCTGTAGGTAGTAGTATTGTTTTTATTTATTTTAATGATATGGATAAAATATATCAATTTGGTCCATATGGACCAACTCATGCAACCGCAGGTACATTTGCTTTTAAACGAAAATTATTAGAGCAAACTAGATATGATGATGATGCTGAAATAGCAGAAGAAAAAAAATTTTTAAAAAATTATCAAATACCATTAATACAATTAGACCCTATGAAAGCTATTTTAGTTTTTGCACACCAAGATAATACTTTTGATAAAAGAAAATTATTACCAGGTCATCCCAAATTTGTAAGAGAAACAAGACTAAAACCAAAGTTATTTATCAAAGATAAAGAGATGCGTGACTTTTATATGAGTGCTTAAAATATAATGTTATATAATATTATATGTTAGGTTGGATTAAAATTTGCAAAAAAAAATTTAAAAAAATGTCTCCTATTGCTCAATTCATAGTTGCTGTATTATTGGTAGTTGTAGTAAGAAAATTGTTACATTTAGTTATATACTCTAATTATTTAACTAGATATTTAGAAAATTTTGGTAATCCAAAATCAATTACCTATTTTTACATGAATGGTTGTGGTCATTGTGAAAAATTTACACCAACTTGGGATTCATTTTCAAATCAATACAAGGGTCCTTTAACTTTAAAAAAGATGGAAAGAAAAGAGGCTGGTGAAGATACACTTAAAAAATATAATGTAAAAGGGTTTCCTACAGTTGTAATGATAGACGAAAATGGAAATGGAAAACCATTCAATGGCGATAGAACAATATCTGCTTTGGAAAAATTTGCTAATCAGGCATAATATTATTTAAAAATCTATAAATTCTATTAATATCTAATTTATTGATTTCATAATTGTTATTTTCAAATAATTCAATAATTTCTTCTATTGTATGTATTTTTTTTAAATGATAAAAATATGAAAACATATCTTTAATATCCATGCTTAATTGTTTGCATAAATTTTGTATAAATAAACTATTATTATATTCAGTAGAATATTTTGTCAACACTTTTGTGAATCTTACATTTTTAGGATTATAATTTATTTTTACATCTCCAAATTTTTCATGATACAAATGGTTATTATAAAATGTTTTTGTTAAAGAACTCATTTCATTAAATATCCATATTTGTTTTTGAAAAGTTATCCTATCAATATAATCAGAAAAACATATATTATTTAAAATATTTTTATAAAATGGTATTGTAGTATTTTTTGGAAAATGCTCTAATACATCAATTATATTTTCATGAAATAATAATCCAACACTAGTTCTATCTGTTTCATTCATTATTTCAGTATGTTGATTCAAATCATAATTATTATTAAACAATTTTTTAATAATATCTTTTACATCTTCATTATAATTTTTTTTTTGAAACATATTTTGAATTAATTGATTTTTTAAGATGCTTTCTTGATTCTTATAAATATCATAAGTTGCTTTTAGTTTTCTTAAATCACCTTGAATATAGCTAACCATTTTTAATTTTAAATCATCTTCTAATTTAGGCATTAGAATATTTAATATATTTTTGATTTGTTCGTTCGTTGGAGTTTTTAAATCGACTGTTTCACATATCTTTATCATTTCTTTAATTTTTTTATCAACATGATAATTACCTATACAAATTATAGGAATCATTGTTATTTCCTCTTTTTTTTGTTTTTTAGTTTTTTTAGGTCTGATTAGTTTAATAAGTGTATTTATTCCCCCTTTATCACCACTATTCATACCATCAATCTCATCCATAATAATTGCTATTTTTTTTATTTTTTTTTGCATTAAACTTAATACATTCTTATCACTCATATTGTGATTAGTTATTTTATCTACAATTGTTTTATTTCTTACATCTCCAGCATCAAATTTAATTATGTCATAATCTAATTTTTTTAATATTTTTTCTACGAATACTGATTTACCTGTTCCTGGTGCACCATAAACGTACATCCCTCTTTTTGTTAATACATTTTTTTTATTATTTTCAAATGTATTTAAACATTTTATTAGTTTTTCTTCATTTCCCTCACGACCTAATAAAAGATTTAAATTTAATTGGTCCATTTATTTAATTTTACCTTTATTTTTTTAAATACTAATTTGTGTCTTTTCATAAAATCTTCAACAATTTTTTTACATTTTGGGGATTTAAATGCAAAACATGTCAAATATCTTACTAATTCTATTTTTCTTGGAAATACTTTATTTTGATATATTGTTTTACGCTTTATCAAAAATTTGGGAAAAGTCAAGGCTAAATATGTATCAAAAATAAAACTATAATCATGTCTTAATAAAAATCTATAATATCTATCACTTATATCATATGAGATTTTTGAATGATATGCATTAAACCAATATTGTTTATTGCATAATGCAAACTTATCAAGAGGCATAAATGACATTATCTCTCCAACGATATCATCTGGAAAAATATTTAATTTGACAACATTCATTTGATATAAACATTTATTTTCTTTTATATCAAATTTAACATAATCCTACATTTCGTATACCGTCCCATTCTATATTACAGTCTTTAGCGAAATTACATTTTTCCAACTTTGATGGATAGTTCTTTTTAAAATCTATACCTAATCCTGAATTACACTCTCCTGACATATTTCCTAAATTTTTTGTATTCATACATTTACCATCCTCCATAAGTGTCCAATAATCTGGACACGTACCAATCTCTGGAGGGAAAATTGTAGATTTTTTTGCACTGGTCATTAATACCGCAATAACCAACATATTAAGTATAAATACTACAATTGCTATTTTTAAAACAATACTTTGGAAAGACATTATATATTAATTTATATATAATATTTTTTTTGTATATTTAATATAAATACAGTTATGAATGAAAATGGCCGAGTAAACATACTAAATCCTAATAATAATACTGTTTTTGATTTATATGATAAAATACCTGTTGTAAATAAAACATCCAATTATAGGGAAGCTTTAACAGGGAATCTAGAATCCACTGCATTATCAGATACGTTTTTCTCATCAGAAAATATACTTTTATTACAACATACTATAATTGCAGGTGTTCATAAAAGTTCTAATGGTAGATATCAGATAGGATATCAAAACGAAGATACATTAAAAATAATAATGCGCAGTATATTTTTACAACATTCCTCAAATTTACCCACTAATATAATTCAACAGGTAGAAGCTTTGAATAAACTAGTTACAGATTATTGTATACCACAAATATGTGGTGAAGCTGCTGGATATATTAAATATAAAAATGATGTGAGCACATTATCTGCTCCATTAGAATATGGTGTTTCTACATATAATTCAAATAATCTTGAACTTAAAAAGTTTTTTTAAGTAAATAAATAAAAAAAATACTATTTATTTATTTATATGTCAAATAATTTTTTTAATTTATATGAAAAATATAAATTTATATGTGAAGTAAAAGAATATAAATCAACTGGTCACATATGCATATATATTCAAAATATAAATCCTAGTTTTATAAAAAAAAATTTGAAAGAAATTCTTGAATTCATTTTATTATTAACAAAAAAAGCATTAGAAATATCTGACAAATATGGTAAAAAATTATTTTGTACACATATTTATTTAGAAAATGCGACTATACAAAATTTTAATTTATCATTATTTAAGAAAGTAAATAATACAATAAATAAAACTGGAGAAGAAGAAATTTTAGAGACGTGTTATATCTACGGAAGTTCTACTCTTATGCAAAAAATATTTAATATTGTCAAAATTTTTTTATGTCCTGAAACTAGAAAAAAAATTTTATTTGTTAAATAATTGTTTTTAATTAAATTTACTTTTTCTTTTTCTTTTTCTTTTTGATTTTAGCACCAATTCCCTTAGCTCTTACAATTCTATCATTTTTATATTTCAAATATTGTTTTTCTAACATATTAAGTTCCTCCACCCAGATTTGTTCAACAGTTTTTTTCTTAATTATTTCTAATTCTTTTTCTTTTTGACCTTTTTGAGCTAATAGTTTATTATAATTTTCCTCCTCCACACTATCTATAGGCATACTTCTTAAATATTTATATTCTGTATCATCACCAATAATGTCATAACTCTTATTTTTCAACATTTCAATTACTTCAACTTTCTTTTTCTTTCTTAAAATAAGAGTAGGTGGTTCTACTATTTGTTCATGA
>MDSZ01185654.1_pt1 | contig 10512 bp, 10 predicted proteins | sample 811201 | NCBI WGS metagenome assembly MDSZ01 (sample SAMN05326647, study PRJNA326480) | marine metagenome | isolation source: seawater | place: Indian Ocean: North | collected 2010
ATAAGTTCGGGAATTGCTTTTGAGCTGCAGATGGGTTTCTCATAGCTCCAGACAGGTAGTTACCGAAAATAATTCCGATACCTACTCCTGCTCCAGCCAATGCGATTGCAGCCAAACCTGCTCCAATCATTTTTGCCGCTTCTAACTCCATTTTTCCTCCTTTTTTAATGGTGTAAATTTAATGCATCGTTTAAGTAAATGCAGGTTAAAATTGCAAAAACATAAGCTTGTAAAAATGCGACTAATATTTCCAAACCAGTTAATGCTACTGAAAAACTAAGCGGTAACCACCCACCTAATATTCCTAAACTTATCACGAAACCTCCAAAAACTTTCAACATTGTATGGCCTGCCATCATGTTTGCAAATAATCTTACTGACAAACTCACAGGTCTACTCAAATATGAAATAATTTCTATAATTGTAATTAACGGCAACAAAATAATAGGAACTCCACTAGGTACAAAAATACTTAAGTACTTAAAACCATGTTTCACGAATCCTATTATTGTCACTGCAATAAAAATAAAAAGAGCCATTATTAATGTAACAATTATATGGCTAGTAACAGTAAAAGAATATGGAAGCATTCCGACCATATTGCAAAACAAAACAAATACAAATAAACTAAAAATAAATGGAAAATAGGGTTTTGCTTTAACTCCTGCAGTGTCACTTATCATTTTAGCGACAAAAGTAAATAACATTTCAGATATCAATTGCATTTTGTCTGGAATAATTTTTTTTTCTTTAGTTCCTAAAAATAAAAATAAAATTATTATTGAAGCACTAATTACCATGAATAAACTTGCGTTTGTGAAAGATAAATCTATGCCAGAAATCTTAATTTCTGGTCCTATTTTGTAGACATTAAACTGTTGCATTGGATTACTTGCCATAATTGCCCTTATTATTTATCTTTTTGCATTTTGTTAGCCGTCCTTATAACATTTAACATTCCTGCGGACGCTCCCAAAAAAAAGAAAATTATTATTAACCATGGTTTAGTACCAAACCAACTATCTAAAATAAACCCAATTATTGTCCCAACAGCCACTGCAGCTACTAACTCAGTGCCTAACTTAAAAGCAAAGCCCATAAATGAACCTTTTCCGCTGATTTCAGAGTTAAATTCTTTTTTAATTTTTGATTTTGCAATTTTTAGGCGAGTTTTAAGATCCTCTGATGTCATTTTCTTAAGCTACTAATTCCTCAGCTTTTTGAAGGTCTACTGAAACTAACTGGCTCACTCCTTGCTCAGCCATTGTAACACCATATAGTCTGTGCATTCGTGACATTGTTAAAGCGTGGTGTGTAATAATAATAAACTTAGTTTTTGTTATTTTCGTTAATTCATCGAGCAAGCTACAAAACCTCGTCACATTTGCATCATCTAAAGGAGCATCAACTTCATCTAACACGCATATAGGTGAAGGATTAACTAAGAAAACAGCAAAAACTAAAGATAAAGCAGTTAAAGCCTGCTCTCCTCCAGATAGCAAGGTTATTGACTGCAGTCTTTTTCCAGGTGGAGAAACAAACATTTCTAATCCAGCCTCAAGAGGATCATCCGAATCGACTAATTCTATTTTTGCGGTACCGCCACTAAATAATTTTGTGTATACCTCATTAAATTTTCTGTTAACTTTTGTAAAGGCCTCTAAAAGCCTCTCTCTTCCTTTTTGATTGAGTTCGTCGATACTTGATTTTAATTTTACTATTGCAGAATAAAGGTCAGCTCTATCATCTTCCATTTTTTTAATTTCAGTTTCATATTTTTTGGTCTCTTCATCAGCTCGAAGGTTCACCGATCCTAGTGACTCTCTTTTCTTTTTAATCTTTTCGACTTTAATTGTCTGATCTTCAATACTTGGTAAAACTTCAGTATTTAATTCACTTAAATCAGATTGGGCAAGTAAAGAAGTTTCATTGATTATTCCTAATTCATTTTTTACAGAGTAAAGTAAATCTTTTTTTCTATTTTCTATTCCTTCAATTGTAGCTTCAAATCTTGCTTTATTTTCTTTCAGATTTGAAATTTTCTGCTGTATTTCTTTTAAATTTTCATTTATTAAATTATATTTTTTTTCAGATTCTTCTAATTCTTTTTCAATTTCTTCATTTCTTTTTTTTGTATTTTCTAAATTTTGTAAATTTTTTCCTTTTGAGCTAGCTATACGCTCGGGATTTTTTTTATTTTCTTCAATTTCAAATTCGACTTTTTTCTCTCTTTCATTTAGCTCCGATATCATTTTTTCAGAGTTTAATTTTAAATTTCTCCAATTTTCTAACTCAATATCAATATTTTTAACTCTTTCTTTTCTTTTGATCGAATCGCTTTGAATAGATTTATTTTTTCCATAATTTTCAGCATACTCTTCTTGAGATAAAGTAATTTTATTAACTAAAGTTTTTAGTTCTTTAAAAATGTCTTTGGTAAGTTTTTTTTCTTGATCAATATAGTTTTCAATTTTATTTAATAATGTATCTAGTTGATCTTGTAAATTATTCAAATTTGTCTTGGATAAATTAAGGTTTTGAGAAGAAGTATTCTCAACTTCAATCAATTGTTTTTCTGTTTTTAATAATTCTTCTTTTTCTTTTGAAATTCTTTTTTCATTCAAATTTGCATCTAGCGCGATACTTTTCTCACGCTCTAAATCTGACTCAATTGTTTTAATTGATTTTTCAAGCTTTATTTGTAAAGATTTTACTCTTGATTCTTCTTCGTTTAAGCTTTCCATGTCTAAATTAAGCTTTTGAAGTCTTGCTGCACTTTCCATTTTTATGTCTCTTAGAGGGGCAAGTTTTTTTGTTTCTTCTTCCAAGAGTGTGTTATTATGATTAAAATCTATATTGATTGCACTGATTTCGTCGTCTACTTCACTAAGTTTTTCCACTATAGTTTTTTTATCTTTCTCTATTTCTTGTATTTTTAAATAATATAATCCTGCCTCTATTTGTTTTATTTCTTTTGAGATTTCTTTATATTTAGTAGCTTCTTCAGCTTGTTTTTTTAAATTATCTAATTGTTTTTGCTGTTGTCTCTTTAACTCATCAGCTCTTTTAAGATTATTTTCTGCTGCATTTAATCTTGTTTCTGCTTCTTGTCTTCTCGTATGGATACCAGCAATACCAGCTGCTTCTTCAAGGATAGATCTCCTTTCAATTGGTTTTGAAGTGACTAACTGTCCAATTCTTCCTTGACTAATTAGAGAAGGTGAATGTGCACCAGTTGATAAATCAGCAAAAAAGGTTTGAACATCTCTCGCTCTTACCTCTTTGTCATTTATGAAATATTTTGATCCTTTATCTTTTTCGATTTTTCTTTTTATTGTAATTTCATCCAACTCATTATATTGGTTAGGGCCTTCTTTAGATTTATTGTCTAACATAATAAGAGCTTCAGAAATATTTTTTGATGGTCTATTAGATGTACCAGAGAATATAACATCTTCCATTCCTGAACCTCTCATGCTTTTAGCTGAATTTTCTCCCATACACCATCTAAGCGCTTCTACTATATTTGATTTTCCGCAACCATTTGGTCCTACAATACCGGTTAAACCATCCTCAATTAAAATAGTTGTTTTATCTGAAAATGATTTGAAACCATTTAATTCTAATTTTTTAAATCTCATTTATAAAAGTTTTTCTATCGCTTTTTTAAATTCTTTATAATCGTGTTTACCTTCATATTTTTTTTCATTTATAAAAATAGTTGGCGTAGATTGAATTTGATATTTTTTTTGAGCTTCAATTCTCTCATTTAAGATTTGATCTTGAGCACTTTCATTATTTAAACAAGAGTCCATTTGTTTTTTATTTAATCCAGTATTTAAACCAATTTTTTTTATAGATTCATTAATTACTTTTATATCAGATCCAACCGCCCATACATTTTGTTTTTTATAAATTTCACTTAATAATTGAAATTTTTTTTCATTATCTATATGACATCTGACAATTATTTCAGCATTTAATGCAGCTAAATCTAGCGGAAAACTATGATGTTCAAATTTTACTTTATTTTGACTTATGAATTCTTTTTTTAAATTGTAAAAAATATTTTCATGAAAGTGAGCACAATGTGGACATGTTAAAGACGAAAAAACTTTAACAGTAACTTTTGAGTCATTGTCTCCAATACTAAGAATCTTATTTACTGCTTGAGAAGATGAGGAAAAAAGAATTATCGAAAGTACAGTGATTAAAATTTTACTTATATTTTTCATTATATGCGTTTAAAAAATTATTTAATGAGCTTTTTAGATTGTCATTTTTAACTTTTTCTATTTTACTTTTTATTTTTGAGAAATCTTTAACTTTGTAATACTCCTTTTTCTGATTACTAATTTTGTTTTGTATAACTTTTAAAGTTACTTTTTTGACGCAATCATATCCAAAAAATGAATTTATTTTGTCAACAATATTATTTTTTTCATATTCTATTTCAATTTCCTTTCCGTGAATAACCCCTAATATTAAATTCCCGTTTTTTAATTCTCTTCCCATTTTTATGCTTATAGGATAGCAAGCTCCGGATATTTTTTTATTCATCATTTTAGTCCAATTATCAACAATATTAGAATAATTATATCCTCCTTTTCTTATATATTTTTTTAATGTCTTAGGAATTGAATTGGAAAAAGGTTTAAGACCTTGTGTGATCTTTCTATATTTATTATCTTCTTTGTTATGCATTTAGATTCTAACTTACCAAATAAAATTCTAGGTTGGTATGATAATAATAAACGCAACCTACCTTGGCGTGTTAGCAAAAAATCTAATAAAAAGCTTTATTATAGGCTGTTGAGCGAATTTATGTTGCAACAAACACAAGTCAAGACAGTTGTTCCTTATTTTAATAAATTTACAAAAAAATTTAAGACCTTAAAAGCATTGTCAAAAAGCAATGAGAAAGAAATCTTGAAAATGTGGGAAGGTCTAGGTTATTACAGAAGAGCAAGGAGTCTTTTAGAATGCACTAAACAACTAGTAAAAAATTATAAATCAAGATTACCTGAGACATTAGCTGAAGTAAAAAAACTTCCAGGTGTGGGAGATTACACTGGAAATGCTTTACTAGGTTTAGTCCATAACAAGCCTACAATAGCAGTTGATGGAAATGTTAAAAGGGTTCTGTCAAGAAATTTGAACATAGAAGAAAATAAAATAAATTTTGATCAATTTATTGAAAAAAACAAAAAAAAACTTTTTAAACAAAATCGCAATGCCGATTTTGTTGAGGCTTTAATGGAATTTGGAGCGTTGAAATGTAAACCAAAAGACCCAAATTGTCTTACGTGTTGTTTGAATAAAACTTGTAAGTATTTTAAATCTAGTAAAAAAATTAAAAGTGCTAGGAAAAAAATGATTAAAAACAAAAATTATGATATTTTTTGTTATGTAAACAAAAAAAAACAAATTGCTTTAACTCAAAATAATCAAATAAGTTTTCTGAAAAATTTTTATATACCTATAATTAAAGAAACTATTAACTCTTCAAATAATCAATCTTGGAAATTTTTAACAAATTACAAAAATTCAATTTCTAATTTGAGATTGAATATAAACTTATATTATAAATTTTCTAATAAAATTCCTCCAATGTACAACTGGTATTCTCTAGAAAAAAATAAAGAGTTTATACCCAGTTTCACAAAAAAAATATTAAAACAAGTTGCAACTTTATTTTAATGAAAAAAAAATTAGCTATAATTGGCGCTGGCATAGCAGGGTTAACCCTTGCAAACTTGATAAAAAAAAGTTCTGAACACGAGTTCATGGTATATGAAAAACAAGAAAGTTTATCTTTAGATGAAGGTTATGGAATTCAACTATCAGCTAATAGTACAAATATTTTGAACAAGATAGGATTCAATAAAATTAACAATGAAAATATTTTTTATCCAAAAGGGGTAGACTTATTCAATATCCAAAATAAAAAAATTTGCAATTTAGATCTTACTCAGTTTAATATAGATAAGAATAAATACACTACTTTACAACGATCTACTCTTATTGAATTTTTAAAAGACGATATTTACACCCAATATCTTAGATTTGGGAAAAAAATAAAAGAAGTTTCAGAGTTAAAAGACAAAGTTCTTATTAAATTTGAAGACAATACTAATGATCTTGTTGATATCGTTGTTGGTGCTGACGGTATTTTTTCTAATACAAGATCTTTTTTTGAAAAGAAAAAAAATGAACCAAAGTTTAAAAAAGCTGTGGCTATAAGAACAATTCTGAAGTCAAAATCTAAATTAAATATCAATGATGAAATGATTAGTCTTATGATGGGAAATAACTGTCATATGGTTATTTATCCAGTAAATAAAAAAAAAGAACTGAATCTTGTTTGTATCGTAAGAGTTAAAAAATATAATCCAGACAAAATTAAATCTTTAGTTGATAAAGTAGTGAGCCAGAACCCAAGTCTTGAAAAAATCTTTGAGGGCGATTTAAAATCTTGGCCATTGTACTCAACTCCTCAAATACTCCCCTCTACTAATAGCAAAGTATTTTATATCGGAGATGCGTTTAATGGTTTTTTACCAACATTAGCTCAGGGCGCTGGCCAATCAATTGAAAGTGCTTATGAGTTATTTAATTTAATTAAACAGGATAATGCAGATATTCAAAAAGCTTACTTTCAAGAAAGATCAAAAAGGGCGAAAATAGTGAGAAAAAGATCAAATTTCAATTTCTTAGTCTTTCATTTTTCAAGTTCAATAATGCAAGTAGTAAGAAATTTTTTTATAAAGCTACTCGTTAAAAGAAAGAGTTTTGTTAGCTCTTATTTAGGAACAGTCTATAAAAACTAGATTTGTTTTTCTGTAAGAAATCTTTGTCTTAAACTATCAATTAATACACTCGACCCATTTAAATTGTAATACCAGTAGGTCCAGCCATTATAGCTTTCAGTACCCATTATTTTTGCTGCAATTTTGTGAATTGATCCCTCTGATTCTTTATATTTTATACTGCCATCAGCCATTATTTTTGCATTTATTTTTTTCTTTGGATCAAATAAAGATGTCCCTGGTTTAATTATTCCTAACTCGACGAGTGAGCCAAAAGGTATTCTAGGTTTTGATTTGTTATTTTCAATTGTATCTAAGTATTCATCAGCAATTTTTTCGGCTTTATTAATCCTCTTTTCTGCTGCAATAAAGTATTTTTTATCTTTTTCAATTCCACAATAATTTCTACCTAATTTCTTGGATACAACGGCAGTAGTTCCAGTACCTAAAAAGGGGTCAAACACTGCATCACCTTTATTTGTAGTTGCTAATAAAATTCTGTGAAGTAGGGCCTCTGGTTTTTGAGTTGAATGTATTTTTTTTCCATTTTTTTTTAATCTTTCTTTTCCATTACAAATTGGAAGCGTCCAATCCGATCTCATTTGCAAATCATCATTTAAACATTTTAGAGATTGATAATTAAAAGTATATTTTGATTTTTTGCTTTTAGATGCCCAAATTAAAGTTTCATGAGCATTAGTGAACCTTGTCCCCCTAAAATTAGGCATGGGATTATTTTTTTTCCAAATCACATCATTAAGTAACCAATAGTTTAAATTTTGTAAGTGGTAACCTAGTCGAAAAATATTGTGATAAGAGCCTATTACCCATATACTTCCATTATCTTTTAAAATTCTTTTGCATTCAATTAACCAAGATTTGCTGAAATCATCGTAATCTTTGAAACTACTAAATTGATCCCATTTATCATTTACTCCGTTTACTTTACTTGAGTCTGGTCGAGTTAACTTTTCACCAATCTGCATATTGTAAGGAGGATCAGCAAATACTAATTCAAAAGTTTTACTAGGAATTTTTTTTAATTCTTTAAGGCAATCGCCATTTAAAATCTTGTTTAAAAATTTCGACATTTTTAGATTCAACCTTAAATTGAATCCAGGGTCAAACTATTTTTAAAAAAAACTGAATCTTCTTGTGTTTGTGATTCTTAACTCGACAACATCTTGTGTACTGGTTTAAATCCTTTTCTGTGATGTGCAGTAACTCCATACTTTTTTAAACCATCTAAATGGGCTTTAGTGCCGTATCCAAAATTTTTTTCCCAAGCGTAATTAGAAAATTTTTCAGAAAGTTTAATCATAAATTTATCTCTAAAAACTTTAGCGACGATAGAGGCTGCACTAATAACTTTCATTTTTTCGTCACCATTAATTATTGTTTTACAGTTCTTCAGACCGCTAGGCGCAAAATTTCCATCTATTAAAATTAAATTTGGTTTTATTTTAAGTTTACATATAGCTCTTTTCATAGAAAGCAATGAAGCTTCTAAAATATTTAAATTCAAAATTTCTTCTACAGTCGCTATACCTATCGAGTAGTAAGAATAGTTTTTAATATGTTCTGAAATTTCCGCTCTTTGTTTATAAGCAATCTTTTTTGAGTCTTTTAAAAGTTGTAAATTAATACCTTTTTTAAGTATTACAGCTGCTGAGACTACTGGACCTGCCAAACAACCTCTTCCAACCTCATCTACTCCTGCTGTAATTATGTTTTTTTTCATTTAAATTTTTAGTTTAGATTTTTTATCTCTTATCATCTTAAGATCTATCCATGCCATTTTTTTTTGTGCTGGCTGCCTCATTAAAAATGCTGGATGAAATGTAACAATTGTAGATGTTATACAGTTACCAAATTTTTGTTCTGTCCATTTACCTCTCATTTTAGAAATTACCTCTTTATTTCCGATTAGTGCATTTAAAGCTGTACTACCAAGAAGAACTAAAATTTTAGGATTAATAATTTCAATATGTGTTTTTAAAAATGGCAAATATCTTTCTACTTCCTCCTCTGTTGGCTTTCTATTTTGTGGAGGTCTGTAGTTTACTACATTAGTGATATAAACATTGTCTCTATTTAAATCTATTGCCGCTAACATTTTATCAAGCAGTTCACCAGCTCGACCAACAAAAGGGAGTCCTTCTTTATCTTCATTTTGACCAGGCCCTTCCCCTATAAGCATAATTTTTGCCTTAGGATTACCGTCTGAAAACACCATATTAGTAGCATTTTTTTTTAATTCACAATTTTTTAAATTTAAAATTAAACTTTTGAGTTTTTTTAAACTTTCAGCTCTATCTTTTGATATCTCAAATTTTTCCTTTTTATATCTGTTGATTGCTTTATTATTGTAAATTAAATTATGGTTTATAAGATTATAAAATTTAATTAATTTTATTGATTTTGTGTTAATTTTTTTCATTATTATATGAATCTTTATAAATTTAAACTTAAGATTATAGTACAATTGTTTTTTGTCACTATTTTTTTTTCCACATCTGAAGCAAAAACAATATCTGAATTTAACAAAGGAAGTCATATTTCTAATTACTTTGCTGGAGTTTTGTCATTAAATGAAAGTGATTATAGTGAGTCTTACAAATATTTCAGAAAACTTGAAGGTCTAGAAGAAATTCATCTTTCTTATTCTTCAAAATATTTAAACTCTTTAATAAACTTGGGAAAATATAATGAGGCTATTAATTATGCAAAAAAACTTGAGAGAAAAAATTTAGACAACTTTGAAAGTAATTTAATAATTGGTATTTTTTATCTTAAAAATAAAAAATATGATGTAGCACAAAAATATTTTTTAAAATTAAGAAAATTTAATTCTAACTTTGTATTGAATAATTTTTTAACTTCATCTCTTTTAAATTGGAATTCTGTTGGTAAAATAAATTTTAAAAATGCAGAAATTAAGCTAAATAATACTGAGCCAAAATTTGAAAATTTAATCAATATTCAAAAAGCATTTTTAAACTGTTTTTACAAAACAAATAATACTGAGAAAGTTTTTACTAAACTCATTTCAAACAAAAAAACTGATTTTTCAAGATATAATTATTTTTATGCTAAATATTTACACAGTATCGGAAAACAAAAAGAGGCAAAAAAAGTTATTAAAGAAACATTAAAAAACAATTCAAGAAACTTGCTAATAAATCAATTAAATTTTGAGATGGAAAGAAAAAAAATTCAAAATAATTTTGACTGTCAAAACCAGTCACATGTAATTGCTGAAATATTTTATCTTACTGCAAACGCTTTATCTTCTCAATCAATATATACTTTTTCAAATTATTATTTAAATTTGTCAAAATATTTAAATCAAGATTTTAAATCTTATAATACATTACTTGCTGAAAATTTTTATAATATGGGTGAGCTAGAAAGATCTCTAGAAATTTATAAGACAATTGATCAACAAGGAGAATTTTTTGCATGGCATTCTGTAAAACAAAGAACAAGAATTCTTATCAAAAGAAATAAAAAAGAAAAGGCATTAAAACTTTTAACGAATTCTTATAATAGATTATCTGAAAAAAATATTTTTAGAACATTTGATTACGCTGAATTTTTAAAGAATAATGAAAAATTTGAAGATGCGATAAAATATTATTCTGAAGTACTTAAAAGAATAAATGAAAATCATCCTCTCTACCCAGAGGCAACTGATGGAAGA
>MDSZ01000860.1_pt1 | contig 10511 bp, 7 predicted proteins | sample 811201 | NCBI WGS metagenome assembly MDSZ01 (sample SAMN05326647, study PRJNA326480) | marine metagenome | isolation source: seawater | place: Indian Ocean: North | collected 2010
ACTGCCTCTAGAGTTACCCTCACCCTAGATATTGGTGTTGACTACGATGAAAGATCATCCCATGTAAAGCAAGTAATACTGGATGTGGCGAAGAAATGCCCACATATCGAGGAAGAGCCTGGTCCGAGAGTTCTCCTTAGGGAATTGGCAGACTTCTCCAAGAACTACAGGCTTTATGTATGGATTAGCGATTACAGCGAGGAGTTCATTGCTACTGACTGGTTACTGAGAGAAGTTGATTCTGCATTCAACAGAGAGGGAATAAGCATCCCATACCCAGTTGGAGTGGAGCTGCAGCAAAAGCCGAGCCCATTCCCCGAGGGGGAGGCTGGCGATCGTATGCGTAGACTAAAGGCCACTAGACAGCATGTCTCTAGGATAAAAATGCTAAGAGACGAAGCGGAGATGGAGGAAGAGAGGGACTCTGCCAGAGACGAGCTAGAGTTACTTCAGGCGCGGCTAGACGAGGGTGACCTGAAGAAAGCAGAGAGGGAAATCCTGGAGAACGACATCCGAGCTCTAGAGAGTCTGCTTGCTCAGTTCTCTGAGTAGAGTTGCGAAACTTCTTCAAGCCTATTTATCCTCTTGGTCATATGAAGGCAGAGGATTCTGAGACATCTGCAGAAAAGGCCGGGCTAACTCTTAGCGATAGAGGCGAACCGGGAATAACGAGGGAGAGGGTGGAGGAGCCTCCGGAAGAGGAGGGTGGATCTCCTAAGATTTCATGGAATTATTTTCTTCCAAATGGAAAACCACTCGCTGATGTGGAGAGGATTGATTTCCTTAATTCATTAGCAGTTCCACCCGCTTGGACAGAGGTATGGTATTGCTTTGAAGAGAATGGCCACATTCAGGCCACAGGAAAGGACTCCAATGGAAGGCTGCAGTACAGATATCACCCCAAGTGGAACGAGTACAAATCAATTCTAAAGTACCAGAATGTAGATGAGTTCGCGATCGCTTTGAACGAGCTCAGGAGGGAGGTTGATGCGGACTTGGATACTAAAGAGATGCTAAGAGAAAAGGTAGTCGCAATAGTCGTTAGGCTGATTGACAGGTACCACATCAGAGTTGGTTCTGACCAATATGCGCAAGAGAACGAATCATACGGCCTCACTACCCTGAAAGAGGGTCATGTCAAATTCTGGAAAGGCAAGAAGGCGCTGGATGGAGAAATTGACGCGGTTCTAAATTTCGTAGGAAAATCTGGGAAGGAATGGAATCTGTTGATCAAGGATGATAGGGTGGCGAAATTGATAGAGCAATCGGGCAAGATAGGCGGGAAAGACAAAAGTCAGGACCTATTCAGGTACCTCGGCCAAGATGGGAAAGATTATGACATCAAGGCTGAGCATATTAATGACTATCTGGAGAAGCATATGAATCACAGATATACTGCGAAGGATTTCCGAACATGGGCTGCTTCCTGGAAGACCGCCTCCAGGTTGGCTATGGTATCTGAGGCTAGTGAGAATCAAATTTCCAAGCTACCAAAGCTGCATGAGAATGCAGTGAAAGAATCCGAGGATACAGGTTTCCCCACTTTCATAAGGTGGTCAGGTCAAACTCTCAAAGGTACAGAAGGATTGGCAAAATTGGCCAGCTCAGGGAAGCTACCCGGAGAGACTGATAACGAAAGGAATGCCACTCTTCTTGCAGTAATTGACACCGTTGCTGCAGACCTGGGGAACACTAGAGCCGTTTGCAGATCTTCCTACATACGTCCAATGTTCATGAATGACTGGGAAAATAGAGTGTTCATGGAAAGGTGGGAAAAGGCAAAGAATGGGAAAAATAGAGGGAAGGAACTCCTGAAGGACGAGAATACGGCGATTAACTACATGAGGGAATGGGAAGACGAAGAGTTCGATTTCAATAGCTACTAGGGCATTAAAGCTGAGATCGTTATGCAGCCATCATGGGAGATGGAGTACAGAGGCGCCTCAACCTTCTGGGTTTCCTATGTCCCATCCCGGTGCACGAGACCAGAAGGGTACTGGAAGAGAGTGATGAGGGGGAGATTATTGAAGTCATATGTGACGATCCTGAGACATTGCATGATATTCCAGCCCTCTGTGACAGGCTCAATGTGGAGCTCAGGGGTGTGAACGAGCAGAGTGGAGAGTATAGATTCCTCATAGCTAATGTGAAGCTAGAGATGTAGTATTGAAATGTAAAAATACAGTCGTATTGACATGAGTGCCTCTAGAGTACATGAAATCGGAGATGTCCCAGCCGATGCCAGATTACCGACGGAGTTTGGTGAGTTTAGGATCAGGGTTTTTCATGAGGAGGAGACCGGCCTTGACCATGTGGCATTACTCCTAGGAGATATGGGCGGACCCGATCCAGTATTGGTAAGAGTCCATTCCGAGTGCCTGACTGGCGATGCATTCGCTAGTCTAAGGTGTGACTGTGGCGCTCAGTTAGAGAGTGCTATGAAAACGATACAGGACACAGGATGGGGATGTCTTGTTTACTTGAGACAAGAAGGAAGAGGTATCGGCCTTCATGCGAAGATTCAGGCATACAACTTGCAGGATCGAGGTGTTGATACACTCGAGGCTAATCTGATGCTAGGCCATCCTGCAGATGCTAGAGATTATGGAATAGCATCTGAAATACTCAACACAGTGGGAATTGAAAGAGTCAATCTAATGACAAATAATCCTGACAAAGTAGCTCAACTTTCTGAACATGGAATAAACGTAGAAAATAGGGTCCCACTAGTAGTGGGTGTAGGTGAGGGTAATCTCGGCTACCTCTCAACGAAAGCTAGTAGGATGGGCCATCAAATCAGTGATGAGTCCCTCGGAAGAGACGTTTGAATGGGGCCGTGACCGGGACTCGAACCCGGGCCGGCGGGACCACAACCCACCGTGCTAACCGCTACACCATCACAGCCAGAATTGGTATTGCGCGAACCAGCCCATATTTCAAGAGTTTTGAAGTATTTCTTGACTAGTCTGTGACCAACGACTTGAAGGGAGGGAGGTCTCCGTTAGCTGCATGGGCAACAGAAAGGGTGCCATATTTCTTGTTACATTAGTGATATGCTCACTCATTTCGCCATTGAATGCGGGAGATTCAGCAATATCCTCTGAAGAGGTCGAAATTTTGAACGCGGGAGAATTTGATGACAGTAGTGAATGGGTTTTCTCCAGCACTACCGGTTTTACACAGAATAAGGCGGAATTCACCAGAGGCATAGTAGCAGACGGAGAAATGTCATTCACTCACGAAAGACCCGGTAATTTTGAGGATTATACTGCATGGGCGAGTGGCGGATGTGATGACTGCAATGCAACATTCGGAGAAGCTGATGGATATTACTCCTGGTCCAAGGGGCCAGATATAACCATGGGAGGATATTCATTTCCTGGTTTATCATCAATGGATATAGAAGGTGTATCACTAGTTATTTACTTCTCAATTCCAGATGCGCTTCCAAGTGATGAAGTGAATATTTTACTTCAAAACCATGGTTCAGACATCCTGGTAACTACCTTCGCGAGAACATTGAGCTCTGTTAATTGGATGAATGAGCCTCTAGTTATACCTCTAGACCAATACATTGAGTGGGATTGGAGCAAGCTAGAGCAAACCCAGTTCACGGTAGATTATGTCTCCGACAACCAAGGTGCTGATGATTCAGAAGTGAGAGTCGATGCAGTTGGTCTTAGAGTTAGACATAATCAACCTTGGTATTCGTTTGAGAATTCAAAAGCAGAGCATAAAAAGATTCTAGTCAACTCTCCAGTGATAGATTTTGGACCCTATGACGGCCAGATATCCGGTTTTACTATATCCAGTTGTGGACTAATTCCGGAAGATGGCAAGGATTCCGTTTGGCTATTCCATGTAGACTCGGTTCCGGGCCAAGAATTGGGCAGAATACACATATTTGGTAGTGGAAATCATTCTGTTTCAACCTCCACAGAAGGGCCCGATGGAATATTTTCAGAAATTTTACCTGGCGAACTTCTCGATGAACCAAACTCAAGTCACTACGTAAAGGTGCAAGCAGATGATGGATGCATACAAGGAGCGAGAATAGATGTGAATGACCCGCAACTAGTTGTGAATGGTAGAGTATCAGGAGACTTTGATGGACTTTCGATATCTTCTAGCTACATTGGATTCGCCGTGGGCGATTCCCTCGTTCATTCTGAGCAGATGGATGAAGGATCATTTTCCATTTCTGTTCCTGTAGGGCATTTGCTGCCTTATTCTGGGGAGACTCTGGAAATCGGAGTAGGTACTAGGTTCCAATGGTCATCTAATGGCTCACCAGAAGTGACTGTTGTCCATATTTCCTCCATTTCGATTACTGGTGGATTCACCATAGAGTGGGATCGTGATCCGGTTTGTAACGATGTGGAAGATCTCTATTTGATAGAAGATGGCGGAGGTGAAATAATTGAGTTTTCGTCTAGATGCACTGATGATTTGACCTCATCTGAATCACTAAGTGTAATGGCTGAGATATCGGATGATTCATTGGCAAATGTATCGGGAGATCGAAGTATGCTCATCATTGAACCGATTGGGGAGGCTAGTGGAATTGCAGAAATCAATGTACAAATTTCTGATGATGCGGGGAATATCTGGGCAGATAGTTTCACACTAGTGGTAGAATCGATTCCCGACTCTCCAGAAATTATATGGTTTCCCAGTTCTACTTTCATAGAACTCGGAGATTCCAAGGAGATTTTCATTGAAGTTGAGGATCCGGACTCAGAATCCCTTATTTTCTCTTCGAGCAAGTCATGGGCAGTAGTAAACGAAAGTGGTTTTCTGACAATTAATCCTGTTCAGACCGGGACCCATGAGCTCACGATTTCAGTTAGTGACGGTACTTCCCAAGTCTCAAGAAACATGGAGATAATCGTGACTTCCAACCCTGATCTCACATTAGAAACTATGGAAATTAGAATTGGTGGGGTAACGGTTGATGATGCTTCAGCTGGTGATGTGATTGAATTAGTTGGTTTTGTTAGAAACCAAGGCAGAGGAGCAGCTGAAAACGTGACATTTCATTGCATCTACGATGGGATACTTGTTGGTACTGGAACCATCGTCGACATGGGTCCGGGAGACCTGAAGATGGCCATATGCGATATACAAATCACGGATTCTACTGGTGATTTAAAATTTGAAATCAAGATTGATGGTGCCAATACACTAGAGGAAAGTAATGAGGAAAATAACATTGGAGAGTTGAACATTGTTATTGGGGAAGAAGATAATGCGGGCGGAAGTAATGCTAGGTCAATAGTAATATTATTCTCTATATTGGCGATTATTGGGGCTATTTCACTTAGTCAGCTGGGTCCAAAACCTGTGAAGAAAGAATTTGAGAGAAGAAAATAGCTGATTTGGGGTTTCATCGATACTGGTTTGGCCGATAATCGATTGAAATTAGGCAATGGTTAAAGAAGAATTGAGGGCGATATAGAATCGCTGCGCTTGGAAGCCTCGGCGACTCGGCCAGTGGTGTGTGTGAAAATGATGAAACTGAAAATACGTTTGGAAACAGAAGAGTGGGTATACGAAGAGCACGAAACTGCTTGACATATTCTACTCTCTAGACCAAGTTTGCGGATAAGTTCCTGGCTCCATAATAACGTTGCTTGGAGTGGCTATTTGGCCGGATTTCATGTTAGGTATTTCGTCTGAGTCGACAGACAACTCAGCTATGGCTACAGCCTCTTCCTTCATACTTGAGAGCAGCACTCTTGAACCACTTTTTACCCCTGGCGTCATTGAAACTATTCCTGGCCTGGCTAAAGGAGCACCATGGGAGATGGCGCCCACTGCCCCATCCTTGATTACGAGACGTGGAAGATCATCGAGAATTCTCTCTACAGGGGATATTAGTCTGATGAGTCCTTTGTCGTCATCATGCTCCTTCCAAAGAAATATAGCATCCGATAACTGATGCATTGTACACGCCATTGTATCCTCCAAAGAGCCGCTGCCTGTGCGATGTAGTTCGAGAAGCTCACACGGATTTCCTGAAATTAGTCCTATGTCTTTTACCAAGGTACGGATGTAGGTCCCTGCCTCACAACTTATTGAAATAAGGTGTATTCGTCCACTTTCTCCGGATTGGATCAGAGTTGATTCTGAGATATTTCTGGAACGAACTTGTATCTTCACTGCTGACTCTTTAGGGGGGACATTGAAAATATCCCCAGTTAGGTCGCCAATTATCTCAGAAAAGTAATCCTCGGGCATTGATTCTTTGAAACGCAATATTGCAACATACCTCTTTGGCTTTTTGAGTAGCTCTGCTGTAATTTTGGTCGATCGGCCGCAGAGTAGAGTCAAGAGTCCAGTAGCGAAGGGATCCAGGGTCCCGCCATGGCCGATTCTTTTTATCCCCAACATTGAACGAACCCAAGCAGCTAGTTGATGGCTAGAGGGTCCCGGGGGTTTGTCGACTAGAATAAAACCGCACCTAATCAGATCTTCCAAGGACCTATTTGATGGGTTGATGCCGAAAGATGGATTTGAGACTGCAGAAGGATCAAGGAGTACTATCTGCTCAGCTTTCATCTAGCCACTTCCTTATTTCTAGATCTAATTGATCGAAAACCTCGTGTTCGTTTTTTTTGTCTGCATCTATAATCAAATTATACGGAGTCATGTCATCGAGGTCAATCCCATACAGGGCATTGTACCTTTCCATGTCGTCTCTCTGCCTGTTCTGCGATTTTAATAGGCATTCTTCTATTTCCCCCCCTTCCCTTATCTGAATTCTTCTAGCTCTCTCAATATCGGTCACATCTACCCAAACACGGAGGCAGTCTATCTGATTCAAATGGGCCCACCAGCCACTTAATCTGCTCTCCACTATCTCTGGAGATTCTTCGGAGCTCATCTTCTCTTGCAATAGGGAATCTAGAGCCCGATCCACATCAAGATCTTTCTTGGCCTCATTACTCAGCTGTTCTACGGTTAAACCCCTCCGGCTTGCTTCATCTCTGAAAACGTCGCCCCCGTTAATGGACGACCAACCCCTAGATTCTGCAATCTTCGAAACCAAAGTGGAAGTCCCGCTCCCGGGAGGTCCGCTAATGGTCAGGATAAGCAGGGGATCATCTCCACTCGTTTCTACATACATCACATCTGATTAGTCCCTTCGAGGTTCTAGAAATCATGTCTGAATTGCAGAAATTACAAGTTTCTCCGGCCCTAGGTGGTGCAGAATACTTATTTCCAGACTTTCGATTTTTTTGATTCCTGGAAGAAGAAGTCCCTGTCTTTCGAGGGCCCGCTCTTCTCTGGGGCCTCCTAGAATTATCCCTGTTGCGCTTACCCTCCTTCTCCTCGAGCATGTGCATCAGCGGCTCTGGTATGGTCTCGCCCGATCGAACGAGCGGATGTCTGGAATATCTGACAATCTTGATATGTCTATCTACGATTCTGCCTAGTGGGGCACTCATTGCTATGTATGTAGCAATCCAAGCCGGGAAAATCCACAATACCCTAGAATTGAAGCTCCACATTGGATCCCATGGAAGGCTAACAAAACCGACTCTGAAAGACTCTACAGACTCTGCCATCCAACTAAAAATTGCAATGATGAAAACCATTGTGAATACCATAGGTTTCATCATTGAGGATTGCATTTTCAGCTGTTCGGGCATCATCTCCATCTGAATTGTCTGCATTTTATCCATCCTTGCAGTGTCCCTAGCCATCCTTGCCTCCCTTAGTTGCTTCCCTATCTGACGACTTCTATGTGAGAAGTGAGCCTGTTGCAGGGGATCCATGAAAAAGGACCTGATTATCGTATTTACAACCATAATTGATGACCCCACCAGAAAAACTGTTGGTACGAAATATGTCTTGTGGAATGGCAGCATTGGCTCCATTACCGATCCAGCTGCGTCTGAAAGGCCGATCCTGATTGTTGGGTTTATCATCAATAATACCATCATGCCCAAAAGAAGTAGCATTGGCATCATCATCGATGCCATTGCATCTGCTTGAGCGTCACCTCCAGCCTGAGCTGATGTCATTGAACCCTCGACGCGACATGATGAGCATAACGGTTTGGTAGAGGTTTGGAAGTATCTAAAGAAAAATCATGTTAGGGTGTTGCCGCACACGGGACAAATAGATGTGCCAATTCCTACCTCGAAACCACATGCCTGACACTGATTATTTTCCACGAAAGAGTCTTCAGATCTTTCCTTGATTTCTTCTTTTTTATCTTCGATTTTCTCTTCCTCTTGTGAATCTTCTTTTTGTGTGTAGTCTTCACTCTCAACAATAGATTCAGTAATTGTATCTTTCAGATTACTGGGCGTAACCTCGTTATCTACTTCCATCCATTCAGGGATATTCGGCTCCTCATCTACCTCATCCCCGAAGGTAGCGCCATGGAAATCTTGCGCGTCTGAAACTTTGTATTCTGCTTCAGGATCACCTTGAATTGTGTATAGAACCTCGATTCTCTCTCCTTGCTGGATTCTTCCTACAGCCCACGTTACCTGAGTTCCGTCTCTCGCTGATTCTTTAGTATTCGAAGCATCCCGCTGACCTTCCTTGTCCGACCGAACGGTTGATTCCTCAATACTGAATGTTCCAGGAACTATATCATGAAGTGCCAAGTCTTCCAAAGCACTGTCGGAACTATTGTGGAACATCAGCATGATCTCGTATTGGCCGGGCTTACCTCCGGGGAATACTTCTTTTCCGGTACTGATATTTCTCCTCTTATGAACCACCTTGATCATTGGTGGCCTTTCCACCAATCTAGAGGCTACGGGGCCAAATCTCTCTGAGCTAAAATCAACTTTTATGGGAGCTACAAGCATTTTGTTTCTTGGAGATGGATCAGGCGCTTTCAGTGGGTATCTAATCAGTACTGCTTTTCCTGGTTGTAGCCCGAGAGGGGCAGATGTCCCTATTGTTATTCTAAAACCATGTCCTTCCCCATCCGGAGAAGTATGTTTTTCCTCCAGCTGAGTCCCATTAACCACATCTATACGATACTGATCTTCGTTCAATTCGGAACCCTCCATCTCGATTGTGACATCTTCCAATGACGGAGTATCGAAAATACCCGGAATATCATCTAGAATTCTGATTACATTGATTTCTGATGTCCCAGTATTTTCCAAAGTAATGGTAGCATCGACGTTTGATGTGATGTAGGACTTGATTCTAGACTTGTCGAATCTCTTTTGTAAAACCGCATCCAGAACTGTCAATTGTTGTTCTTTCAGCTCCACGGTACCAGTCGATTGGACCGAAACACGAGGGAGGATAGAGAATCTAATCTCTTGAGTAAAACTCGGTTGGTCTTCAGACTCAACTCTCTTTACCATCGAGTCCCATTTACCCTCGGGAGGGACATCTTGCCTAATATCCGATACATCTAGAATCGGTTCATCCCTACCAATCAGTCTTACGGTCGCGCCTGAGAGTGAAACCACAAACGAGGACTTATTCTCGAAAACACAAGTACAGTGCCAAACCCCGGGTCTGTCGTCTTCTTCTGCATTCACGTAAGAAAATTGACGACCTGACCCGTGGACTCGGTCGAACCTGGCCCTCGATACTGTTGCCTCGGCCGAATAGGTAGCCGAGGAAACTCCTGCGTTAATTTTCCCAATGTCATGGGTGTAAACCCTGGCAGTTATAGTGAGATTTCTAACCTCGCCAATGTTCATTCTTCCTATGTCCCAAACTACGGAGTCTTGTTCTACACTATACTCGCGATCTTCAGGAAGTTCGAAAGACTCAGGAATAGTGCGTTTGACCTCTACATCAAAAATTGGGACTGGAGATACGTTCTCGATCTGGATATTAATTTCGACTTCTTGTGGCGAGTCCGAATAAACCAATGAAAGACTGGGTTCTTCATCCCTAGAATTTTCTGTATCTATTGACTCCTTTAGTAAGATCATTCTTGGGCCGGAGGCGGTGTAAGGAATTGCAGTCTCCTCGGTTGGATCTAATTCCTTCACAGATGATATCTTATCGCTAAAGTCGGTTGAGTCTATTGATTCGAGGTGAACTTCAATGTCCCAAGCTCGATGCTTCTTGCTGGAGTTTCTTAGTATCAACTCGCCGTCGATAAATTGCTTCCTGATTGAACCATCTGGATTCAAGACCGCCTTCTCTGTTTCGCTAAGTGTGGCATGAAGCTTATCCCCGGGAATTGAGTCTACTTCTGAAGAATTTCTGAGAAATGGCGATGGTCTTGAGGAAATCTGAGGCTCGGGCTGAGATATTTCTGATTCCTTAACCAGTCCGAAAGTGTCAATGGCCTGAGCTACCTCTGATAGACCCGAAAAAGGGTCGCTTTGAGTTTCACTATATTCGGAAACAATCTGATCTTCATTGGATTCTGGAGATTCCGATTGGCCTTCTTCATTTAATAGAAAAAGAGAATCTGCTAGAGAGTCTATGGAGGAAATATGGCGATCCCCCTGGGCCTCCGGCTCCGGGAACCCCGGTGGTGGCGGTGGTGGAGCTGGGGCGTCGTCCCC
>MDSZ01139000.1_pt1 | contig 10511 bp, 4 predicted proteins | sample 811201 | NCBI WGS metagenome assembly MDSZ01 (sample SAMN05326647, study PRJNA326480) | marine metagenome | isolation source: seawater | place: Indian Ocean: North | collected 2010
AACTCGTCTTGCAGTATTTGCACCGCAGGCTAATATTATCGCATCACATGAAAAATTTCTACCGTCACGGAGGAACACTTCTTGGTCTTTAATTGAGCTTACCTCGCAGTTGGTTTCGATTAACACCCCTATTTCGTCGAGCGCTGCCCCCAATCTACCAATTAAACCGATCCAGCCCTCATTTGAAACACCTAACCTTGATTTAGTCACTGATTTTATCCGATTATGTCCTTGTTCAATCCCCCAACTTGACAAAAACTCTATGGCTTTGTAATATGGATTCTCTGGGTCCCTGCGTTTGATACTGCGTTTGTTCAATACAGCCTGTTTGACATTACCTACTGGCCTTATTGGGCCAAATCCAGCAACCTCAACTTTGTCAAGCCTGAGTGATTTTACCTCGGGTTTGACACGACTTAACTTCTTACACATCTGGAAAAAGGGGCCAGATTTATCGAATAGGTGTGGTCCATAATGCAAGGAGAATCCGTCTACGTTCTGAGAGGTCCCTCGTCCCCCTATTTTGTTTCTTTTTTCTAATACGACGACGTGGTGGCCGCTCAAAACTGCATGGATGGCGGCACTCAAACCAGCAATGCCGGCGCCGACAATAACAACTCTCGCCACATGATGCCCAACACTGTTTACGGCATGAAACCATTGATTACTCACGAATGTCAGCCTTGTCTGCCTTCAATCGCTGAATTGAGCAAAGTGATAGCCGCGACCATTCTTCGATCCATTGGATGGCCCGGGGGTATTGTTAGCACTGATTTTTTGATAAATGGATTAAACTGTTGATGGATTGTTATTCCCTCGTGGCCCGGAATAGCAAAGTGGAATTTAGCAGGTATGAGTGGTATAAATCGGCGTAATATAGCGATACTGTCTTCAATAAGTTCACCGTATTGATTACCATTAACGTCTAGCAATTTCCAGCTATCTTTGACTATAGACTTCAGAAACTTTCTCTTTACAGACCCGATATGTTCACTAGTGCTTAAGTCAAACACATCATATGTCGCACTCAGGTCCAACATTTGACGAGCTTTGATTTGCAGCAGTGGTTGAGTGCAGGCTTGGTCGCCATAAAGTACAATATCTTCTTTTAACTTGAATGCTTTTTGTTTTGAATACGCGATGACATTATTCTCGAGGTCTTTGAACCAAAAAGCCCCACCAAATATTTTCAAAAATTTCGTTTGAATAATGTAATTGTCCATCTCGAATAGTGGATGCATGGCCTAGGGCAGGGATGATTTTTGATAACTTTATCGCCTACTCATTATCCTGTAGTTCACTACTTGAAGAGACTATTGAAAGACACGTTGCTAAAAAAACCGAAATCAGAATAGTTAGCGATAGTAATAAACCGGTATCCTTTGCTGGTGGGAATTCACTAAACGAAACTGCAAAGAAAACCAAACCTGAGGTTACTGCAGCGCCCCAGCGCGCGTAATTATCTAAACGCCAAGAGGTTATTTTTTCACTTGCATGAGATAGATAATCTGCAGCAAATCCCATGCCCAAAAGAACCGCTGGCGCAGTGTTTACGCCGCGACCCCCCAAATAACTGGCTAAACCATCAATAGCAATTCCAACCGCAATAGTTCCAATTGAAATTCTAAGTGATTTTTCAACTGAATACGTCATAATCAATGAGATGATAAAGACGATTAATCCTGCACAAAGAATCTGTATTACTCTAGTCTGTTCAAATGATTTAGCTAAATCGATTCCGGTTATTAGTTCGCCACCGATTTCACCAGATAATTGATTTTCATCGATAAGTTGTTGAGTGTCAAGCATGAATTGGTATGCCGATTCCGAATCCTCGCCATCGATGATTGCGATAATCATGCCACCAATGATTTCCCCATCAACACGGAGCCACGGATCAGTCAAAATTACCGACTCAGTTGTGTTTTCTTGCAGGGATAAAAAATTGGCAGTACTAGTATCGCCAATTCCCAAAATCAGATTCTGTTGGACTAATCCACTATCAAAGGAGATTATGTTTGGATGTTGATTAAATTGAGACCTGAAGGATAATATATTGTTGATATTTACTGGGTCTGCAGTATCGATATCTAATGTGATGAATACAATAGTTCCTGATGCGATTACGTAAATATCTCTTAGTTCGTCTAGCTCATCTAGTGATTCGCTATCCTCTGGGAGAAACTGCTCTATGTCTAATGCCTCAACACCTGTGGGAGAGGTTAATGCGACTAAAACAAGTAAAGTTAGGGCCCCCGGCCAAAGCCAATTTTTCCCATCAAGTTTTAATTCGGACTCATCTACCTCGACTTCAAATTCCTTGCGATGACCTAGATAAAATTCCTCCAGCACAAACCTAGTTAAGACCCAGTCAATAATTATACCAAGTATCATAACAAGAGCAAGACCACGTTGAGCCTTTATTGGTGAAACTAGCGCTAGCGATACCGCTGCAACGGTTGTGGCCATTGCAAGGAGCAAAATTTTTCTAACCTCAGACTTGGGTTTATTAGACGATTTATACCAAAATGCACCATCTACCGCTACGCCCATGATTATCGGCACTGCAATACCATCGATTACCGAGAAATCGTAGCCACATGTCTGTAATAATCCGATGACTGCGGTAACAACCAAAATCACTGATCCCAGTGTAACCGTAGTCACCTTTAAATTTCTAAAAAATAACAACATCAAGCCAAACAAAATAATTCCTGTTATTGGCAAAATCTGGCGTAAATCTTGTTTTGCAACCTCTTCAGCCTCCTTAAATAGCATATTTACTCCAGCTGGTTCAAAGATAAATTCTGTATTCTCTGAGAGCTGATCACACCAATCATTCAGTACCGTCCAATCAACGGGTTTCTCACTAGAATCTAAGTAAACAAACCAAATTAATTCGTTAGCTTGAGGAGGTTGAGTTGCTGATGCGCCAGCAAACTCTGGACAAGCAACTCCCAAATTAGTATTCTTTGGTAGCATTAATAGTGTTGCTTGAAAGGCTCTAATTTCCTCGGTGTTGGAATTCTTTGAACACCAGCCATCACTGTTAACCGGTTGGAGTACCTCACCCCAACTTGTTGAATTGATAATCGATTTATTACTTGTGAGAAATGCTTGTTGCCATGTTGATATGGGTGATTCTAACCGCTTCAAATAGACGTTTTCGTGGTTCATAGTAAAGTTAGATTCTTGTGAGCTTCTAGCAGCATTTTCGATATCAAGTAGCTGGCTAACTCTGCTGAAATTTCCGGTTAACGGACCACCATTATCATGTAAGACCCTGACCAGTAAATTGTCAGATGTTGTCGTATCACTACTCTGGGTTTTGACGCGTTCAAGGGCAGGATCATCAAACAGGTTATCGGTCGACATAGATGCTTGAGGAGTAGAGATAAAAACAGGAATTGTCATTACTATTAGACAACCAATAACAATTCGTTTTGACATTTCGGACATGTATACTCCTTAGAAGCGGACTAACGCCACTCAACCCAAGCACCAGATTCTGGGTCTCTGTAGAACCACTTTCCACTACCGACTGGGAATTCAATTCCCTCATAACCATCATACATCTCTCCCCTAGTTGTTACCGGAGGTCTTGACGGGGCTGCTGGAGTAGTGGTTGTGATTGCAACTGTTTCAAACAACTCTTCTTGCCGGACAAATTGCTTCTCATCGATTTCATCTCGGCGATTTCTGAGCAGAATTAACGATGCAATTACAGCAATTATTGCGACTAAACCAACTGAGCCACCAATAAGAAGCAGGGAATTGGATGTTCCATCTGAAGATTCTGAGCCTTGCTGCCCTTCATCATCATCTGGACTAGTAATGTCAGATTCATCGACTATTCCATCGGTATTGTCTTCAAGTTGAGCATTCGAGCAACCAAAATCGTCTACCGCTTCACCGCTTGCAGTTCCGTCACATATATCGGTGTTGTCGCCTACTCCGTCGCTATCTGAATCGCTCCATTCAGACGCATCAATTGGGAATTCATCGCTTGCAACACAAAAACCAGGCACTCCAATCTCACCATCACAATACCCGTCATTGTCTGTGTCTGGTTTGAGCGGATTAGTTTGTGGTGTGGCACTGATTTCTTCATCATCTAGAAGTCCGTCTGAATCATCATCTGAGTCAGCATTGTTACCAATGTTATCTGAATCTGTATCAACCCATTCGGTCGGATCATCGGGGAACACATCTATTAGATCACCATATCCATCACCATCTCTATCGCCAGGCAGGCCGACATCATCATCTATTCCTTCAGAGGTGACTGATATTGTCAATTCTATTGGATGGTATTGGCCACCTGAGATTCTGATGATGATTTCACCTTCAGGTATCGGGAAGGAGTTTTGCCCGTTCTCATTCGAAAGTAGGCTGGTAAGTGTCTGCTCATTGCGCACAACGGTAATGGATAAACCTTCAACTGGATCATTCGATTCATCTGTTACGGTAAGTAGAACGATATCTCCTGGCAGAGGATTTGACGGGGCGAACACCACACTCAGATTTTCCATTTCTGGAGGTTCTGGATTAGGTACTGAAAATGTCGTGCTCGTTGCTGAGACTAAGTTAGCTGAAGCGCCGCTGCCCTGTTGTGCGACTGAAATTACTGTATACTCAGATACTGGTGAAGAAAGGTACGGTAGTTGTAAATCGGCACTTGTGCCTTGACCCCAAGCAATAGTGCTAAATCTAGTTACATATTTGTCAAATAAATCATAACTCTCCTGATCAGTCAAATCTACTGAATCATCGCAATTTTCATCTAATGATTCGGTATCAAATATTGGCTCATTTGGTTCATAGAGGTTGATTTCTACAGAGGATGACAAACTTGTTCCAGAGTTAAACAAATACTTTCCATCCGGCATTTCCGAACTTGGGTAATACAACATTACTTTGGCATTAGGCTGCCCATTTTCAGAGGCAATTAGTGAATCATGAGTGTAAGTCTGTCCTGTTGATTCATGTATAAGACTGGGGCTTGTCAAGGAAATACTGTATCCCTCGTAATTACCGTATCGAATAGCAGAGGATTCGTGCATGACACTAATCATTAACATTGGTTCTTGGGCTGGCGGTGTGTCAGAGTTCCATTCATAATCCCCTTCGACATCAATAGTTTCGCAAATCGAACTTACTTGTTCCTCAACTCCATTCCAATCAGTTTCAGGCCTCACACCTTCATTTGAAATCAATTCCGTGATAGTTGAGAAATCTACGGCTGCTGGGTCAAATCCGTGGCTAGGCGATGCAACTGCTAATATCCGACTGGCTTGTTCTATACTGTCTGAGAGAGCTATGTTCGTGGTTTGACCGGGACCCAATGCACCATTAATCGATAATTCCTGTGGGTTGTGTAAAATAAGGCCAAAATGAACTGCTAAAGGGTTCAATGTTTGATCGATATTACTTTCGCCATTAGAATCTGATTCCACAGTAAAGATGCCGATTAGCGATAATGGCGCTTCATGGCTCAATTGGATACTCCTTGTTGTTTCCCCTGGATTGAACGTTATTTCCTGAATATCCGGCTGTGCGGTCCAAGAAACCTCATCGAAGGCCACAGAGAAATCAACTGGTAGATGGCCAATACTCGCTTTGTGGTGGACATCACCTATACCATTTGCTTCGATTGTAATCGACTGTGTTGATTGGCTAGTATTGGCCGCATAAACTGGTAGACCTGAGAAATAATCGATTACGTCAAGATTCCCAATACCGATGCTTCCTTGTGTCGCAATACCAAAATTAAGGCCAATTCCGGTAATTGTTGCTCCATCGGTTGGTCTTATGATCTCTGATTGAACAATTGACACATAAGCACCTGTATGAGGAGGGGTTATTGACAGAGTGGCCTTGCCGTTAGAATCTGATGTTCCTACTTGTTGTGAAATGACCTCAAATGGTCCATTTGTGATGAATTCGTTAATGATTGGCGGACTTGGTGTTGCCGATGTCTCCGGGTCTGATAGTCTACAGTACCGCCATTCTTCTCTAGTGATAGGGTGGTTGTCATAGTATACATTACCGTCTTCATCATAACTCTCAAATCCGTGATTTTCCTTCCACACAAAATTATGATAATAGTGGACTCCATGCTCGAATTCGTAATCTACTACAATGTTGTATGATTCTTGACCTGAAGAAGACGGTCCATAGGAATGATACTCTGACAGTTCTAAATGTCCTGATTCGCCATAGTCAGTGTGCGAACTACCTGGATTGTTTATCGGACCGGTAGTTTGACCATCGCCCCAATCAATGGTAAATGTTAGTGCTTCACTAGGGTCATAATAATGTCTTGAGTCTTCGAAATCGTAGTAGTAATTTCGAACGCTCATATCGATAGAAACATCGTTTGAACCATGTCCATTGCCGCGTGTGATTGTGCACGGGGGAGTGGAAGGTAATGGCATCTCGTTGGTGAAGCGAAACTCCAATCCCTCTGCATTCTCTCCGCTGGTAGTAATGACAACGACACCTCGATCTGATTGAGAATATTGTCCGGCTAAAGTTGATGATAAATCCCAGCCAGTTTGGCTGTCGCCTGAGTAGTCAATACTTCCCGTGAAAGCAGCAACGTCTCCTGAAATGTCATTACCTTCAAAATCATCTGTTCTTGGCTCAACCGTTACCGTTAATTCATCAATAGCATCATCAGCACTGTAACTTGCGAACAGTGTTGATGGTTCAGAACTAGTTATTGCTAGTTCTCCATTTGCAGATAATGTTCCGGCTGCAGATGCGCCTAATCCGGGTGAAAGCCTGAGTATTGCAGTATCGACATTAGCACCATTTAGTGCACCCGATACCGCATCATAGGTTGTCGATTGAACGGTAAACGGCTGATTTGTAAGAACGGTTTCATCTTGCTCCACAATTACTCCTAATGCTGAGACAACGAATATCTCATCCATTACTTCAACTGCCATTGATTCGATTAAACTTGGTTGCAAGGTGCTGAGGATTAATTCTACACGGTCTAATCTACAGCCTTCATCTACGCATGGAGGACGGTAATTTGCCAGTGGTTGCCCAAAGGAATAGGTATCAGCTGTTATGCTGTTTGTGGTAAATCTACCAAAATATTGGCTTGTATAACCCTCCCTAACCAATAGGATATTTGTCGTAGCACCACTGCTATCGGTAACTGTCATATTGAAATCATTGGGATAATCAGAATCGTAGTCCAACGAACCAAAAATTGTCATTTCAAAGCCAATATCTAAAGCGTGTTTGTTTAGTTCTGTAGTTTGAATTGGGTGTAAGTTGTCAAATATTGCATATTGATAATCATCTGATGAAGTGGTTTCATCGTCATTATCGCTATCATCGCCGCCCTCGTCGTCGCTTCCGGAATTGTATTCCCAATCTAAATTTCTAGAAATTGAAGCATTGGCTGCCCAATCTGAGAATTCTATCAGCGCATCACCAGCGCTTCCCCAAGCAGGATCCTCAAACGTGTCTCTAATGATAGTCAGTAATTCAATATCAAATTCGTTAAAATCGTTAAACCCGTCTAGAACGTATTGATGCTCCGATTCCATCTTTGCCTGCCATTGTAAACCTTCTGTGGTGTTCAACAATAACTCGTATTCCCAAACGATTTGATCCGGGAAATCGTCGCCGTCTAAATCCTGTATATTGACATCCATCTGTGTCCAGCTGAACACTAATTTCTGGAATGGGGTCATACTATCATAATCTTCTTCCGCGAGTGGTGCAACCCACGCTTCAAGTCCTGCTAATATGGCTTCTGGGTGCACTGATATTGATATTAAAGCAATATTCCGCAATAATGTTTGGAATGATTCGAAAATCATTGTATTATTTGCTAAATTATCCAAAGCCTGTTCCAAAGCTTGCCACTCATTACTTCCCAGCATCGCGTCGTAGGCAATTGAAAATTCTTCGGTTCCCGCAAACCTTGTGAGGTTTTCAAACGGATCAAAGGTTGCAATGTAGTTAGCAACATTATCGAAGTCATTCAGTGTTCTGGGGAGTGGAAATTCATTAGCGTAGACGAACAACCCGGTAACAAATGCCATGCCAGCATCCAAATCTGTGGATTCTAAAAAGGCCATTAGAGCTTCCAAAAATCGTGCTCCGTCATACATATCATAACCAGGATTGTTATACCCTGCACCAATCATGTTGTTCCATAACTGTGAACTACCTCCTAAACCAATACCCCTTGTAGCATCGTCAACAAAGCCACTCCAGTCCCCGTCGCCGTGTGCGTTAAGATTATCAAAAACCGCTTTCATTTCCATCGTTGGATTGGCTGTATCCCAGGTTTGGTCAATTGCTTGTAATAGTTTTTCAATCTCTGAGGTAATTTTATCCGGAATTTGATTTGGATTATCAGTAGCAAATTTCCCATTTTCCTCCATGGTGATACTAGCACCAAATACTCCGCCTAATGAGTTGATTGGAATTGTATATGTTCCCTCCCATACAAGAACTGAATTATCACTTTCATAATATCCGATGGGTTGCAAGACTACTGTATCAACAATTACCGGGTTTTGTGGCATTTCGCCCTGCACAATTATGCCGATAGGGTCATTCTCAGGGTAGTGTAAGATATCTGCTGTAACTATCGTTGTTGTGGACGATTCGTCACCAGAATGGCCCCTAGTATGAGCGAATATCTCGATAGAATCCCCTACACTGGTAAACTTTGTAGTCACAAATCCATCAATACTAATCGATTCCCCGCTTGACTCATCTATGTCGTTTGGTGCGCTCAAATTAGCCACTACGGGTTGTAAAGTCAGCGTGACCATCAAAAAAATTAGCAAATATGCCGGTTTTCGCATACTTGATTATTTATTCGCATATTATAAATAATCATTCTCGGCATGATTATTCTAATAGATGATTAAACCTAATTTTAATGACCCATCGTTTGTTAATATGTTGTATATTTCAATGGTTTCACTACCTAGGAAAACTAGTGATTTTCCGCCCGTGTTGAAATCTAAAGGCATCAAACCGATAGCATGAAACCATGCAGACAGTGGAGTAAATCTTAGGCTATTGCCTGATATGTCATAGGTCGCAATAATCTCATAATGCGATTCATTCAATGGAGCGAAGCCATAATCGCTGGAAATATTATCATCTAAATTAAAAAGTTCGGATATTAATGTGTTAGCTGTTTGGCTATTCGAATTATTTACTCTGCTAATCTGGTTCCAATTTGTCGTCTCGTTGACAAATATTATTGGAGGATTATCGCTGTAAGTTGCAACCATAACCGCGTCAGACGAGTCGCTTCTACACAAGAAACTGTCTGGTAAACAAGCCTGGATTACTCTTGTATCGGGTGATGGTTCTTTGATTAAAATTTCAGGCCCCGACCTTGATTCGAGACCATAAGAGGATTCAACGAATAATGTACTGAGGTCGAATTTTGGTAGCCAACGTGGTGGATTATGATTGATGTAAAATTCCCATGAGGATGTTATATCTCCTGCATGCCAGTCAAAGGTAATCTGTTCGTGTGAAACATATTTTGCTGCCGAATGTACTAATAGGTGAGTGAAATTAAGTGTTCCTTCAACTCTACCCAATCGGTTTTCCTGGTCGATTAATTGGGTGATTATTACGCTGCCAGACAACTGTATGCCGCGAATTGCGCCTTTACAATCTAGACATTTATCGGATTCAATATGTATGGCGGATAGGTCTAAATTGGCAACGGCTCCAGGCTTGAAGTCATTCAAGCCAAATGCATCCATTGAGTCTCTAGTAGACAATTCAATCTCCCCTGATAATGATACTAATTTCCGCTCCTCCGCCTCATCAATGTCGCTATTGAAGTAAAGTGACATAGCAGAAAAAAGAACAAGGGCGACAACCAAAGCCTCAACAAAAAATTCCTTGCTGTTATTCCCCTTCACGTTCTCAAACTCCAAACATGTCAATTTAACTATTGATCTAAGATGTAAGCGAAAATTAACGGCGCAACAATAGTTGCATCACTCTCAATTACGAATTTCGGTGTAGATTCCGACAATTTTCCCCACGTTATTTTCTCGTTTGGCGGAGCACCTGAATAACCTCCGTATGACGCTGTTGCTTCACTTATTTGGCAAAACCATGACCATAAGGGGACATCTCGCTGCAAATCTTGATTTAGCATAGGTACTACACAAATTGGAAAATCGCCTGCAATGCCACCTCCAATCTGGAAAAATGCGAGGGGAGCTGTTTGAATTTCATACCATTTTGCCAGTTCAGTCATGTAATGTATGCCGCCTTTTATTGTTGATGCGTTGATGTCCGAATCAATAACATGGGATGCGAAAATGTTTCCAAGCGTCGAATCTTCCCAACCGGGAACAAACAGTGGTAAATTCTGTTTTGCTGCAGCTAGAACCCAACTTTCATGTTCAGGTCCATCAACATTTAACCCTCCAGAAAGCAAAATTTGGTAAAAAAACTCGTGTGGTAGAGCAGACTTGCTGTTGCTAGAATAATCA
>MDSZ01008821.1_pt1 | contig 10510 bp, 7 predicted proteins | sample 811201 | NCBI WGS metagenome assembly MDSZ01 (sample SAMN05326647, study PRJNA326480) | marine metagenome | isolation source: seawater | place: Indian Ocean: North | collected 2010
CTCGAAAACCATCCCGTTCGACAATAATATCGACTCGGGCAAGCCCGGGGTCCAATCTTTCAAAAGTATAGTATCCATTTTTGTCTGTGAGTACTTCCGATGAATTCCAAAACCCTCCATCGTCCCAAGAAATGTAAACGGTTGCATTTTCCAGTGGTTTATTCTCATCATCGTACACTACGCCACGAAAGGTCGCAGTTTCATCGGGCGCGGTGAGAGAGAGCCGGTACACAAAATCATCCGGTTGCACCAATCCTGAATTTGGCGATGCATAATCCACGCCGTTCAAGAAACCCAGTAAGCAAATGAACAGCAAAAAGACGCCAATTGCTTGACCCATTGGGTGCATTTTGGGGTCTGGCCGCGTGAGTATCGTGGTCGAAGTGGAGAACATCATGTCCTGTTTTGGCTCGGCAAGACCAGTGAGTTCGTCAATGTAATTTGGCATTCCTACATCGTCAGCAGAAACAGCCTCATCTGCACCGGCCATGTAGGTGCTACGCCCTTGACCTACTTCACTTCAATGCGATTTTTGGAATGGGCTAAAAGTCGAGAAAGTGATTGTTCGTCCATCCAAACTCGCATTTCTACCCCACCATCATCTCTTTCGATTCTTTTGGACACCAATCCAGCCTCATAAACATCCGATACCAATCCTTCAACGGCTCTTCCTCCTTCAGGAGGGACGGGCAGGAGCAATAAGTTGGTTTGAGGTCCGTAGAGTTTCAACAAAATAGCATCTTTAAGCAACTTCATTCCTTCACCAGTATGAGAGGATATAATCAAGGGTTCCGGGAGACCTAAGGCGGCCACAGTTGCTACTGCTTCATCGACTTGCATTTCTGTAGCTCGGTCTTTTTTGGTAAGTACGGTAAGAACCTTTTGAACATTTGAAGTCTCGTTAGAATTCCATGGGAAATCGTCCTCGATTTCTTCACCGTAGTATCGAGAAAAAATTTCATTTCGGGACGTGAACAACTTCCTTTCCAATTCCTCAGGAGCATCACTGACGTCAGAGAGAATAAGCAGCAAATCGCACTCAAGTGCTTCAGCTAGAGTCGCTCGAAATGCGTCCAAAGTAGAACTTGGAAGATGATCGATAAATCCGATGGTATCAGCAAGTAAGACTCGAGGGCTATCCTCCATTCTCCCAATCGTTGTTTCTAAAGTGGAAAACAATTTGTCCTTGACCAAGACATCTTTGCCAGACAATGCCAGAAATAGACTTGATTTCCCAGCATTTGTGTACCCGGCCAAACCAACGGTAACGGCTCCACTTCGTGAACGCTGTTTTCGCCGTTCAGATTGAGCGACTGCGTGTTTTTTCTGCCGCTTTCGGAGTTGAACCAATTCTCGATTAATGTTGGCAATCGTGGCCTGTAGTGCTGTAATTCCGCCTCCACCATACCCCGCTCTTTCTCCAGTTGTTTGTTGATTCGCTAACTCTCTCAATACGGTTCGGTCGCTAAGCATTCGTGCAATACGTACCTGCAACCGAGCCTCAAGTGACGAAGCATGTGAGGTGAACAAAGACAACAACAAACGAACCCTATCCCAAACTTCGATTTCCACAGCAGAACTGACTCCTACGAGTTGCCTTGGTGAAGCGTTGGTGTGCATCAAGACCAGGTCGACATTCTGCCAAGGATGCCCTTGAACGCGACTGGAAAGCTCGTCGGCCACATCTTGAAGCCGTCCTTTTCCAAAATACCCTCTCGGGTCTTCGATTCCCGGCTGATGCAATGTTTCAACAATTGCAATCCCCATTGTTTCAACCAATGCGACAAACTCGGAAGTATCTTCATCACCCCGAATCAACAGAACGGCTTTTCTTCCTTCATGATTCGTGCGAGCCTCTCCAAGAACCACACCGCCCGTACCTGCGAGAACAGAAATGTCGTCGCTTGACTTCGCCATGCACAACCCACTCGTTATCCTCATAATAGCCCACCTCTTCGAATGGACATGGACGAGGTGCACGAAGCGACCATACAGTGGAGGGGCAACTCTCGAATCGCTGAACAAATCATCCATGCATCAAACCAGCCTCATTGCGAATATTTCACTCAAGAGGAAAACGGTGAAACGTTTGTTTCCGTCACCGTTCAACATTCCAATTTACAAGAATTGAGAGATATTGTTGATGCGCTGCTGATTCAATTTGCCGAAATCGAGGAAGGCAGTTAGAAATCTAAATCCAATATCACTGGTGCGTGATCCGATACATCGATTCCTCCTTGGCGAATGATTTGAACATCTTTTATCATCGCTGCTGCAACCGGATTGAGCAAAAAGTAATCTATTCTCCATCCGCGATTGAGCGCTCGTGCTTGCCCACGATTTGACCACCAAGAGTATATTTTCTCACCTTCGCCAACATGCCCTCGAAAAGCATCGTGCCAGCCATCCGAAAGAAGTTGAGTAAACCATTCCCTTTCCTGTGGTAAGAATCCACTCGATTTTGCATTTCCTTTGGGATTCCAAATGTCGTCCTCAGTATGTGCGATGTTCAAATCCCCACACACGATAACGGGACTTTCCGATGTCAAGTAGGGTTTGATAAACGTCCTCCATTCCTCCATCCAAGCTTCTTTGAATTCCTGACGCTCTGCTTTGTTTGAGCCACTGGGCAGGTATGTGTTGATGCATGTGAAACCCGAGTGTTCAGTAACCAGAACTCGGCCTTCTGAATCGTCGGAATCAATTTGACCGCCTTTTCCCCAACTTATGCTTTCAAATCCATTACGAGAGAGGGTTGCGACTCCAGAGTAACCTTTCTTTTCTGCACAGTGCAGATGCACTTCGTAGCCATTGGGCCACGACCATTCTTTGGGCAATTGTTCGGGAAGCGCACGAACTTCTTGCAACATGATGACGTCTGCATTCATCGATTGAAAGTACTCATCTATTCCTTTGCGAATGGCGGCTCGAATACCGTTTACGTTCCATGATACGAATCGCATATTACTCCCAGCGGTTGACAGTGGATAAGCATTCAATCGAAGAGAGATGAAATCAAACGGCCAGCAGAACGTCCGCTGAATACTGCTGCATCGGAAAGCTCGTGTTCACTTTCCACCCAAGCGCCCGCCAGCAGAACCTTGTGATTGGCAAATGCACTTTGCGGAATTTGAAAACCTCCAGAATCTAAAATCGTAATTTTTTCTTGTTGAGATTGATGAACGATGTGTTTGTCCCAACCAGCAGCCCTTTGATTCAAAAACAACCGAAGGGCCTCTAACCGTTCGTTTGCAGACGAATACAAAGTCGGTCCCGAGTCTCCGGCCAATCCCCCTACAGCAACCGCAGAAAGATGGCTACCCTCAAGTCCTAGCCGTGGTTGAATTGCTCGATAGTCCAATACAGCAAATCGTTGCTCTCCATCAACAACAGCTTGTTTTCCGAGCAATGGTTTCGAGTCGAGACCCACTTCAATAAAACTCGCAGTCGTCCGTTCCAATTTTGAAAAAACGCTATCGCATTGTTGAGCGTCTAACGGCCGTACTAACTTTCGCGTCGCTGCAGGCCCACAAGCCAATACAATTGCATCGACCTCAATTTCTCTCCCGTCTGAAAGAGTCGCTTTTTCACCGTCAATCTGAGTCACTTCAAGCCCGCACTCGATAAACACGCCCACTTCATCAAGCGCTGCAGCTAATCTGCCAACCATCCCCGACCAGCCTTCATTGGAGACGAGGAGTTTCTTTTTTTGAAGAGCATGAAACCTTTCTCCAGAATGTTGTGAGTCCCATGAAGAAAGAAATCGACACCCTTGAGTGATTGGGTCGTTTGAATCTCCATTCCTCAGTAACCTCTTGCGTTCCAGTGACAATCGAGTATTGTCAGTTGGACGCACAATTCCGCTACCAATAATTTCGGTACGATGGAGTTGTATCGGAGATACTTTCATCTTTATTCCGCTTAATTTGCGAGCGAGGTTATGGAGTGGGCCTTTTTTCAAGAACAGATGAGGCCCAAAACCTATAGGCAATCCATCGATATTTTGAGAAGTTCCACGGCCACCAATGCGAGACGCTCTTTCCAGTACCACAACATGGTGTCCGGCTGTGGTCGCCTCCAACGCACATGCTAGGCCCGCTAGCCCGGCTCCTATCACCAGTACACGCGCCATGAACCTCCGCGGTTGTTCTGCTGCATCAAATCATTCTTCGTTTGGTTTCTCCGGCATGTTCAAGTTTCTTCGATTTCACAGCACAATTTACAGGTGTGAGCATGAACGACAAACCTCTCGTCATCGATGTCGTCGACAACGGCGGGCAATGGACTCATCGCGAATGGCGAATGCTGCGATACTTGAAGGTCGATACACAGATTATTGCCAATACAACTCCCATAGAGGAATTGCGAGAAGTCGATGGAATTATTCTATCTGGGGGGGCTGCTCGGGTAGGCTTAACCGGCGAGTTGGGAAACTGTGCTGCTTATCTTGAACTCGATATTCCGATACTGGGCATCTGCGCTGGGCACCAGTTCATGGCTCGCTTTTATGGCGGAGATGCTCGAGAATCTCCAGAACCCGAATTTGGTGCTATGGAGATTGAACTGCAAAATGGAGGGGGCCAAATTTTTCAGAATACCGCACCTTCACAAACAGTCTGGGAATCTCACAACGATGAAGTGCACGTTGTCCCCGATGGCTTTTTTATCACTGCAAGCAGCCCTTCGTGTCTAGTTCAAGGTATGGAGAACCAAAAAGGAGATCGATTTGGACTTCAATTCCATCCTGAGGTCAACGACTCAGAATTTGGTAAAGAAATGTTTGAAAACTTCGTAGAAATCTGTCGAAAGAACAGGAAAAAGTGATTTTTACGCCAATTTACTGATTTTCTGTAGGGAATACCTTGATATTCTTCGTGGGGTGAGGCACGGCCATGAACACCCGAAGTTCTTTGCCTAGCCTTTTGATGACCACACTTCTTCTTGCCGCTCTAATGCCACTTGGTAGCGTTTCTGGAGCCCCTGCAGAAGCTTCAGAATTCTACTATGGAGTTGAATACGACTGGAGCAGTGTCGATACTGACCTTGAAAACTTCACTGGCCTTGATGTTCCCGAAATTCTTGGCGAAGTTATGGGAGCAGCCGACGATGCCGGCTTCAATCTCATTATCGGACAACTTCAAACTGGTTCATCCAATGTATATGTGCATCATACAGAAGATATTTCCACTCAGACAATCATGGACGCTTCAGACAATCCCGTTGCAGTTTGGAGCCGAACTGATGATGTTACTTTGAGGCATGGAATTTTAGCAGACTCAATTTTGCAAACCGATTGGTCAGAGACCGTATTTGGCTCTCCAACCACCGGTTTTGATGTTGACATCGTTCAAAGTCTTGAGCAAGTTCTCACCGTCGATATTTCATACACAGAATATCTTGATGACAATTCCAATCTCGTTGGTGCAGATATGGAGTTCAGTATGGAAATGTCTGCTGCAATTGGATTGAATATCGATGCTCTGTTTGAAGGTGATAATGAAGAATTCCCCATTGATTTTGATTCAGAACTGACCTTGGGCTACTCCATTACCGACTCGTCTTCCGAATGGCGTTTGGGCACCCCAGACTCCGTATATGCGGATGTTTCATCCAACGAGTATTTCGATTGGGAATGTGAAGACTGCGGTTCTATCGATGGCGACTATACTGGTGCCGTAGACTACAGTTTCTCGGTCTCTGGTATTCCAACCGAAGATTTCGGGCTTGACGCAGGTGAATTTGATTTTGAAGTCACCGACACTCTTACTGATTCCGGAACTTTTGACATGGATGCAGAAGGCGAATTTAACTTTGATAAAGGCGATTCCATGACCGTTGACCTTGGCGATGGAGACGGCCTTACGACCCAAGTCCAATCTTGCGAAACATGCCCTCCTGGAAACCCCCTCATGTTCCTCATGATGGGTCATGTGTTGGTTGGCTCGGGAGAAGCCTTTGCTGAACAAATCGGTGAAGACCTTGGCGATGGTATCACCGAAGCCTTCGAGGACTTTTTTGGACTTTCAGATGCAAATACCGAATCTGTTGAGATATATCATTTTATGTCTGAATCGCCAACAGATACAGAAAACCATCTTGCAACAGTAAGTTTCATGCATGGTCAAGATTTGAACTGGGACAACATCCAAGTTCAAGTTACGGTTGATGGAAGTTATCCTGCAACATGCAGTAATCCAGGAACATACGATTCAGGAGACCGATGCAGCATCGAGTCATGGGGAGGCGAATCCATGTTAATGGTTGGTTCTGGATTCCATATCGTTGACAACTTTGACCTCTGTCCAGAGAACGAAACTTGTGAAGTCGCAATAACCATATCTGATATGGAGAACTATAGGACCTTGGATTATTCTAATCTTTATGTCACGGGAGGTACCCCTGCAAATTCGAAAGGAACACTTATCTCCGGCTTTACTGATTACAGCGAAAACATCACTTTGTGGTCTCAACTCCACGGTCCAGGAACTCCATTCGTTGACGATGGTGATGTGTATTTCACTTGTGATGATGCAGGCCAAATTGATTGGGATGCCGTCAACAACGGTATGAACGATTGCGCCGATGGTTCCGATGAAGCGCCAACGGACGGCTCAAGTAAGATGTTTACCTGCGAAGATGGTACAACAATTGACTGGAGCCTCCTCAACAATTACCAAGCCGATTGCTCGCAAAACGAGGATGAAGGGGTTGCGAACCATTACACTTTCCAGATGAATCTGTTCGATTCCGACAATACTCCTCTTTCATCTGCCGAATTGACGGCATGTGAATATGGATGCGACCATGACACAGACACAACGTATTGGAGTGCAGACTCTGGAATTCCAGCCCCATCAACCTATGGTTCTTACACTATGTGTACGGAATCGTCGATTTGGGAGACAGGTGCATCATCGCCAATAATTGAAAGTTCGAGTTTTTGTGAAGACAATTGGGTTGGTCCAAGACTTCAATATTCCGACGCATACAGTGCACCGGATGGTGACATGATGGTTGGTTGGGATTATCAAATCTATGGCGATGACGCATATACTGATGTTACAACAACCGTGACGATTCACGATGCAAACAACAATGTTGTCTTCACCCAGTCAATTTCTGAACTCGATTCGGGCTACAACAGCGATAACGGTACAGTTTCAGTGCTTGAAGAAGGCGACTATTGTCTTACTGTTTCAATGGCTGGTGATGGTGCTTCAACACCATTTGCTACGGAGGTTGACTGCACTTCAATTGTTCAGTCAACTGAGGGCCCTAGCGACCGTGTCGAAGCGGTGTTTGGTGCACTGGCTGATTCTGGATTAGAGTCCGTATTGGAAGCATTTGGTGAAAATCTTCAAGATCGTTTGGAAACCGTCCAACCGTTCGAAGAATTCCCGTATAATGACGGCATGTGGGCGCCTCTATGGAGCAACGAACACGCTGCAATGGTTGGTGTAGGAGTTTATGTCATGGATGACAATGGAGCCTACACCTTAACCGGTCCACAAACTCAAGGTTACGCCAATGAAGCACCTGCGAAATTGAGCATTCGCTATCTGACTGGCGTTGCAGCAAATGCACAAACCAATGGAATGGCTGATGCAACAACCATCAATGACATTGTAGAAGTTGACAACCACAACCTCGCAGACATCACCGCCGATTTGGAAGAAGCTGGCATTGATGTCTCAAACCTCACACTACCACAAACAACTCCTACCAACAACCAGACTTCAGGTGATGACAATCCAACCCCTCCAACCGCTGAAGATTTGGCTGAGGACGCCGGTTTGCTTCCGTTCCTTTCGCCTGTTTCCATGGCCGCAGTAATTGCACTTGCAGGTGTAGTTGCTGGAAGCCGAAAAGACAGAACCAACAAGGACGAAGAGTAATCGAACCCTCAAGTACAAGTGACGTGAAGGGAATTCTATGTCTCTACGCTCGCCGCCATCGCGCATCGGCGACGGCGTGAGGATTGTAGGGACCATTCTCATCGCTTTGCATTTGTTTATGTCGGCTTGGTTGGTCGTGCAATTCGAAGGCCAATACACCGAAGGGAGACCTTCGCCAACGAAAGTCAAAGCACTTGTTGCTATCGATAATGAACAGACACTTATCGATGTAAAAATGGAAAACTCAACACGCTTTTTCGTTTACATGCTGGTTCGCGATTATGACGAGCCAAGCAATTCAACGCAGTCCGAACCTTCGTCTTCTGAATCTTCGGACGATACTCCTGCAACCACTGAGTCGAATGATGAAGATATTGATTGGCTCAAAAATGGCCGGAAGGCAACGCTGGCATCACTTGTCTTGCTTTGTTTAAGTGAATGTCTCGTGCTCGCAGGAATCCCATTCAAAGCAACGCTTCGTGCTGTTTTGTTTGCTGGCGTTGTTGCGTGTTTTTTGGTTGTAATGCCCACCACATATGTTCTTGATTTAGCTGGAGGCGATGAGGGCGATGAAGACGACGGCGATGACGAGGATACCATTGCTGACGAGACGTTCGTGGCTCAGACCGAACAGGGCTCTATGGCTCACGAAAAAACCAGTATTGAACCATCTTTATTGTGGACTGGGATACGTTTTGAGATGATGTTCAGTGGTTATGATTTAGGATTGGTTGAGCCTGAAAATTATTCATCGGTTCGCAGTGAAATTCCGGAAGCCAACGATACCGATTCTCAATCGTTTGTCAAATTTGAATCGTATCTTGACCTAAAGTACGGAAAGAATCTACCTTCCATGTTTTTGATTCCACTTTTGTGGTTCTTTTTCCCTTCAAAACCTAGACATTTCATGGTTGCCGAAAAGCTGCATCTAGAGCAAGAGTAAAACGGCATCTGTTTGCAATCGAGGAGCGCTCTATGCCATTGGTTTTGGCGCTGCAGCATTGACTTCGGCGGAAACACCCGCCTCATATCGGGCAAAGTTTTCGTTGAACATGGTGGCGAGTTTGTCAGCTGTAGAATCGTACTCTGAAGAATCCGACCATGTGTTTCTTGGTTGCAGCACTTCGCTTGGAACATTCGGGCACTCAACCGGCACTTCAAATCCAAATCGAGGATCAACAACGAATTCAACATTATCCAATTTGCCATCCATAGCAGCATTCAACATCGCTCGTGTGTATCGTATTTTCATACGATTTCCGACTCCATACGCGCCGCCAGACCATCCAGTGTTGATGAGCCAAGCAGTGGCGTTATGCTCATCCATTTTCTTCGACAGCAGGTCAGCATAAACACCTGGGTGCATTGGCATGAATGGTTCACCAAAGCAGGCCGAAAACGTGGCTTGCGGTTCTTTAACTCCGATTTCAGTTCCTGCAACTTTCGCCGTATAACCGGATATGAAATGGTATGCTGCTTGTGAGGCACTTAGTTTGGATATTGGTGGGAGTACGCCAAATGCGTCACAGGTCAGGAAAATCACGTTCTGTGGGTGCCCGCCCTTTGAATCTAAAGTTCTGTTTTCAATAAATTCAATCGGGTAGGAACCGCGAGTATTTTGCGTTTTACTGACATCAGTAAAGTCAGGCACTCCTTCTGAATCCATGACGATGTTTTCCAAAACGGTACCGAATTTCCGCGTGGTGCCGAAAATTTCGGGCTCGTCTTCTTCAGAGAGGTCAATCAATTTCGCATAGCACCCGCCTTCAAAGTTGAAGACGCCGTTTGAGCCCCAACCATGTTCATCATCTCCAATGAGTGCACGATTGGGGTCGGCAGACAAAGTGGTTTTTCCAGTTCCAGAGAGTCCGAAGAAGATGGCCGTGTTTTCACCAGTAGTATTGGCTGAACAGTGCATGGGGAGTATGCCTTTCTTTGGTAAGATGAGATTCATGACAGAGAAAATCGATTTCTTGATTTCCCCAGCATAGCGAGTACCGCCGATGATGACTTCTTTTGCTTGATAGTTCACGATGACGAAGCAATGTGAATTCAATCCATCCTTTTCAGCCTCGGCTTCAAGATGAGGGGCATGCATAACGGTGAACTCAGGAGAATGCGATGCCAACCTTTCAGCATCCGGACGAATAAACATGTTGCGTGCAAAGGCGTTGTGCCAAGCATTTTGATTGATGACGCGAATCGGCAAGGCTTCGCTAAAGTCAGCACCGCAGTACAAGTCTTGAACAAACAGTGTATCTTGTTGCGACAGATATTCGACCACTTTTGCCCGCATTCGAGTAAAAGTATCGAGGTCGGTTGATACATTTACATCTCCCCAATTGATATCATCAACAGTGGAGTCTTCCTTGACAATGTACTTGTCGTTTGGTGAACGGCCAGTTCGTTCTCCCGTTTCTGTAACCAGTGCGCGATGGGCACTGAATTCCCCCTCACCACGGGCGACAGCAAGCTCGATAAGTTCCGTAGCCTCTTGGTTCCAATAAACGTCTCCAGATGGAGTAATTCCATGCGATTTCAGGTCTCCAGTCGGAGTCCCGTAGGTTGCCGCCATGGAGGGTCCTTTCGCGGGCCCTCTTTGTCCCTTTTGGCTC
>MDSZ01134304.1_pt1 | contig 10510 bp, 8 predicted proteins | sample 811201 | NCBI WGS metagenome assembly MDSZ01 (sample SAMN05326647, study PRJNA326480) | marine metagenome | isolation source: seawater | place: Indian Ocean: North | collected 2010
ATCTTTTATTAAAAAAAAATTATTTAAATAAAATTTATGGCTAATAACACAATAAATAAAGAAGAAATAGATAAATTTAGCTTTTTGGCTGATGAATGGTGGGATCCTAATGGTAAATTTAAGCCATTACACAAATTTAATCCAATTAGAATTGAATATATAAAAAATAACATAATTAAAGAATTTAAAATTAAAAATAAAAAAAAACCATTTTCAAAATTAGAGATTTTAGATATTGGATGTGGAGGTGGATTGCTTACTGAACCTATGTGTAGACTAGGAGGAAAGTTAACAGGTATAGATGCCTCGAAGAAAAATATTAATATTGCAAAAATTCACGCAAAAAAAAACAAACTTCATATTAATTATTTTTGTGCCTCACCAGAAAAATTGACATCAAAAAAAAAATATGACGTTATATTGAATATGGAAATAGTTGAGCATGTAAACGATTTGAATTTCTTCATAAAATCTGCCTCATCTCTATTAAAAAAAAATGGCATTATGTTTGTTGCCACTATCAACAAAACACTTAAATCTTATTTATTCGCAATAATTGGTGCCGAATATATATTAAATTGGTTGCCGGTTGGAACCCATGACTGGTTTAAATTCGTCGAACCAGAAAAGCTTGAAGTAATTTGTAAAAATAACAATCTAAAATTATCTGAAATTAAAGGTGTAAACTATAATATTTTAATAGATAAATGGTTGTTAAGTGAAAATATAGATGTAAACTACATAAGTAAATTTAAAAAATACTAATTCTCTTTGTCATTTATCCAAGGTATTGATGCTGTCTTAATACCCTCTTCGTGTAAGTCTTTGATTTCATTGATAGATGCTTTTCCATAAATTCCTTTTTTTGTTTTCTTATCTCCATAATGAATTGACCTAGCTTCATAAGTAAAGTTTTCTCCAACAAATTCAAAATTTTTTTTTATATATTTTTGAAATTCTTTAATTTTTGATTTTGCCTCAATATTTTTTTTTATGCTTTTTTCATTTTTGTCATTTTTTAGAGATATTCTAGGGGACATAACAGATTTATTGATGTCAAGTGAATTACAAAAACTACAATTAATTAAATTCATTCCTCTTAATTTTTCAAATTCTTTTGAAGAGGCAAACCAACTATCAAAGACATTTTTACAGCTTTTGCAATTAAGTTGATATTTTATCATAATACTTAAGTAATATTTAAATATGATTTTTCAATACTTAAGATCTGTAATCAGTATTTATTTCAATATATTTTTTAGTTAAATCCATTGTGTAAACTTCAAATTCCTTGCTTCCACTGCCAATTTGAATGTTAATTTTGATTTCGTTAGATCTCATGTTCTCTGCAACTTTATCTTCCTGATAAGATGGAGAAATTTTTCCATTTTCTATAATTTTATGAGGACCAATATTCAAATTTAATTTATTTGTATTAATTTTAACTTTAGATTTTCCAACTGCCATGATTATCCTTCCCCAATTAGGGTCTTCGCCAGCAATAGCAGTTTTTACAAGTGGAGAATTGGCAATCGCAAAGCATATTTTTTTTGCATCTTCTTCTTTTTTACATTTTTCAACTTTTATTGTAACAAATTTTGATGCACCTTCTCCATCAGCTGCTACACTCTTGGCTAAATTTCTTAAAACATTATTTAACGATCTGTCAAATTCATTTAATGCTTTATCTTTGAAACTTTTTATATCTTTATTGCCTGCGTAGGACGTCGAAAAAATACTTACCATGTCATTTGTGCTCGTATCACCATCACAGGTTATTGCATTAAAAGTATTTTGAATATTTTTTTTCAGTAATTGTTTTAAAATTTTTCCACTAATTTTTGCATCAGTAAAAACAAACCCCAGTGTTGTTGCCATGTCAGGGTGTATCATTCCAGACCCTTTCGCTAAACCGTAGATTTTAATTGGTGTGCCAGCTATCTTGCATTCCTCCATAGATATTTTTGGTTTTGTATCAGTTGTTAGAATACCCATTGCTGCTTTTATCCAAACATATTTATTTTGAATATATTTAATATTATTTATCAGACTTGGTATGGCCTTAGAAATTTTATTTTCTGGAAACGTTTCCCCAATTGTGCCCGTAGACGCAAATAATAAATTTTTTGTTTTAATTTTTTTTGGCTCCTCTTCATCGTAAATCTGCTTTTTTGATAATAAATCTGAAAGCAACGAAGCAATATTACTTATTGATTTATATCCATCTTTTCCTGTGAATGCATTAGCATTTCTTGTATTTACAAGCAGCGCAAATATTTTTTCTTTGCTGTTGTTCATGTTCCATTTAATATTTTCAGACTTTATGTTTGATTGAGTGTAGACTGAAGCGCAATTTGCACCTTTTCTAAAATAAAATATAACTAAATCATCCCTTTTTTTATTTTCATAAAGATTTGCTGATACTGCAGATACACCCATTCCATCCAAATGTTCTAAATCTTGGTAAAATCCCATAGAATTTGTATTAATTTGAAATTTTTCTGTCTTAAAAACCATAAATGTTTAAAAATTAAATAATATGATTATATAAGCTTTGTTTAATAACAAAAATAACATGCTGAATCCATTAAATTTAATATCAAAAATATTCAAGTCTTCTAATCAGAAAGAACTAGAGAAATTAAACAAATTTGTCAAAAAAATTAATGAACTTGAAAATATTACTTCAAAAATTGAAGATGGGTATTTTCCACAGAAAACTTTGGAACTTAAAGAAAAACTCAAAAACGGTAATAACTTAAATGAATTATTGCCTGAAGCGTATTCTCTAGTCAGAGAAGTTTCAAAAAGAATTAGAAATGAAAGACATTTTGATGCTCAGTTATTGGGAGGAATAGTTCTTAATCAAAATAAAATAGCTGAGATGAAAACTGGAGAGGGAAAAACACTCACTATTGCTCTAGCAGCATATTTAAATGCTCTTGAGGGGAAAGGTGTTCATGTTGTTACTGTAAATGATTATTTGGCCAAAAGGGATTCTGAAAACATGGGAAAAATTTATAATTTTCTTGGATTAACTTGTGGTTATATTAATTCTGGGCAAACCGATGAGGAAAGAAAAAAAAATTATTATTGTGACATAACGTATGCAACTAATAGCGAGTTAGGATTTGATTATCTTAGAGATAATATGAAATTCTCAAAAGAAAATATGGTGCAGAGAGGGCACAACTTTGCAATAGTTGATGAGATTGACTCTTGTTTAATTGATGAGGCAAGAGTTCCCTTGATTGTTTCAGGTCAAGCCGATGATAAAACTGATCAATATATAATTGTAAATAAATTAATAAAAAAATTAAGTAAAAAAGATTATGATATTGATGAAAAAAATAGAAATATTTTATTAACAAATCAAGGAATAGATAATATTGAAAAAATTTTTTCTGAAGTAGGAATTTTAAAGAATAATAATTTTTATGATCCTGAAAACTTATCCTTGGTTCATTTAGTAAGTCAGTCCTTGAGAGCAAATTATATTTTCGAAAACGGAAAAGATTATATCGTAAAAGATAAGGAAATAGTAATAATTGATGAGCAAACTGGTAGGCAAATGCCTGGAAGGAGATTTGGTGATGGTCTTCATCAAAGTCTAGAAGCTAAGGAAAAACTGGATATACAATTTGAAAATCAAACACTGGCGTCAATTACTTATCAAAACTATTTTAAACTATATAAAAAGTTATGTGGATGTACTGGAACAGCGGCAACTGAAGCCCAGGAGTTTTATGAGATTTATAACCTTAATGTTGTTGCTATTCCCACAAATAAAAAAATGATAAGAAAAGATTTAAATGATCAAATTTATAGAACATCACAAGAAAAAGATAGTGCAATAATTAAATTAGTAAATGAAAAATATATTTTAGGTCAACCAATTTTATTATTTACAAGTAGCATTAATAAGTCAGAACATTATTCTGAACTATTTAATGGAAAAAAAATAAATCATATTGTTTTAAATGCAAAAAATCACCATAAAGAAGCAGAAATTATTGCTAATGCAGGATCAAAAAAATCAGTAATCATTACAACAAGTATTTCAGGTAGAGGTGTTGATATTAAACTTGGAGGAACGAATGCCAACAAAAGTTCAAAAGAAGAAATAAAAAAATTAGGTGGATTGTTCGTAATTGGAACAGAAAGGATGGAAAGCAGAAGAGTAGATAATCAAGCAAGAGGTAGGTCCGGAAGGCAAGGAGATGAGGGCAATTCTATATTTTTTGTTAGTTTAGAAGATGATTTAATGAGGATATTTGGGTCAGAGTCAATGAATAATATTTTAGAAAAACTTGGACTTAAGAATGGCGAAAGTATTGACCATCCATGGATAAATAAGGCTCTAGAGAGGGCTCAACAAAAAGTTGAGGCTCGAAATTTTGATATTAGAAAATCTTTATTAAAGTTTGACGATGTATTAAATGATCAAAGGCATGTAATTTTTTCACAAAGAAATAAAGTTATTGAAAGCCAAAATTCGTATGAGTTTGCTGATAATTTTCTTCAAAAAATCATTGAGGAAATATATGAGCATAAAAAGAAAAATTTAAGTATAAATAAAATATTATTATCTGTTTTTGGTAATGCCTTTTCAAAAAAGGAGATAGATAAACTTGAAGCTGAAAGTAGTTTATTTATAAAAGATGAAATTATTAAAAAATTTAATAATAAAAGAAATGAAAGATCAAGTTTATTAGGAGATAATCAATCAAAAGAAATTGAAAAAAGAATTTTTCTTCAGCTAATAGATCAAAATTGGAAAACTCATATCCAATATCTTGAACAACTCAGACAAGTGATTGGATTAAGATCGTATGGTCAAAGAGATCCATTAATAGAATATAAAAAAGAGGCGTTTAATTTATTTGAAGAATTACTTAATAAATTAAAATCACAATTAATAGGATTATTAATTAATATTAAAATTGATAGTAAAATTCAAAAAGAAGAACAAAAAAATGAAAATTTACAAAATCCAAAATGTTTATTAATTGCGAAAAAAAATCAAAAAATTTCTAGAAATGAAATATGTCCAGCTACAAGCAAAAAGTATAAAAATTGTTGTGGGTCTCTATAAATAAAAAAATAATCCAATTAGTAAAATCATAATTGTTATAAAACTAACAATTTTTAAATTATTTAATTTAATTTTATCGATAAAGTTATCAAAGAAAGTCTTTTTAAAAGATAAATCGGCATTATTATCTGATTTTGTAGTAAAGCCTTTGCTGCGACCAATCTTTAAAAATTTACTTTTTCTTTGCTCAATTATTTCATCTTCGTTAAAGCCTTCAAAATAGATTAAATTTTTTTTTATAGAATCTCTAACATTCTCAAGGGTTTTTTCTCTATCTCTGTGAGCGCCACCAATGGGTTCTTCGATTATCTCATCAACTATATTTAAATCGCTTAACTCTTTTGAAGTGAGTTTCATTGCAGTTGCTGCCTCCAAAGTTTTTTTAGGGTCTCTCCATAAAATTGTTGCGCAGCCCTCAGGCGATATAACAGAGTATACTGCATTTTTTAGCATTATTACTTTGCTTGCTGAAGCTAAAGCTATTGCTCCTCCAGAGCCTCCCTCACCAATAATTATTGATATGTGTGGAACTTTTAGTTTCATGCAAATTTCTATTGAGCGCGCTATTGCTTCTGCCTGGCCTCTTTCTTCAGCTCCAATACCTGGGTATGCTCCTGGAGTGTCTATAAATGATATAATAGGAATATTAAATTTATTTGCTAATTCCATAAGTCTTATGCTTTTTCTGTAACCTTCTGGTCTCATCATTCCGAAATTTCTTTCTAATCTCTCGTCTAAATTTTCTCCTTTTTCTTGTCCAATTACTAAAACTGATTTTTTTTCAAATTTTGCAAATCCGGTTATTACTGATTTATCTTCGCTATAATATCTGTCTCCAGATAAAGAAATAAAATCTTCAAATAGATTATCGATAAAAAATTTTGCTTTTGGACGATCTTCGTGTCTAGCTACTTGTGTTGTTTGCCAAGGATTTAAAGTTGAATATATTTTTTTTAACTTATTATTAATTTTTTCCTCAAAAGATGATATTTCAGTCGTGTTCACTTCTGAAATACCCTCTTTATTATATGGGTCTTTTAAAACATCTAGTTCTTTTTCTAATTCCTTAACTTCATTTTCAAAATTCAGATAATTTTTCATAATTATAATATTTTATATAATAAAGGCGATAAAATGGCCCAATATAATCAATTTACTATTATATTAAATTTTTTTAAAACAAACTACATTTATAATTATTATGGCAAATAAATACATAAATATTGAAAATTTATCCATTTCAGAAAATTTATATAATTTTATAAATAATGAAGCTATTCCCGAAACTAAAATCACTAAGGATAAATTTTGGAAAGGTTTAAGTAAAGTTGCTCATGAACTTACTCCAAAAAATATAGAATTACTTAGAATAAGAAAAAAATTACAAATTGACATTGATAGATGGCACCTAGAAAATTATGAAAAGGAATTTAATTTTAAAGATTATAAATCTTATCTTGAAAAAATTGGATATTTAAAAAAAGAAGGTCCAAATTTTAAAATAAAAACAGAAAATGTTGATAAGGAAATTTCTAATATCGCGGGTCCACAACTAGTTGTTCCCATCATGAATGCCAGGTATGTTTTGAATGCTGCGAATGCAAGATGGATGAGTTTATATGATAGCTTGTATGGAACTGATGTTATTTCATCAGAGGAATCAATAAGCGAAAGATATGATCCAGAAAGAGGCCTTCAAGTAATTAAGTACACCAAAAAATTTTTAGATCAAAATTTCAAATTGAAAAAGTCATCCTGGGAAAAAGTAAATCAAATATCTGTAAAAGATCATCAGTTGCAATTATATACTAATAAGGGAATCGTTGAACTTGAGAATAATGAAAAATATATTGGGTACAGATTAAATAAAAATAAAATATCAGCAATAATATTAAAAAATAATAATCTTCATATAGAAATAATTATTAACCCAAGCGCATTTAGTGCAAAAGAAGATGCGGCAGGTATTTCAGATATTATTGTTGAGGCGGCTATAACTACAATCTGTGACCATGAAGACTCGGTAGCAGCAGTTGATGCGTCTGATAAAATTATTGGATATAGAAATTGGCTGGGTCTAATGAAAAAAAATCTTGTAGCTGAGTTTGAAAAAGAAGGGAAAGAATTAATAAGAAAACTAAATCCAAATAGAAGTTATATATCTAAATTTGGTATAAAAGAAAATCTTCAAGGTAGAGCACTATTATTAAATAGAAATGTAGGTCATTTAATGACTAATTCAGCCGTTCTATTGCAGGATGGATCCGAAATACCAGAGGGAATTCTTGATGCTTTTATTACCTCATTGTGTGCATTACACGATTTAAAAAATAAAAATAATTCTAGAACTGGCTCCATATATATTGTTAAACCTAAACAACATGGACCAGAAGAAACATCATTTACTAATACATTGTTTACTAAAGTGGAAGAAATTCTAGGTTTAAAAAAATATACTATAAAATGTGGAATTATGGATGAAGAAAGAAGAACCTCAATTAATTTAAAAGAATGTATTAGAACATTAGAAAATAGAGTTTTTTTTATCAACACTGGATTTTTAGATCGAACTGGAGATGAAATGCATACATCCATGGAAGCGGGACCAATGATAAAAAAAGGAGAGATGAAATCATCGGTGTGGATAAATGCATATGAAAATAATAACGTAGATATTGGTCTAGAATGTGGTTTTTCTGGAGTCGCACAAATTGGAAAGGGAATGTGGGCAATGCCAGATAAAATGGCTGATATGTTGAAACAAAAAATTTCTCACTTAGAAGCAGGAGCAAATTGCGCATGGGTTCCTTCTCCTACAGCTGCAGCACTTCACGCCCTTCATTATCACAAGCTTAATATTTTTGATAAACATAAACAACTTAAAGGTAGAGAAAAAGCAAAAATAGATGATTTATTAACTATACCAATCGTAAGAAAGCCTAACTGGACGGTAGATGAAATAAATAATGAAATTTCAAACTCTGCACAAGCCATACTTGGTTACGTAGTAAGGTGGATTGATCAAGGAGTGGGATGCTCAAAAGTTCCCGATATAAACAACATTGGCTTAATGGAAGATCGTGCTACACTAAGAATTTCATCTCAACAAATTGCAAATTGGCTATATCATGGAGTTTGTAGTAGAAAACAAGTCTTGGAAATTATGAAAAAAATGGCAAAAGTTGTTGATGATCAAAATAAAAATGACTTAAACTACCAAAAAATGTCACCTCATTATGATCAGTCTATATCTTTTAAAACAGCTTGTGAGTTAGTTTTCCAAGGTAAAGATCAACCATCTGGCTATACTGAACCACTATTGCATCTAAATAGGTTAATTAAAAAAAATTAACCTTTTTTAAAGGAATTTCTATTCCTAAAAGCGTAAATTAGAGTGCCATCATCTAAACTTTCAATTTCTCCACCAACAGGAAGGCCTTGGGCAAGTTTAGAAATCCTTACTTTTATGTCCTTAAGGCTGTCTTGAATATAAAATGCAGTTGTTTGGCCTTCTACAGTTGCGCTGGTAGCTAAAATTACCTCTTCTATCTTTTCCTTTTTAATTCTTTCAGCCAATGCTTCTATCAGCAATTCATCTTTATTAATATTATTCGATGAAATTGTGCCACCAAGAATATGAAAATATCCTTGATAAACACTTGACGCTTCTATACTCCACTGATCAGCAATATTTTCCACAACACAAATTTTATTATATTTATGGTTATTATTTTCACAGTTATTGCAACCAATAGTATTTGATTTTAAAGATCCGCAGGTTTTGCACCTTGATATATTCTTATAAACATCTGCTAAATTTTTTGCCATTGGTCTAATCAATTCCTCTCTATTATTGATCATTTTTAAAACTATTCTTTTAGCTGATCTAGGTCCCAAACCAGGTAGCTTGGAAATTAATTTAATTAATTCTTCTATTTCAGAAATATTATGCATTTAGCTTATAAGGGCCATTTAAAATCTGGTATTCCCAAATTACCCGCTGATTTAGAAATTTCTTCTGTTGTTTTGGTTTTTAAAGTTGATTTCGCATTATTATGGGCCGCTTTTATTAGATCTTCAATAATATTTTTATCTTCTTTCAAAAGTTTTTCTGCAATATCAACTGAGATCATTTCTCCTTCTCCATTTAACTTTACTTTAACTAAATCTCCTCCAGAATTTCCTTCAACTTCAATTTTTTTAATTGCTGCTTGGCTCTCCTTCATCTTTGTTTCTAATTCTTTTGCTGTTTTAAGTATTTTTGAAAAATCTGTCATTATTTTTCTATTTTTTCTATTTTAAAAAGTTCTGCATCAGGAAATGCCTCTATAACTTTTTTAGAAATGGAGGACTTGGTTTCTTTTTTAATTAAATCTGCTTGCAAAGATTTCTTCTTTTCTCTTAGGGTTTGTGAACCAATTTCTTTAGAAAAAGCAATGATCCATCTTTTTTTTGTCCACTCTAACAATTTAGAACTTAATTCTTTTACAAATGATTTATCTAAAGTTGAATTAAATGAGATTACAATTTTTTGATCTTCAAAGCTTACAAGCCTTAAATTATTTTCTAATTCATATTTTATCTTTAATTCTTTTTTATCTTCGCAAATTTGAACAAGATCTATAAAATTTTTAATCTCAATACCTTGAATTTTATTTTTTTCTTCTGGACTTGCTACATCCTTTTCTTGCTGTTCTATGCTTTTTAACTGCTCAATAGTTTCTTGCTCTAGTTTAGATTTACTTTTTATTGTAGAATTATTTATTTTAAAATTTTTATTAATTTCTTCTAAACTAGAATTTTTTTCACCTTGAATTATTTTTTTTAAATATAGTGATCTTATTAAAAACATTTCAACAAACTGGTGTTGATTTTTTATAATATCTATCTTATCTAAATTATTTAAAGTGAATTGCCAAAGTAAAAGTAAATCTTTTTTATTTAATTTTTTAGATAGCATTTTGATTTTTTCAAATTCTTTATCGTTTAAATCAAAATTTGCTCCATCTAAATTAATATAATCAATATTTTTGAGATAATAAAGTGTTTCTAAAAATTCGTTTAAAAAGACTTTGGGCTCTACACCTGAATTATAAATTTTTCTATATAATTTGAGAGTTTCATTTTCAATTCCTTCAATAATATGGTCTATTAAATCAATTATTATGCTTTTTTCGAAGTATCCAAATATTTTTTGTGCCATTTTAAGATCAAGTTCTTTGCCATTATTCTCAAATAGCATTGCCCTATCAAGCAACGATAAAGAATCTCTCACTGATCCCTCTGAAAGCTTGACTATTAATTTTATTGCATCGTCAGTAATTTTTCCTTTTTCCATATTTTTAATTTTGATTAAATAATTAAATAGCTCCTCCGATCTCACTCTTGAAAGATCGTACCTTTGACATCTTGAAA
>MDSZ01153659.1_pt1 | contig 10510 bp, 9 predicted proteins | sample 811201 | NCBI WGS metagenome assembly MDSZ01 (sample SAMN05326647, study PRJNA326480) | marine metagenome | isolation source: seawater | place: Indian Ocean: North | collected 2010
TTACCATCTACAATTGCATTTAGTTGATTACTTAGTTTACAAAATATTTCGTTGTTTGTATCAATTTGAGGAGTTACTGCGTTGAAGTTAATTACAACAGATTCACTTTCACTCCCACACCCATAGTAAGTAAATATATATTCGCCATATTGGTCAACCGATACATTTGTAAATAAATTATTTTGTGAGTCAAAAATTGCATTTCCAGGACCCACGAAGTCCCAATAACCCGGATCACCTAGAACGATTGCTTCTAAGCTTGAATTTAATTCACAGTTTATAGTGAGATAGTTACTTGGTGGATATATTATTTCTGGTTGTGTTTCTAAAGAATTGATTGTTGTAGATGATGAAAGTCCACAACCGTTATAATAAATAATATATGTTCCGTATTCATCAACAGTTGCCGATGTGGTTAATTCATTCTGATTGGAAAATATCATATTTCCAGGTCCCTCATAATCCCAATAGCCCGGATCTCCATCTACGTTGGCAGTTAATTCAAATGTTTGCAAACAAAATGTTTCGGACGGTGCGTCGATAGTTGGAACAATTCCGTCCATGTTAATGATTATATCCGAACTGGTTCCACATCCATAATATGTAAATGTGTAGGTTCCATATCCTTCAACATTTATAATAGGATTAGTTGAAGTTATATTATTAAAATTAGCGATATATGGTCCTTCATAATCCCAATAACCGGGATCTCCTTCCACATCAACATCAAGTTGAAAACTATCTAAACAATAATAAGTTTCTGAATCTGAATTAATTATGGGTTCAATGCTTTGTATACTAACGTTTGTTGTAAAATCTTCACCACATGTAGTGTAAGTAAATATATATTCGCCATAAGCATTGGGGACAGCAAATGTACTGTTGGAATTAACGTCATCAATTTCTATATTAAAATTAGGAATTACTGACCATAATCCTTCACTATTTCCCCCAATTACATTTAGAGGAATTTCTTCAAGACAGTAAAGAGTATTTGGTATATCAAGATTGATGTTATTTGCAACATTTACAGTTACAACATCTTCAGATGAAACACAATCGTTAAAAATTTGCCATTGGAAAATATTTTCTCCATCAGAGAGGTTTGAAATGGAAGTGTTTGGATCATTTGGAGAATCTATTATCCCACTTCCGCTGATTACAGTCCAAACACCAGTCTCATTTGTGCCGAAATTATTTCCATTCATTGTAACGGTACTTTCACACGTAGTTAAATCCTGACCAGCATTTGATTCTTCAACAAGATTGAAGTTTGAATCAGAACTTATGTCAAGGGTGTAGTTTCCAGGAGTGAAAGCATCAGAGTAGATATCTACAACGACATAATATGTACCTATATCCAAAAATGTATTTATGTTTAGGTTTTGTTCAAAAAAAGATATTGTTTGTTCAATTGGGGCACTACAACAACCAAGGGCTATTGTAAGCCAGGACTCTCCAGGAAAAGTCGATGCAGTTTGGGTTAGGTCAAAATTAAAATTACCTGCACAGGAAACATTCAACTCAATAATTTCATCATTAAGAGGAGCAAAATTACAATTTTGTCCAGCTGGTATTACATCCCCATTAACTGTTCCAGTATCATTTATAATGTAATTTGGCAGGCATGGCCCGGGAACAGAACCACATGTAATAAATTCAGTTTGTTGAGTAAAGCCAAGACAATCCTCATTAATTCCCAAACTACATATGGTAGATCCTTCTGGATTACTGTCGACAATTATTCCAAAGTCAATACAATCAATTCCAAATCCGCCAGTTTCAAAATATGTTCCTGAACTATTAAATTCATCAAAGGTTGCTAGCCAAATACCATTTTCTACTGAAACATCTGCAACATTGTTTAGGGTAGGGCTAGTTACTTGAGTTACTGTTGTAGCCAAAACATTTATATCATTATTAAAATACAAGTCAAAACCGTCGGCTGAACCCCCTGAGCCAATGCACGCAGAAATATCCATGTAATAAGTTCCATCTCCGTTATCAATAACATTTGATCCAGTAAGTGTTGGTGTTGTGTCACATGCAAAAGTTTTACAAATAGAAAGAATAATAAAAGGGATTAGAAACAGTGGATTCAAAATAGTTCTGAAGTATAACATTTGATAAAAATATGAAAATTATTATTCAATTCTTCCTTTTATGATTCAAATTTCTGCTTAATTTTGTGTAACTTTTAAGAAAATGATTTACAGACTAATTATAAGAAAAGTTCTTTTTGCTCTAAAACCTGAGCATTCTCATGATTTTGTATTTAATTTTTTAAAAATCTTATTTTACATCCCGGGTGTTTATTCATTAATTTCATTAATTTATAGAGTTGAAAATAAAAACCTTAATACAAACGTATTTGGGTTGTCTTTTAAAAATCCCGTTGGATTGGCAGCAGGCTTCGATAAAAATGCGAAAGTTTTCAATGAGTTTTCAGCTTTTGGATTTGGTTTTATTGAGATTGGGACAGTAACACCAATTCCCCAGTCTGGTAATGAAAAACCGAGAGTTTTTAGACTCAAAGAAGATAATGCATTAGTAAATAGAATGGGTTTTAATAATGATGGGGTTGAGTGTGTTGTTGAGAGGCTTAAAAAAAAATATACTGATATCATTATTGGAGGCAATATTGGTAAAAATAAAATTACACCAAATGAGCTTGCTAATTCAGATTACATTAGTTGTTTGAAAAAAATATCTCCCTATGTTGATTATTTAGTATTGAACATAAGTTCCCCTAACACCCCGGGATTGACTGAACTGCAAAATAAAAAATATCTTTCAAAACTTTTATCAGATGTTCAATCATCTAATAAAAAAAATCACGATAAACCTATTTTAATTAAAATTTCTTGTGATTTAAATAATCAACAAATTGATGATATAATTAATCTTGTTGAAAAATATAAAATTTCAGGTATCATTGCTACCAATACAAGTTCAAAGAGGGAAAATTTAAAAAGTGATTCAGAGATTGTGGGAAATTTAGGTATTGGTGGTTTAAGTGGACAGCCAATAAAACAAAAGTCGATGAGAATAATATCATACATAAAATCTAAAAAAAAGGATTTGCCAATAATTGCAGTTGGTGGGATTATGGACTCTAATGACGCAATCGATTTTTTGAGAGCAGGTGCCTCTTTGGTTCAAATTTACACCGGATTTATTTACACTGGACCCTCACTAGTTAAGAGTATCAATAAAAAAATTCTATCCTCCTAACTCAACATTTTCATCCCCTTCAACATAGTCTAAATAGTTAATTATAAATTGAAGCATTTCATCAGAAGTTTTCATGCTGCCCTTACCATTTTTATTGATTCTCTCAGTTATTAATTGTGGTGGGTTGAAAGGGTTGTCCTTATTATTCGTTGTATTATCGTATGATGCTTCGACAACAATTTCAGACCCAGCTGGAATTTTTAACATTTTTTTGAATGTATAGAAATATTGCCATCTAAAGTTCCAATCATCAATTTTAATTAATGGGATTGTATCACCTTGAAGAGTTACTGCATAAGCTAAGAATGTTTTTCCTAATAAGTGCATATGCGGATTGATTGTTAGAAGAGAAATATCTTTAGTTATCCTAGCTTTGGTTGTAAAACTTTTTATTTCGTTCGGTGGAATAACTAATTTAGGAACAATTTCAGAAATTCCAAATGTACCAAGTTGTGTTTCTTTAACTCTTCTTTTGGGAGGGGAATCAGAGAAAAAAATTTTAAAATAAGAACTATCTTGTTCAGGATATGGAGTTGGTGCATAGTGAAAATCATTGACTAAGATTACATTTTTTTCACTTGCATGAAAGACTCCAATACCTTCAGGATATTTAACAGCACTTGATCCCGGCAAGTAATTTGATACAGACGGAGTAAGAATGGGATAAGTTCCATCATCGTTTAACAAATCAAGTGCTTCAAAAGCATCAATATCAGATAATATTTCAGTATCGACATGACTCTTGCCGTTAAATATGTTTTTGTTCTTTTCATAGTTTATTAGGTGAGCATTAACATGATGAACTATTTTAATATTTCCAGGTACAAATTCGATTCTTTTAATGTATTTTTTTTCGTTTAACTCAAATGGGAATTTCATCATCATAAATTGATCTTGATTATTGCCTTTTGTTAAAAAAAATGAGTCCATTTTTACTACAAGATCTGGAATCTCATGGATGGGTATGCCCTTTACATGTTCTTGGTATTCATTTTCATCTCCTTTTTTGGCTCCATTCTTAATCCATTTATTTATTATTTTTTTTTCATCGTAAGTCAATGATTTGTCACCGATAAAATCTCTGTACTCAGTGTCTGCAGGCCAAGGGGGCATGTAATTTGAATTTATTACTTCAAGAATCATGGACGTTCTTTTTTTTATTTGACTATATTCAACTAGTTCAAATGGACCTGCTCCGTTCAAATGATGACAAGAAGCACATTTATTATCAATTATTTTTTTGACACCATTGTAGTATGTTATTTGTTCATTTTGACAACATAAAAAAAACATATAAAATATAACTACTAAAAATCTTTTTGAATAATACATCCTATTGCATTTGTTTTTTTAATATCGATTTTTTTGTTTGAAAGAATATTCGTAATAGCTGATTCTAGATAGTTGTTATTTATCGGGCCAGTTTTACCCAGATCTTTTGCCCAGTCGTTTATAAGTCCAGAGTATAAGATTTTATAGCTCGTGTCAACCAAAAAACATTCAGGTGTTATTCGGGCATCTAAATAGTTTGTCATGACAAGATCTGAATCAACAACTGAGGCGATGTTAAATTTATATTTTTTTTCAAAATTTTTAATTTTATCCATAGACGTTGATCTAGATGGATATATTATAATGAAGTCTATATCATTTTTAAATTTTTCATAAATATCATTAATGTAGACAGAGTTTGAAACACACATTGGGCACTCAGGGTCTAAAAAAAATATTGTCTTAAATTTTTTATCGTTTGAAAGTATTTTCAAATTTTGTTTGAATTCAATCAAATCATTATAATTGTAGGACTTATTTTTAGATAATTTATATTTCCCTTGTTCATTACATCCAAGTGAACAAATTAACAATATTATGATAAAATTCATAAACTTTTCAATGTTCATTGTGTAATTTATTTTTGTTAATTTTCTTGAAAATTTTAACAATTTCAACAGCTTCTTTAACATCATGAACCCTAATTATATCTGCCCCAAATAAAACTCCTACAGTATTCAGTATTGTTGTTCCATTTAAACTATTTTCGGCATTTATTTTTAATGTTTTACTTATCATTGATTTTCTTGAAATACCAATAAGAACAGGGTAGCCAAATTTTTTTAGCACAGGAATCATATTCATTAATTTATAATTATCATCTAGTGACTTTCCAAAACCAAATCCAGGGTCAATTATTATATTTTTAATGCCGAAAGAGTTTAGTTTTTTAATATAATTTTTAAAAAATAAAATTATATCTCTTTGAAAGTCATCATAATGTGGGTTTTGTTGCATTGTCTCAGGATTCCCTTTTATGTGCATAAGAACGTATGGGGTATTATTTTGACTAATGACTTTCATCATTTTAGTTTCATTGTAAAATAAGTTAACATTATTTATTATGTCAACTCCGAGATCGATACAGTCCTGTGCAATTTGAAAACAAAATGTGTCAACAGACAGTACAATTTTAGGATATAATTTTCTTACCAATTTAATTGTTGGAATGAGTCTTTCTTTTTCCTCACTGTATGAAATTGGCTTTGAACCTGGTCTTGTTGACACTGCACCAATGTCAATTATATCAGCACCATCTGAAATCATCTGATTAATTTTTAATATACTTCGACTAATATCATTATACTTTCCACCGTCAAAAAATGAATCAGGAGTTAAGTTCAAAATACCCATTATTTTTGGTTGTTTGATTCCCTTTGATATTTTTTCATAAAAACTCATATATACTTTTCACAAGATAAATTAATTATTATAATTTTGTAAATATAAATTTAATGTTGTCAAATTTATGTCCAAGACAGAAGAAAATTTTGATACTGTAATAAGCGAATGTCACAATCTCTTTAATAAGAAAATGATTGATTACGGCAGCGCATGGAGAATCCTTCGTTTAAGTTCGCTAACAGATCAAATTTTTATTAAAGCCCAGAGAATTCGCAGCATTGAAGAAAAAGGAAAACAACAAGTCAATGATTCTATCGATGGAGAATTTAGAGGAATTATTAACTATTCAATTATTGCACTAATTCAGATTGAAAAAGGTTTAGTGGATTCTCCGGATTTGGATTGTAAACAAGCATCAGATTTGTATATTTATTTTGCCAACAAAACTAAAGAACTAATGATTGCAAAAAATCACGATTATGGTGAAGCATGGCGGGAGATGAGAGTTAGCTCTTTCACTGACTTAATTTTACAGAAACTACTCCGTGTTAAACAAATAGAGGACAACAAAGGTGAAACAATTGTCTCAGAAGGAATTGATGCTAATTATATTGACATGATTAATTATTCTATTTTTGCTCTTATAAAACTATCCGAAAAATGAAAATTCTAACTTATTTATTCATCATTCAAATTTCATCCGTCGTTCTATCAGTTATTAAACTTATAAAAGTTAGAACCATGATTAATGTATTAAGGTTCTCTTATGGTCCTTTTTTGATTTTTTCAGGTTTTGTCAAAACTGTTGACCCAATAGGTTTTTCTTACAAGTTGCAAGAGTACTTTGAAGTTTTTGGTATGTTATGGTTAAATGACTTCACATTAATCCTTTCTATCATAATTTGCACTTTTGAAATTATGCTTGGATTTCTCCTCATTTTAGGTTCATATACGAAGACAGTACTTGTTTTAAACCTATTGATGATGCTAGGATTTACTTTTCTCACTTTTTTTTCTGCATACTTCAACGTTGTTACAGACTGCGGATGTTTTGGAGATTTCATGAAATTGGATCCCTGGTTTTCTTTTCAAAAAGATATAGTATTTGTCATAGTTTCATCCGTTTTATTGTACTACAGACATCTCATTTCACCAATTTTAGATGAGTCAAAGACAAAGTATTCAATTCTAATTGCCCTAATTATATTCTTGTTTTTTCCAATATACGGAATATCTAAACTTCCATTGATTGATTTTAGACCTTACAAGGTTGGTTCTAATATTGCTGAACTAAGAAAATTGCCCAGTGATGCTAAATTGGATGTGTATGATGACATATGGTATTATGAGCTTGATGGTAAGACAACAGAATATAAAACTGAGGAAAAACCATGGGATATTGAAGGTGCAGAGTTTGTAGATCGTAAAACTGTATTGGTCCAAAAAGGCGATGAACCAAAAATTAAAGATTTCAATATTGTTAGTGATCTAAATAAAAATGACATAACTGATAGCGTTCTCTCATTAGATTATGTAGCCTTAGTCATCATATATGACTTTGATAAATCAAATTCAAAAGGCGTTGAACTCGTAGATAATTCAATCAATGAGCTATCAAATATTGGTATACCTTCATTGACTTTATCTTCTTCAAATTTTTTAAATGATAAAATTTTAGATAAATCAAAACAAATTTCAGAAGCTTACAATGTTGATCAAACTACTTTGAAAACAATGATTCGTTCTAATCCTGGTATTATTCTATTAAATAAGGGAACTGTTATCAGTAAGTTTCATTGGCGAGATGCCCCAAATAACTGGGATGAATACATTAATTAATCATTCCTTAAAGTTTTTTTTTAGAAAACTGTTTTATTCCTTAATCGTTTTGTTGGGAGTTATAACCATAGTTTTTTTTCTTTTTAATGTTATGCCTGCAGATCCAGCAAAAATGATGTTAGGTAACAGAGATAACAAAGAACAGATAGAATTAATAAATTCTAAATTCTATTTTGATAAACCTCTGCATACTCAATATTTGTATTACCTGAATGATTTATCGCCCATTTCCTTTCACAAAAGCCCGCCTGAGTTTAAAAAGTATAAAGAAATTTTTTCTTTCAAAAGCTCTGTCATTGTTTTTAAGTATCCATATTTACGAACTTCATTTCACCATAAAAATATGACTGTGCAGAGTATAATAATTAATTCACTTCCAAATACGATTGTTCTTGCAGTTTCTTCTATAATTTTAGCATTATTAATTTCCGTTCCTATGGGGATATTTTGTGCATTATACAAAGATAAATTTTTAGATAAGTTTATATCCATTGTTTCAATAATGGGTATGTCGTTACCCTCTTTTTTGTCTGCAATTTTAATATCCTACATCTTTGCATTTAAATTTGGGTGGTTTACAAACTTAAACGTAACTGGTAGTCTTTATATCATGAATGATGATGGATCAAATAACTTTCTTGAAATCAAAAATCTTATCTTACCAACAATAACATTGTCCATAAGACCACTCGGAGTTTTAACTCAGCTTACAAGAAATTCATTACTTGACGAAATCAAATCAAATTATATTTTTTTAGCAAGATCAAAAGGCCTCAGTATGTTTAGTTCAATAATTTTTCATGCATTAAGGAACTCACTTTCTTCAGTTGTTACAGCAAGTTCAGGTTGGTTTGCTGGCATGTTGTCAGGGACTGTTTTTATTGAATATATTTTTGGCTGGAATGGAATAGGTAAGTTACTAGTAGATTCCTTAATCTATCTTGACTTTCCGTTAGTTATGGGGATTATATTACTAATTGCAACATTTTTTATCATAATTAATATTTTATTAGATTTGGTGTATACTTTTTTAGATCCTAGGGTCAAAATTAATTAGAATAAACATGGTTTATATTGTTGCAAACTGGAAAATGAACAAAGACTCTAAACAATCAAAATCGCTCATGAATGAAATTGTTTGTTTTGATTTCTATGATTCGTCAAAGATAAATGTAATTATTTCTCCTCCAACAATTTATTTATCCCAGTTAAAAAATCGAAGGTCTGATCTTGCTGCTCAAAATATTTCTAATTATTCAAATGGACCTTACACTGGTGAAATTTCTTCAAAAATGGTATCGGAGTATGTAAGCTATGTTATTATTGGTCATTCCGAACGAAGACAGTTATTTTGTGAAACTGATGAAATTATTTCTGAAAAAATTAATCAATGTAATAATGAAAATTTAAAATCTATTGTTTGTTTTGGTGAATCTTTAGAGTCAAGAAATAAATCTCATCATTTAGACTTCATAAGAAAACAATTAGATAACATAATTAATTCTTATGATAAATCAAGCATCAATAACTTAATACTGGCATATGAGCCAGTTTGGGCTATAGGATCAGGAAATAGTGCAACTGTTCAAGAGATTTGTGAGGTGCATGATTATACTAGGAGTATTTTGAATGACAATTTTGGTAAAACTATAGGAACCACTGTTCCAATTATCTATGGTGGAAGTTGTACAAAGGATAATGCAAAACCTATTTTGGCTAATTTAAATGTAAACGGATTACTAATTGGTGGAGCATCTCTTGATTTATTGCATTTTAAATCAATAATAAAAGAAGCAAATGAAGTTACTTAAGCTAACCTTTTATGACTTAGACTTTAAATTGGAACAGGAAGAAATTTTCATCGCTAGGTTGAGTGACTTTGGTTTTGATAGTTTCCAAATACTCGAAGATAAAATTTATTGCTTTATTGAAATTGAAAACTTTAAAGAATCAATTTTTAATGACTACTTGTCTTTACATGCTTATCCTACTTCATATAAAATAACTCAGCATGAAGACAAAAATTGGAATTCAGTCTGGGAATCGGATTATAAATATGTTGAGATTAATGATATTTGTGTTGTTAGAGCTCCGTTTCATAAGCTTAACAAAAAATATGATTATGAAATTGTTATTTCACCAAAAATGTCATTTGGCACTGGTCATCATGAAACAACACAATTAATGATGACTTCGATGATGATGTTTGATTTTAGTGATAAACTTGTACTTGATGTAGGTTCAGGAACTGGAGTTTTGTCAATTTTATCGAGTTTAATGGGAGCTAAATACGTTTTTTCTATTGATACCGATGAAAATGCAATAATAAACTGTGATGAAAATAAACTTAATAATGGTTGTTTAAATATTTATACTTTTTGTACAGACGTTTTTGGATTAGACAACAAGGTTTACGATATTATTTTAGCAAATTTAAATAGAAACATTATTTTAAATGAGTCTCATTATTACATCAAAAAATTAAAACAAAGTGGTTTGCTAATTTTAAGTGGATTTCTAAAAAATGATTTAGATTCAATAATTGAACCATTTACCAAGAATTTAAAGTTAATTTCTAAAAAAAATAAAAATGAATGGCAATGTCTCGTATTTTTAAAACTATAACTTTTTTGCTATTATTTTCTTCGACTTCAAATGCAGATAGTGATTTGATTTATTATAAAAATGAATACCATAACGATTTCAAAAAAGAAACTAAAAAACTATACCGAAAATATTCAAGATTTTTGAAATCATCAAA
>MDSZ01029173.1_pt1 | contig 10509 bp, 11 predicted proteins | sample 811201 | NCBI WGS metagenome assembly MDSZ01 (sample SAMN05326647, study PRJNA326480) | marine metagenome | isolation source: seawater | place: Indian Ocean: North | collected 2010
ACCAGCATCACCTTTTGCACCAGTCGTACCAATATTACCTGTAGCACCTTTAGCTCCAGCATCACCTTTAGCTCCATCATTACCAGGCTCACCTTTAGCACCGTCTGCGCCTTTTGCACCAGCATCACCTTTTGCACCAGTCGTACCAATATTACCTGTAGCACCTTTAGCTCCAGCATCACCTTTAGCTCCAGCATTACCAGGCTCACCTTTAGCACCAGCACCTGTTTCACCTTTTGCACCAGTATCACCTTTAGGGCCTGCTTGTGTCGAGGCCTCACCTTTAGCACCTTTTTCACCAGCACCCGTTTCACCTTTAGCACCAACATCACCTTTTACACCAGGCTCACCTTTAGGACCTGCTTGTGTTGAGGCTGCACCAGTATCACCTTTTTCACCAGTCGCACCAGTATCACCTTTAGCTCCAGCATCACCCTTTGTACCATTAGCACCATCTGCGCCTTTTGCACCAGGCTCACCTTTAGGACCTGCTTGTGTTGAGGCTGCACCAGTATCACCCTTTGCTCCATCTGCACCCTTTTCACCAGCATCACCTTTTGCACCAGTATCACCCTTTGCACCAGCAGCACCGACTAAAGAGTTTAACCAATCACTCTCATTAAGAGGATTCGCCATAGAGTTAGCATAAACTTCATAGGCAGTATCGCCTTCTTCACCCTTTTCACCTTTAGCACCAGTATCACCTTTAGCACCAGTATCACCTTTTTGACCTGGAGCAACATCTACGGTTAATATACCATCCGTAGCTTGTGCGCCCTCAGTTCCAGTAACACCAGCACCAGTAAATCTTAAATCTCTAATACCATTTGAACCTCCAGCTATGTTAGGTGTAGTTACTTTAATTCCTTGAGATAGTAAACCTTGGTATGACTCTGTAAAGATACCTAGTTCATCACCAGTCTCTAATAAATAGTTATCGCCTTCTGAAGTTGAATTACCCTCATAGATAAGACCTAATTGAATACAATCCTGTAAATCATTACTTGCTGGATTGTTTGGGTCTGCATTACTAATATCTATTCTTTGATAGCCTGTAATTCTAAATAAAGAATACTCAGAAGTGTTGTTTACGTTAGTAAAAAAGATTGAGTTAGTTAAACCATCAACTCCAATTCTTTCTTCTAATAAACTTTCTAACCATTTATTTTTAAATCCTTTATCATCTACATTAGCTACTTTTACTGCGCTAATCTGAGATGGAACAGTTGAGTTAAATACAATCTCACCTGCTGATGGGTTTGTAGAAGAAAAACCACCTGCTACAGCTTTAATTTTATAGACAGTAGAAGGAACTGTAAATCTTGAAGCTACAATTTCTCCAATTTGATCTCCAGCATCAAATACGTTTCCTAATTTAAGTTTTGGCATCACAACTTCACTGATACCTTCCGTTATTGTAAACCTTACATAAAGTTCACCACGTATATTAGCAGCTGTGAATGGCAATGCTGATGTTTCACTCCCAGTTAATTCTAAGCTAACTTGATTAGCTAAATCACCGGAACCGTAAATTAGATTACCTGCTGCTTTTGATTGAGTTTTTATTACTTGATTATTAACATCAATATACTCTGCTTTTACGTCAGAAATTTGACCGACAATAATTGGGTTCCCTACAAAGTTTTTGTGTAAAGTTACCTTTGCTGATGTGGCTTGGCCTCTAATTATATTTATTAAAGAGGGTAAAACCGCGTGCAAATTTTGACTAACTACATTTGGCATAATTATTTATTGTATTTTTCTGTTTTATTATATATCAAGGTAAAATATTCAAACATCTGCTAAAACGTATAATCTTTACGCAATAGACTAAAGATGCAATAGTTAACAACTGCCATCGCGTGGTTTTCGACCTTTGTTTGATTTTCTAGGCTAACTTTTACCAGTATTTTTCCAGATTTTTTATTAGAAATTTCTTCTAATCTTTTAAAATAAGTATCTTCGTCCCATTTTTCAGTTTTTATATGTTGCATTTTAAAATCTTTCCAATGCATTCTAAAAGTTTTAGTTGGTTTTGTGAAGTAATAAATGTGTAATTTGTTATCTGCTGTTTTAATAAACACAAATCCATCACTTAAAAAATACTTTCTATCACCTATATAACTATATTTAATATTATCTTCAATGTCTCTCCAAACTATTCTACATGCTGAATGAACCTCTTCGAATTTGTCTATGGCATCAGATACTAATTTGTCTAAAACTGCATTAGTTTCTAATTCATCTTCAGTAGTGAAAACTAACTCTAAGTCTTCCCATTGAAGACCCATAATCTCATATTCATGTGGTTGAGGTCTTGTTATTTGTTGAGCATCATATCTATATAGATAATCAAGCGTATCGTCTACCTCCCATAGAACATTCATTAATTTACCGTTAATTAAATCACGCTTTAACTCTTTTACCTTGGCCAACATTTTTAAAGTCTTATACTCTAAGTCCATCGGGCCTTCCTCTATCCATTCTGGTACTTTATACTTATTCATGTTATATTTATTAAACTATGTTTAAGTATATTTAGAATCTTAGTACAAAAAATATTTTTCGTAGTTGATTAATAAGTACATTGCAACTTTCTCTGCTGCATCAAAGGTTTTTCTACTTCTATATTTAAGTGGAATACCATCTGCTGTGTATGAATGAAAAAATGTTCTTTTATGTTGAATGTGAAACGTAGATTTGCCGCGCGGTGAAATTGTTTGATGTATTCGAATTTTATTTCGATACTCAGGCTTTATAGTTTTTAACTGCTCTTCAGTTATTCTAATCACTTATTTACTTTTCTCCGGTGATTTGTCTATTCTTACGTTTAATTTCATTGAATGATTCTACAGTAGTTAAACCCCACTGTAAAATAAACCAACTCATTTCTTTCTCGGCTAATTTTTGAGTTAAGCCTAATTTTTTACGGATAATATCAACGCCTCTTGACATAAACTTCTTTTCATCGACGCGATTTGTTTTATATTTCATGTACCACTCAGGATCTCCTTTTACATCCGCATAAGATTTACCGTGTGGTTTAAGTTGTAAATTGACTAATTCAACGAAGACTTGTTGCTGCTTCTTTCTATCTGCCATTTTTTTGTGTTTTAATAATTTCATCTATGATGCCATACTTGATTGCTTCATCTGCACTTAACCAGAAATCACGCTGAGCATCTTCTTTAACTTGTTCAGGCTTCTTATCACAGTAAGAACCTAATAATACAAAAAGTTCATCATTTAATTTTTGCCATTCTTTCCAGTCGATTTCTGCGTCTTGTATATTACCTCTAAATCCGCCAGAAGATTGGTGTAACATTGTTTGAGAATGTCTTAATGAGGATCTTTTTCCTTTTGTTCCTGCACCTAATAAAACAGAGCCCATAGAAGCTGCCATTCCAGTATTTACAGTTTTAATATCACATGGAATATATTCCATAACATCTACCATGGATAAACCTGACTTAACAGAACCTCCTGGAGAATCAATGTGCATAGTAATGTCGCCACCTCCTGTAGAAGCTAAAAACATTAATTGTGCTTGTACAATAGTTGACATATTATCGTTTACAGGCCCTGCGACCCAAAGCAATCTATCAACCATCAATCTAGAGAAAATATCCATTTGCGTCATTCTCATTTCTCTTTCTTCTAGAATGTATGGTGTCAATGAAGATTGTTTAGAATACAGGTCTAAAGTATTTGAGCTTATGTTATATTCAGACTTCGCGAATCTCTCAAACTCTTTATCTTTTGGAAAATAATTCATAATTGTTTATTAATTTGTTTGATTAGGTCGCAAGTTTCATATTCTTCTATTTTTAGAAAATATTCCATTGCTTTTCCTAGACATTTTATATAACCCTCTTTCGGTAGCTCCATCTGATACTCTACCCCATCGTCATCAATTAATATAGCTAGTAATTCATCTTTTGTTTCAACGGTTCCCTCAATTCTTTCCAAAATAAATTCTACAATTCTTCTAAAGAAAATATCGTACTTGGACATTAACACTTTATCAATATCATTCTTAAGAATTCTATTCGGGTCAATGTGTATTTTAGGCACTTTGCTGCTCATTACAAAACAAAATGTTTGTCAAGAATTGCTTTGTAGCCTTCTTTATCTAAAGCAGTTGTTTTATCTTCATTAATACTATCGTAAATTTCTCTACAAAATGATTCTGCGGCTTCTGTTAAGAAAACCTTTTCACCATCATAATCAATAAACTTTTGCTTTAGGACAAATGTATTTTCTTTGCTTTCATCTATTTTTTCTATTTTAATAGAATCTGCTAGACCGAAATGTCTCTCGTAAAAGTGTAGGTTATCGGCAAAGTGATAGTAAACACCTAACTTTAAATCTGGATAAGTTTCTAATAATTTAATATGGACTGATTGTAGTAAGAAAGCAAAGAAAGGAGCATCAAACGTAAGACCATAAAATATATCATTAGATCTCATTTGAACTTTCATATTTAAAACGTTGTTTCTAATAAAAAAGTTTGCATACATTGTACATACAAAATCTTTATTTTCTTTAAATTGAAATTTAGGCTGATTAAAGAACATAATAGCTTGTCTACTGTTTTTATCAGCAACAAGAGAATCAACAACCCAACCAAACTGTTCTTTGTTGAAAACTAAAGAACCGTAATTAGAATTAATTTCATTTGAATTAGGGTTAGTTAATGTACCCCAGAAATTAGAGAACGAACCAATAAAGTCTACGTCTCTATCTTGTTGTAAGTACCAACATAATTCACCTGCTAAATACTTCCAATTAAATTTTCTATTTTCAAAATTTGCAATAGGTTGTGTTGGGTCTACCATAAAACTTGATAGAATAGACTCTTTAACTTTTAAACCTCTTGGGTCAGCAGACTGGTTTTGACTTTCAATATGATTAATGATGCCAATAAATGTATTTGAAAAACTCATATATTCTATTTTAAATAACTTTGATAGTTATATGTTAAAAATAAAAAAGGTTTACTTGATTGTAAGTTTGTTTTCTTTCTTGTCTTTAGAAACAGTATAGGTTTTACCTTCTTTTAAAATTCCGTCTAAGATTGCATCCGCTACTGCGTCTTCAACATATTTTTGAATAGCTCTTTTAATAGGTCTAGCACCATACGCCTGGTCGTAACCTTCTTTAGCTAAAAACTCTTTTGTGTTTTTATTAAATTTAAAGGTATAACCTTGTCTTTCCATTCTTTCAATAAACTTGTTAAGCTCAATGTCTACAATTTCTATAACGTCTTTACTATCAAGTTGGTCAAATAAAATAATATCGTCTAACCTATTTAAAAATTCAGGACTAAATTTATTTTTTAACTCTTTCTTAATAATAGCATCTATCTTAGCCTGTTCCTCTAACATTGATGAAGATGTTGAGAAACCAATCCCAGTTCCGAAGTCAGCTATTTTTCTAGCACCAACATTAGATGTCATTACAATTATAGTGTTTGTAAAGTCTACTATTCTACCATTAGAATCTGTTAACCTACCTTCATCTAAAACTTGTAGTAAAGTATTAAAAATATCGGGATGTGCCTTTTCAACCTCGTCAAATAATACTACAGAATATGGTTTACGTCTTACAGCTTCAGTTAATTGACCTCCATCATCGTGACCTACATATCCAGGAGGAGCTCCAATCAATCTAGATACATTAAACTTTTCTTGATACTCTGACATATCGATTCTAATCATTGCGTCAGTGTCTCCAAACATATATTCTGCTAAAGCTTTTACGGTTTCTGTTTTACCAACTCCAGTTGGACCTAAAAACATAAACGAACCTGTAGGTTGCTTAGATGATGCAACTCCAGTTCTAGATCTTTTAATTACTTTAGATAAAGCATCAACTGCTTTATCTTGACCTATAATAGACTTTTTAATATATTGAGACATTTGTTTTATCATTTTCATGTCATCAGCGCCAAGTCTAGTAACAGGTATGCCTGTTGCCATCGAAACTGTTTCTGCAATATCGTCGATGCTCACTTTTCTTTTTTTAGTTTTTAAGTTGGATTCCCATTTTCTGGTCTCTTCTAAAACTCTAGCTTCTAAAGATATTTGTTCATCTCTTAAAGAAGCAGCTACTTCATAATCTTGTCTTTCTACAGCCGCTTTCTTTTTTTCTTTAGTATCTTCCGTTTGTTTTTCTAAATCTTTTATTCTTGCGGGAACTTTAACTTCTAGTAAATGTGTTCTTGCACCAGCTTCATCCATCAGGTCTATTGCTTTATCCGGCAATTCTCTTTGTTTGATATATCTCTCAGACATTCTTACACATGCCTCGATAGCCTCTAAACTATATTCTACTGAGTGGTGTTCTTCATACTTCTCTTTTATTCTTGTAAGTATTTCAATTGATTCTTCAACCGTTGGAGCATCAATAAATACTTCTTGAAATCTTCTGGTTAAAGCACCGTCGTCTTCTATATTTTCTCTATATTCATCAAGTGTAGTTGCTCCGATACATTGTACCGACCCTCTAGCCAATGCTGGTTTTAAAATATTTGAAGCATCAAGAGCTCCAGAAACTCCACCAGCTCCAACGATAGTGTGTAATTCATCTATAAATACAATTACGTCATCAGCAATTTTTAATTCTTCTACAATGTTTTTCATTCTCTCTTCAAACTCACCACGATACTTTGTACCTGCAACAATTGTAGTCATGTTAAGAGAAATTAATCTTTTATTTAAAAGTACTCTTGCTACTTTCTTTTGAACTATACGTTGTGCGATAGCTTCTACTATCGCAGTCTTACCAACTCCAGGGTCACCTAAGATAATTGGATTGTTCTTTTTTCTTCTAGCAAGAATTTGACAAATTCTGTAAATCTCTCTATCTCTACCTATTATCGGGTCAAGTTTACCTTCGGAAGCTGCTTTAGTCAAGTCTTCACCAAACTCATCTAAGAAAGGAGTAGCTTTCTTTTTTTGAGGCATTCTTTTACCTTTTTCGTTTTCATATCCGTCTGCTATTGGCATAAAATATAGATTTTGTTATGTTTGTTATATGTAGTTTTTTCGATTAGTTTACAATATCATCGGCTGCATAAACTCCTGGTAGTAATTCAGGCTTACACCTTGCTTTAAAACCATGTCCATTTACAAAACCTAACGCAGCTTTTACAAGCTTACTAGATTTTTTGCTAGGATCTATATTGTAATCTAAATCTACTGTATTTATCTCTATCCCGTTATCACGAAGATGTAAAGCTACTTCAACTGATTTTTCACATTCTTTCCAAAGCCTAGTCCACATATCTTTTATTTCGGGGTAAGATTCTTTTCTGTAAACCACGTGACATCCAGTTGTAGAAACATGAAAAACTAGAGTTGTAGCATAAGTGGTTCTTCCATTTCTAGTTTGACTATCACAACCTAGATAGAGTTTGATATTGTAATGTTTATTTTTTTCTAAATAATTTTTAGCATATTCTGCTATATCGAATTTTGGAGGTCCTGTTAATTTTTGGAATTTCATTAAATTATTTATTGGAATTAAAAAAGCCGTTCGCATGTTTTACTATGGAACGGCTTTTTAGTTTCAATCTAACTTAAATTAGAATCCTGTAATTTGCACGTATGCAATTCTTGGTGATTCTTTAAAAAATGTGTTGTCTTTATAGACTACCGTGTATAGTTTACCATTTGACCAAGTTTCTAACTTCTGTCTCTCTCCTCTATAGTAATAAGCTGTAGACATAATCTTTCCATTCTCTGGATTGTATGCCTTCCATTTTCCATGTGGCTTGTTATTTAAGAGTACGCCACTTTCAATAACTTTATCGTTATCGTTGAACCTTGTGAATTTAATCTCGGTTACGCCCCACTCATCAACATCTAACAACTCATAAGTAATATTGTTAACTGTTACTACTGGAGTGTCCCAATTCAAAACTTTAGGTTCCGACTCTTGCCCAAATGAAGTCATCCCGACTAGCATCAAAAGCGTTAGCATAAAGTTTCTCATAATATAATTTTGTTTATGTAGACCATTGCCTACATATTATATATTATGATGGAGTTAACATTTTGTTTACATTTTGTTAATATTAAATTAACATTAGGATAAAATTTGTTTAAAGATGTCTAAATTCCAAGGCGCTGCAGAAAATAAATTGTCTGAGTTAAATGTAATTTTATCATTTAATTTTATTTTATGAATATCGTTCATTGTTGTATCTGGAGTTATTTGAGTTGCCCAATCTATAGGTCTATTTATAGAAGTACAATAATCTACAAATTTAAAATGACCTCCTACTAAAGCATTTCTAATGCTAATTCTAGCGTTTGGAATACCATAGGCATCTGATATTATCAAACCATGTAAAGATGAACTTAAAATATTTTCACATTCAGCAAGTTCTTCTAAAAATTCTATTGTACCATTACATACATCTATAATCTTAAATCCAAGTTTTTCTAAATTTTTAAGGGTTTTTAAACCGTATTCGTCTTCGAATTCTACATAATGTGGAATTACACCCCATTTATACTTAGGCTTGGATTTTAAAGAATAAAGCATAGGCATTAATAAAGCAGGATCCCCATATATTTCAGGACATTCCCATCCAGCTAATATTAATTCGTTTCTAGTCAAAGGCCCTCTTACAGCAGTAACTTTTTTAGGTTTTTTACCTATCGATCCTTGTTTTATACATCCAGTTCCCCAAACAAAATCATTTGGCATAGTGTAATTCATAACCGATCCTATAGAAACTAATTTACCATTTTTTAAACCTGATTGTTGTTCAGGTTTAAGCAATCCAAATATATGCTCACTTTCTATTTTTTTTAAAAAATTTCTTTGGCAGATATTATCGCTAAGTGCTTTAATCAGGGTTAGTGCAATATTATCTCCCCAATTGGTTCTCCAATTAGGTTTTACTTCTCTGTTGTTAAAAATAAACTTCATTATAGTTATTTATCAGTTTGAAAGTGGTGCTGAAATTCTGTCATGATGTTGATAACCTAATAAGTAAAAGTCTTCCCACTGAATTTTATCTAACTTTTTATCCAGCGCAGCTTTAAAATTAATATTTGACGCAATCTTGACATCTGGAAGTGGATGTGGTTCTCTCTTAGTTTGTTCGATTGCTTGTTCTACATGATTTTTATATAAATGAACATCACCTAGATTACCTATTAATTCATCTGGAATTAAATCACATTCTTTTGCAATCATCATAAGTAGTAAACCATAAGATGCTATGTTAAATGGAAGTCCTAAGAAAGTATCTACAGATCTTTGGTTCCACATCAGAGAAAGATATTTACCGTTTCTTACATAACATTGAAAGCCATAATGACAAGGTGGTAAGACCATTTGATCTAAGTCTTCTACATTCCAAGCATTAACCATGTGCCTTCTGGAATCAGGATTCTCTTTGATAGATTTGATGAGGTTCTTAATTTGATCTCCGCCATTCCAATCTCTCCATTGTTTCCCGTAGATAGGTCCAAGATCTCCCCAGTTATCTGTAATACCCCATTTTTTAACTTCATCTAAAAATTGATCTATATCTGCTACATCACCACCATTCTCCCAATGAGCTTGAACTTGCTTTCTATAAGCTCTATAAGCATCTCCATTCCAAATATTACAATTATTATCTAAAAGAAATTTAATATGAGTATCACCTTTTAAGAACCACAATAATTCTGTAATCATTGTTTTCCATGCCATCTTCTTTGTAGTGAGTAGTGGAAATCCGTCTTTCATATTGTGACGAATTTGTCTGCCGAATACAGAGTAAGTACCTGTACCAGTTCTATCTTCTTTCGATGTACCATTAACTAGAATGTCATCTAGTAGCTCAAGGTACTGTTTATCTAGGTTATTCATAAGCAGCTGAAATATCTATCGCCTCTGTCACAAAGAAAAGTTACAACCTGATTTTTAGGCTTTGCTTCCTCAATCCATCTCTCGGCCGCTAAGATATTTGCTCCTGCTGAAATACCTACAAATAAACCATGTTCTTTAGCTAATCTTCTAGATCTTTCCTTAGCATCTTCTGTAGAGATAACTGAGATCCAGTCAACGTTATCCATATCTACCAAAAACTTAGAGCCATCTCCAATTCCTTGTATGCCATGTATTCCAGGTTCTCCACCTGACATTACAGCAGACTCTTTAGGTTCTACTGCTATCATTTTCATATTTGGAAATTGTGGCTTAATTCTCTTATGAAGTCCCATTAGAGTTCCTCCAGTTCCAGTACCTGTAACTATAGCGTCTATTTTAAATCTATTCTCGAAAGCCCATGCTAGAATTTCAGGTCCTGTTGTGTAATAATGAGAGTCTATATTAAGAGCGTCTCCAAATTGATTGCAGTTAAACCAACCATTATCTTTGCAAAGTTTATCTCTCAGTTCTATTGCCGCGTCAAAATCTCCAGCTTCAACTTCAATTAATTCTGCTCCATAAAATTGTAGAGTTTTCTTTCTCTCTTCGGACATATTGTCTGGCATAACAATTACG
>MDSZ01186233.1_pt1 | contig 10509 bp, 13 predicted proteins | sample 811201 | NCBI WGS metagenome assembly MDSZ01 (sample SAMN05326647, study PRJNA326480) | marine metagenome | isolation source: seawater | place: Indian Ocean: North | collected 2010
GGAAGTGTATGTACAACTAGAATTAAAACAGGGGTAGGGTATCCGCAGTTTAGCTGTATTGCTGAATGCGCTGACGCAGCTCATGGTTTAGATGGTCATATTATTGCTGATGGAGGATGTACAACACCTGGTGATGTAGCTAAGGCGTTTGGAGCTGGTGCTGACTTTGTAATGCTTGGATCTATGTTGGCTGGTTCACAAGAAGGTGGTGGTGAAAGGATTACTATCGATGATAAAGAATATGTTGAGTTCTATGGAATGAGCAGTAAGAAAGCTAACGAGAAACATAACGGAGGCTTAAAGGACTATAGAACTTCAGAAGGACGTAGAGTAGTTCTACCATATAAAGGACCTATGCGTTATATTGTTCAAGACATTTTAGGCGGTATTAGAAGTACATGTACATATGTTGGAGCTGCTAAGCTAAAGCATTTAAGCAAATGCGCAACGTTTGTTAGATGTACAAAGACTCATAGTAAAATATATGAATCTAATACGCTAGAAATATAAAATGACTGAACCTAAAGTCTTAATAGCGGTACCTACCTACGGTCGACCTTCATATCTTCCTAGGCTAATAGCTAGTTTTAAAAAGATTAATTATAACAATAAAAAGCTTTTAATTATAAATGATGATGAGAGAGTAAAATATAAGTTAGATAAAGAAGATAAAGAAATAGATATTTGCAACCTTGACTTACATTTAAATTTATCTGTTAAACGAAATTTATTTGCTTCATGGGATTGGGATATTTATATGCCGTTAGATGACGATGATATGTTCCTACCTGAACGTATTAATAACCATGTAAAAAAATATGAAGAAAATCCAGATATAGTATGCTATAGAAATGAGCCTGCTTATTATTTTGGAGAAAATAGAGTTTACATAACTAGCTACACTTCTTTTACTAATCATTCATTAAAAAGAAAAGGTTGGTTTGAGTGTCTAGGCTATACATCATTTGAAAGAAGTAATTTCGATGATCAAAGTATTCACCATAATATAGTTAACAGATGCGAGCATCTAATTGAAGTTGATTATTTTAATTTAGATTTTATCTATTGGTGGGGTAATACTTCTGATGAAACAAAATATAGGAATACTTTTAATAGTGATGTAATGAAAAGCGATCTTGTCGAAAAGGCTTCACAAAAAGACTATATAGGAAAAATTGATAACAAGGGCTATATTACATTAAAACCGGATTATGATTGCTACAAAAACATTGTAGATATAACTAAGAGACTTGATTTATATAAACGAACAGAATATAATATTAATTTAAATCAGACTACTGCACAAGAAAAAATTAAAATAAATTTTTAATATGAAAATAATAATACTAGGAAAGGGATACGTTGGTACGCACCTTTATAATACACTTAATAGCTACTCCGGAAGATATGGAGAAAAGAATAATATAAACTTATATTCAAAATCTGAACTTGATTATACAGATTCTTATACCCTTCTCAATGAAATGAACCCCCTTGAAAGAAATGTAATAATTAATTGTTCAGGCTTTACTGGAAGACCAAATGTAGATGAAGGTGAGTCTAAAAAAGAAGAATGCTGGAAATATAATGTTCAAGTTCCTCTATCTTTAAATAAGGTTAGTAATGAGGTGGGAGCGGAAATAATTCACATTACATCTGGCTGTATATATACCGGTTATGATAAAGATTGGGAAGAAGAAGATACCCCCAACTTTGGTATATATAGCAACTCTTCATCGTTTTATTCTAAGTCTAAGCATGCTTTCGAAACGTTAAGTGATACCGGATTACACTTAAGAATAAGAATGCCTTTTTGTAACTCATTACACGAAAGATCATTTTTGACTAAAATTTATAATTATGATAATTTAGTTGATACATTAAACTCTAAAACTTATATCCCGGAATTATGTAATTTTATTTACCATTACATTAAAGAAGAATATAGGGGATATGAAACTATTCATTTTGCAAATAAAGAACCCCTTTCAACTAAAGAAGTAGTCGATCAAATGATAAAGGCCGGCCTAAAAAATCCTAACTGGAGCTGGAAAGAAATGGATGAACTTGGAATGAAGGCTAATAGATCTAATTGTGTTTTAGACACAACAAGACTAGAGCAACAGTATAACTGGGATATTACAACAGAGCTTTCTGCTCTAAACAAAGCGCTTGAAAAAATGCTTTTATAGAATAAAATATAATATGCGAAAAGAAGGTTTACTGGGATTTACTGCTGGTAATTTTGATTTATTACACCCAGGATACATTAGATGCTTTAGAGAGGCTAAAAGACACTGTGATAGGTTTATAGTATTTTTACAGAAAGATCCCTCTTTGCATAGAAAGAGTAAGTATAAGCCAGTTATTTCTCTCTATAATAGGTATGAAGCTTTAATGGCTATAAAATATATAGATGATGTTTATACTTATCAGACTGAAGAAGAGCTTTATAATTTAATTAAATTTTGGAAACCAGATATTAGAATTCTGGGAGAGGATTACATCGAAAAGGAATCATTTACTGGAGATGATTTACCACCAAAAATTATTTACACTACTCGCTCACATGAATGGTCAACTACAAAATTAAAAGATCTTATTACTATTCAAACATTAAAGCAAAATCCTGATATAGCTAATAAAAATAAAAAATGAATACGTACGTTGTAACAGGAGGTTGCGGATTTATAGGCTCCTATGTTATGGAAGAATTGTTAAAGCTTCCTAATGTAAGGAGAATCTATCAAATAGATAAAATGGGAATAGGTTCTTCTAAAGATAACATTATATCTGATCCCAAGGTTGAGAATCACTGTTTTGATCTAGCTAATGACAATCATTGGAGATTACATATGGCTAGCCCTTTAGACTTTATACACGAAAAAATAGATTACATTATTCATTTAGCTGCAGAATCTCATGTAGATAGATCAATAGAAAGTCCCTTATCCTTTATAGATAGTAATGTAAGAGGAACAGCTAATGTTTTAGAATTAGCAAAGAAGCATAAATCACGTATGGTGCACGTATCAACCGATGAAGTGTACGGCCATCTTCTCTTAGAAGATAAACCGTTTTTAGAAAGTAATCCTCTTAAGCCCCGTTCTCCTTATGCGGCATCAAAAGCTAGCTCTGATCTTATAGTACAATCTTATGTTACTACTTATGGTGTTGATGCAACTATTACTAGATGCTGCAACAACTACGGCCCGCGACAACATGAAGAAAAATTGATTCCAACTGTAATAAAATCAATAGTTGAAGGAAAAAAAATTCCTGTTTATGGTAAAGGAGATAACGTTAGGGAATGGATTCATGCCCAAGATCATGCTAAAGCTATAATAGAAGTAGCACATAAAAGTAACTCAAATGATATATACAATATTGAAGGTTCTAGATCGGTGAATAATTTAGATGTTGTTAATGAAATAATTTCAACGGTAGAAGAGAGACACCCTCAGTATAGTAGAGATGATGGATATATAGAATTTGTAGAAGATAGATTAGGGCATGATTTTAGATACGATCTTAACACCATTTATCAAAAACTAGATAGTGTAAAAAATCAAAGAAAATTTTCCCTAGAAGATACTGTTGACTATTACGTTAACTTACATCAAAAAACTTTATAAACATTTCCTCTTCCGTCATCTCTGTCTCTACAGTATCGTTATCTACTTCTTCAGCATCACTATAGTAACTTCCATATATATCATCTTCCTCTTTACTATAATCAAAAACTGATGAAGTTACTACTTTCGTTTCAAATCTATTTTTTATTTCTCCTATTATAATGTGCTTAAGATGTTTAGCATCATTTTCACTTTCTGCTCTTTTTAAAAAGTCAGATATATCTTCTTTGTTAAATTTACCCTTTAAAGATTGAAATGGATCTTTAAAACATGCCCAAATAAAAGGAACTAAGTATTTTGAAGTAATTAATCCACAATCTCTAATTACGTAATATGCAGATTTTACATTAATATCTACACCAATATCAGGTTTTTTATAGGCTCTCAGTGCAGGACCCTTAAGTTTTGCTTGCTTTTCACTACTATTAGCTAGAATTTTTTCCTCAAACATGTAAATATTTAATTGAACCGATAAGGAACTTTGATATAATATGAGTGTGAAGAAGAGATTTCCTAAGAAACCTTTCGAATTCGGTAGGTATATTATCGAATATCGTGAGAAGCAAGGCGATGTCTTGCGTTTTCTAAAGGAACGTCTCGATACTTTTGATGAAGCTAAAGCGGCAAGAGAAAAATTGCTTAGTAAAGGCTGCTCTGAACCTGTTATTAAAAAAGTTGGATGATATTATTAGAACCGTCTCAAGGAATTAAAAAAGATACTAAACTAGATTATAATTTATTAGGTAAAATTTTAACTACCCTACTAGAATATAATCATAAGAAGAAAATTAATCTAAATGTAAAAGTTCATAAAAGTAGGATACCTAGAACTTCTTATTGTCATCAAAAAACTAAGCGTAATTATATAATTAGCTTAGATATTAACAATAATAATAAAAGATATATATTTAGCTCCCTACTTGATGAATTAAGACATTGTATACAATTTAATTTATTTGGTTATTGGAATCATGTTGTTCATTTTAAGACTTGGAGAGAATATTACTATTCAAAAGAAGAAATGGATGCTAGAAAAATGGAACGGTTAACTACGGAACTAATTAAGATTTATGACTCTTTTACTAAGGTTAATGATAAATTCAAAGATCTTGAACTTAGTAAATTAAAATAGGAACTCTGATATAATAAAGGAGTAACAAGAACAAAACAAAAAAACAAATAGAAAAATGGGATTCTTCACAGAAATTGAATCATTAGAGGATGTACCTCAATTTGAGGTTAACAAAGTGCCTGTCTTCGACGGGGAAAGAAACAGCATTCCTGGAGCATATTCGCTTCAACGTGCTGATACTGGCTGCCATCTTGGTATGGTGGGTGAAAGTTATCGACCTATTCAAATGGAAGAAATGGTTGATGTTATTGGTAGGGCTTCTAGGAAGATTGGAGATATCCAACATGTTGGATATACTGAGTCTAAAGGAGGTAAGAAGGTAGTTATCCAATCTAAACTACCTGAACCTATTAATGTTGATGGTGATAAGGTTGAACCTTATTTTTATACAGTGGTAGATCACTCTGGTATGGGTTCTAATAAGGTTGTACCATCTACTATTCGTATTTCATGTGATAATGCTTTTCACCTTATCAAAAGCTGTGCTGATAATAGAGCTCATCACGCTTCTACATTTGATGATAGAGTTAAAGCTATGATTGATAGTATCGTTACTTCTGTAGAGTCAGCTAAAAACTTTGAGGGGGTAATGAAAAGACTTAAAAGTCTTAAGTTTACTAAAAATCAAATGGTAAAGCTCACGCAGAAGCTTATTCCTGTTGAAAAAGATGAATCGACTCGTCGTATCAATAAGCGTGAAAAAATTGTAGACCTTTTTGAAAGCGGAAGAGGTAATTGCGGAGAAACTAGGTGGGATGCATTGAATGCTCTTACCGAGTATGAAACTCATAATGGAAAGCAGTCAGCTGCTAAGTTTATTCGTAACATGACTAATACTAATCTTTCGCGGCAGGGCCTTACGCTACTTACTGCTGCTTAATGGTAAATATACATAGAGTCTTTCTCCCGTCCCCTATTGAACAAGGGGACGGGGTACTTGTTGACGCTGAGTGGATTCTTAATGACGAAGAAGTTAAAGTTGAAAATTTAAGAGTATACTTTATACTAGATGAAATGGTCGGAAAAGACGTTTCATATGATATAGATTTGAGTATATATTTAGTATTAGCTAGACAAGCAATAGACGAAATAGAAACATTATTAGAACATGGAAGCGAATATTGAGAATTATGTTTTTAAATTAGATTCTGTAGATAGAAGAATTTTAGTTTATGAACGAGATGAAATGAATGAACCTTATAGCTTTATTAGCATTGATGATGAAAATCTTACTGAAAAAGAATTTCATTTTGAAATTAGTGACTGGTATATGCAGTATATGAATAAATGAAAAAGAAAACCAAATACACATCGTTAAACGAACCCAGAAAGGTTAAGAGAAGACCTGGTTGTCCTTCCAAGAAAAAGAGCTCTAATAATAAAAACAGTAAGTGTTATAAAAAGAAATATAGAGGCCAGGGTAAAACTAGAAAATAGCAATGCCTAAATGTTTAGTATTCAGTACAGTTACAGATTACAAAAAGAGAGCTGTAGCTTTTAAACACTGGGTTAATGTTGAAAGGGATTATAAGACTGCAATAGCTTATACTGGGTTTGATTATGATAGAGAAGAAGAATTAGACGGAATTGCTAATTATTTTTTTAATACATCTGAAAAATCAAACGTAGAAAATTTTTTGACCTTCTACAATTATTTCCTTGACGATAAAAAACACAATTATGATTACTATTTTTTAATTGAAAGTAATCTCCTCTTTCCTAATTATTTCTTAAGAGAGTTTTTTAAAGAAGTTATATCTAAAAAAATAGATGTAAGTTCTCCTGTTTACGAAAAAACTAAAAAATATAAAAAACTTAGACAACAGCCTTCAGGTAGAAGCTTTGATGTAAGCTTATGTAGTAATGAAGCTGTTTGCTTATCCAAGCGCGCCGCTAAAAAACTTAATAACGTAGCGAATCAAAAACAGGTCCAAACACAAAAAATTAAATTCGATACAAAAACTTTTGATAAGCTAACATTTAGTGCAATTAATTTTACTCCCATTAAATATGTATAATGGGAAGATTTTTTAATTTTAAAGGTTTAAGCGGTATACGGGTATCTTTTGAACCAGAAAAAGTAGACGGGAATGATCTACTTACTTATAATTTTAGTATTACAGGTAATCAATTTGATGAACCTAATCCTATTTACCTGTCAGCTGGTAATGATGTAACATTGTTAAGGAACAATGCTGATTTTATTAGTACAGGGGAAGCTTCTAATAGATTCTTAGATAAGTCTGGAGGTACTATAGCTGGTGATCTGAACATACAAAATACTCTAGCTATTGAAAGAGAAAATCATAGAATCGAACAAAAGAGCTTTATTGCAGAGAATATAGGAACTACAACTACTAAAGTAGCAGTTTTTAACAGAACTAATTTAAAGTTAATAAAATATTTACTAACTGTCTTCAGCAGTTCTGCATCAACTTCATGCGAAGTGTTAGTATCTCATAACGGTACCTCGGTTTCCGGTACAGTTTATAGTATAGTTGATGCACAGGATGAGGGAGAGCTAGATGATATATCCATATCACTATCAAATGATGAAGTATTTCTAAATATATCGTCATTTGGAGAAGGAAGAACTGCTATTATTAAAGCAGAAGCTATATATTCTTAATGTTTTAAGATAAATATATGCGTATGCTAGCTACTACAGAAGGAGATTTAAGAGAAATAAAAGAGCTCAAATCTTTTTTAAGAGAGAGCTTACATGATCTTAAAAGAGAATTTAAAAATGACGCGTCATTTCTTCTTAATAAGATTAATAATTTAGATTATAAAACTGTAGTAGAAAATAACACAGAAAAAAATAATATACTCTTAAAGCGAGAGATAGATTATGAATTGGAATCTTTCTATGAGGAAAAGGTCATGGCTCTTTCTCCAAGAATAGAAAACAATAAGCAAGTTTTAGAAGAATATGGTATAAAATTTAATATTTTAAAAGAGCAGTTTGCTAATGAAATAGCAGATCTTGTGAGAGCAGATCAAGCTAATGAAAACAAAATAACAGAAGCTTATAACAACCTCACTACTAATCTAGAAGAGAGTTTTATAGCTGCTTCAAATAAAGTACAAGAAGTAGAAAATCATTTAAACGAATCTTTAAAAATAATAGATGAAGCTCATACTGAAATAAGTAATAAAGTTGAAAATTTAAAAGATGAAATGACTTCTTCATCTTCAGTTCTTACTGATAAGATAGTTACAATTAAAGATCAATTATCTAATTCTATAAAATTACTAGATGAAAAGCTGGTGAAGAGAATAGATGATCAGACCTATAGTAAAGTAAAAGAAGATATATTTTTAAAATCTATTGAAAAAAGTAAAGAGTTAACTAAAAAAGTTGATAAAAATAAAGGTATACTAGAGCAAAAGCTAGAAGAAGCTGAAAAATTAATTGAAGATAAATACCAACAATCTAAAAAAGACTTAAAAGAATATAAAGAACTTTTAGAAAAGAAAGATTCTATGCTTGAAAAAAGTATAAAGAATTCATCTAATCGATATAGTAAACTTTTAAATAAAAAATCTAAATCTTTTTATTCTTCAATAGACTTAGTAAAAGAGGAGTTGACGCAAAAAGCTAAACAAGCTAATAATAAAATAAACGAATACTTTAATTCAAAGATTGATAAAATTGAAACAGAGTATACAGCTCTAAATGACACTACTAAGAAAAATATAATAAAGCTTATTGAAGATAAAAAGAAGGTATTGAGGGAAGATATACAGAGAGAGATAAGAAGCTTAAAGGACATTATTAATAACGATGTAAGAACAGAAGTAAGGCAGTTAAAAGACTTTATTACTATTAATATACCTGAGCAACCTGAGGAAGAGGAAGAAGAGTTTAACCCAGAAAAATTTAAATCTCAGTTTGAAAGTACAATTAATCAACGATTTAGTGACGAATTACGTAATTTAAGAAAATATATTGAAAACTATGGTGGCGGTGGAGGTTCAGTAGCCGTTCAATCTAAAGATGGTGACTTGAGTGTAAAGAGCTTAGAAGCGTCACAAACTATACTTTCAGCAGGTAGGGACCTAGCTGATATATTTGCTAAGTCAGCTGATGCTGGTATTACACAGGTTGATGCAGGCGCCGGGTTAACTGGAGGAGGAACTTCAAGCACTGTTACATTAAATGCTGTTGCTGGAGACGGTATAACTGTTAATGCTAATGACATACAAGTTAACAATACTGTAGCTAGAACTAATAGTGCTAATTCCTTTTCATCTGCGTTAAGTGCTAATAGTAATTTAGTACTTACTGATCAATTCGAACAGCGTAGTACTAGCACTATATCTAGAAAGAAAATATATAACGGTACTGTAGGTAGTAGTGAAACTACAATTAATACTTTTGCGAAATCTGGCTTTAAATCAGCTAAATTAGTAGTTACTTTATCTAAAGGTACAAAGAGAACTACCTTTGAAATGCTAGTAAGTTATAATGATTCATCAGTATTTTCAACTACATATGCTATTTTAGACTCTCAAGCAGTTTCTCTACTTAATGCAGTAGATGTTAGCGGTTCAGGTTCAACGATTGATATAGATATAACAGGATCAGAAACTGGTATTGCTTGCATTATTGAAGGCACTTCTTTTTATTAATTAGACGGACCCGGTGAATAAATAATAGCGAGGGGAGAGTGAACCTCATGTTATGTCCAATAAAGATTTTAAGGTAAAGAACGGGCTTACTGTCACTGAAAGTTTATCAGTTGGAGCAGGAGCTAATGTAGTAGGCTTAAGTGCATCGTCAACACGTAACGGATTTGTTTCAGCAGGACGAGACTTAGCTGATATTTTTGGAGGAAGCGGATCTGGAACAATAGAAGGAGTAACTGCTGGTTCAGGTTTATCTGGAGGTGGTACATCTGGTACAGTTACATTAACAGTAGGAAGAGGTGATGGGGTAACTATAACAGATAATACTGTAGCTGTTGATAGTACAGTAGTAAGAACTTCCGGTAATCAAACTATAGCAGGGTGTAAGACATTTTCCGATAACACAACAATAACTGGAAACTTATCAGTTACCGGAGACATAACATGTATTGATACGGTGTTTTCTGTTACTTCTGCACTCTCCGTAGTTAATGAAGGTACAGGGCCAGCTCTAGTAGTACAACAAAATGGTAGTGAACCTATAGCTCACTTTATTGATAAAAACGGTGATGATATATTCTTTAATGATAATGGTACTATTCAAACGCCTTACTTAAGCTCAGGTAGAAATACATGCTTTGGTAATTGCGTAGGTATAGGTACTAATGCACCAGATCATACATTAGATGTGAATGGTACTATGGGCATCAACAGCTACCTCTATCACAATGGCGATGACGATACTCACCTATTATTTGGAGCTAATTCAGTTAACTTAGTTGCTGGTGGTAAGTCGGCGCTAAAATACGACGCAAGTTCTGGTAAGGTTATTCTTAACAATACTAACGCAAATGTCGATGTGCACATAATGGCAGATGATGGTAACGAGATTCTAGCTACAGATGCAACAAATAACAGAGTAGGTATTAATACAACTTCACCAGACGAAGCGCTTACTATATCTGGTAATATAAGCTCTAATGGTAGTCTCAGTGCTTCAGGTTCAGGTCGTAATTATTTGGAGGGAAGGCTTGGTATTAATACAAATAGACCAGATTATATGCTTGATGTAGCTGGTAGTGTTGGTATTGGAGCATGTCTTATTCATAA
>MDSZ01232523.1_pt1 | contig 10509 bp, 10 predicted proteins | sample 811201 | NCBI WGS metagenome assembly MDSZ01 (sample SAMN05326647, study PRJNA326480) | marine metagenome | isolation source: seawater | place: Indian Ocean: North | collected 2010
ACAAAATTTTTCCCGGTGGTGCAAAAATACCTTGGGTTTATCTAATGCTAAGATAGAGTCCGAATTGAGTGGAGGTAATTCAAATCTTACTCAATTGGTAAAGACCGACCAGCGTAGTCTTGTCATGCGCTCTGCACCAGCAAATACCATTTCCCCAAAGGCACATTTGGGTGTTCAAAGAGAGGCGATGGTTATGTCTGAGCTTCGAGGACATGCTCTCGTGCCTGAAGTTGTTGCCTGGAATGAAGATGCCTCCATCATTGGAAGACCTTTTTCTCTGATCGAGTGTGTTAAAGGTGTTTCAATCACTAACACGCTTCCGAATACATATAACGGCACTTCCGCAGTAAATGCACTTGGTGAACAATCTGTGCGTGAATTGGCGCGAATTGCTAGAGCTCCGTGGGATAAGCTTGCCAATGCCAAGCTTGGCAAACCCGAAAGGTTTTTGGAACGACAGATTCAAAGGTGGCTTTCGATTCGTCGTGATACTTCTGTCAGGGAGTTACCAGAGGTTGAAGAAATTGGCAGCTGGCTTCTAAAAAATGTGCCTGTCGACTCACCACCCGGAGTCGTACATGGAGATTTTCATTTAGATAACACCCTGTGTGATCCAGACAAACCAGAGTTGAAGGCTGTAATTGACTGGGAAATGGCAACAGTCGGTGATCCTTTAATAGATCTTGGATTATTTTTGATGTTTTGGGGCCCACGTAAGATTCAAAATCCAGGATTTAGCCACATTCAGAAGGTCTCCAGGAGGGAGGGTGTGGTAGATCGTAGGACACTCGTATCGCTTTGGTCTGTTGAGAGTGGTGTCGATATTCACCATATGGATTTCTATATGGCGTTCGCATTTTGGCGATTGGCGGCAATTGTTGAGGGGGCGTATTGTTTACAGCTCAACGGAGAGATAAATTCGGAATATGCTCGGGGCCTAGAGCATGATGTTCCGGCTTTGTTATCAGAAGCTCGTCTTGCCATGTTGGGAGATTGGTAATGCTATCTACCATGATGCACACGCCGATGACCGTGAAGATGATTTTTGAACATGGTTCGAAATTATTTCCTCATAGCAAGATATGCAGCTTCGACGGTGAGAAGATTGTATACGAGAATTTTTTTGAGACTACTGACAAGGTAGGTCAACTTGCGAATGCGTTATCAGAGTTAGGTGTGGAGGCTGGAGATCGCGTAGGTACTTTTAGTTGGAATAATACAGAGCATATGCAAGCGTATTTGGCTGTTCCCAGCATGGGCGCAGTAATGCACACCATAAACATTCGGTTGTCGCCAGAGCAGATCGCATATGTAATTAACCATGCAGAAGATAAAGTTCTCATAGTAGACGGGGAATTGTTGAACTGGTTTGAGCCAGTTTGGCCATTATTGAAGACGGTTGAGCATGTATTGATAACGAGAACAAGAGAAACAGATTTTCCAAAGGAGTGGCGCAATTACGACTCTTTTCTTCAAGAATTTGGATCTGAGTTTTTTTGGCCAACTGTAGATGAAAATAGTGCTGCTGCGATTTGTTATACTTCTGGAACAACGGGTAATCCAAAAGGCGTGGTGTATAGTCACCGCACGACCTTCATGCATTCGCTCGCTTCGCGCGCGGCGGATACTTTTGGAATCAGTGAGGCAGATCGAATCTTGCTTTTACCCTCAATGTTCCATGCAAATGCGTGGGGCTTGCCTTACAGTGGCTGGTTAAGTGGGAGTGATTTTGTATTGCCGGGAAGGCATGTTCAGTTAGAAGCCATCAGGAAAATGATTACCAGCGAGCAGCCTACGTTTACTGCAATGGTACCTACGGTTTTGAGCGATCTTTTACATGCTCCTGAAGAAAAATTGTTGGACATGAGCTCGTTTAGAATGTTGGTCTGTGGTGGTTCCGCCGTTGCACCCTCACTAATCGACGAGGCTAAGAAGGTTTGGGGTGTGCCCGTATTGCAAGGGTGGGGTATGACTGAGACCAGCCCCCTCTGTGCACTTTCACATCCCCCAAAAGATTGTGATGATCAGGATGAGACGATATGGCGAGCCAAGAGTGGAAGGCCTGTGCCTGGTGTTGAGGTTCGCCTGCAGGATGAAGCCGGTAATAAAGTGACCAACGATGGAGTAACTGTTGCGGAACTTCAACTTCGGGGTCCTTGGATCACAGGTAGCTACCACCTTGATGAGTCTGCAGAAAGTTTTACGGATGATGGTTGGCTTCGTACTGGTGATGTTGGATATATAGACGAGCGGTATTTTATCCAGCTGACTGATCGTACAAAGGATGTTATTAAATCTGGAGGTGAATGGATTTCATCAGTAGATCTTGAAAATGTATTGCTTGGTCATCCTGCTGTAAAGGAAGTGGCGGTTATAGGGGTTTCTGACAAGCGATGGCAAGAGAGGCCTCTTGCCCTGATTGTTTGCCAAGATCGTGATTTGAGTGCTGAAGTTCTCCGTGAATTTCTAGTTGGAAAAGTGGCAAAATTCTGGATACCAGAATATTGGGTTTTTACGGATGAGATTCCTAAAACTAGCGTTGGTAAAATAGATAAAAAACTTCTCAGAAAGTTAAGTGTCGATGACTCGTTAGATATTATTGTCGTTAAGTAAGATTTCAGGAGTGAATAATGCCTAAGCTGAATGTAGAGAACGGGAAAGAAATTTATTATGAAGATCATGGAGCAGGTGACACTGCGCTATTATTAATTCATGGATGGGGAATGTCTCTTCGAACCTGGGACTACTCTTTGCAAGCTCTTGTTAATGAAGGTTTGAGAGTTGTGCTTCTTGATCATAGATGTTGCGGCGGTTCGGATAAGGATTTTCAAGATCGAGGTATTTCGGCGTTAGCTGATGACGTTGTCTCAATTGTAAAAGAATTGAACTTGGCAAAAGTGGTGGTGAATGGGTGGTCCTTGGGTGGAGCAGTAGCGACTGCCAGTGCTGAACGACTTGGAGAGATCTGTTCAGGACTAGCTTTGACTTGCGGAGCCTCGCCTGTCTATCTTCAGAAAAGCGATTTTCCTCATGGTGGAACAGATGACGCTTTGGCAGAAACGGTACAAGCGATTAATTCTGATCGTGTTAATTTTTTATATGGTTTGTCTCAAGGGATATGCGCGACAGAGATCACTGAGCAACAAATCAATTGGATGTGGGATATTTTTATGCAAGCATCACCTTCTGCCGTGGATGCTCTGGCTGAGTTAGGGCCGTTAGACCAGCGTGAAATTCTAACCAATTTAGACATCCCAATCGTTAGTTTTGTGGGAAGCCACGATGCCATAGTAGACCCAGAAATCAGTCGATCTGTTGCAGACTATGGAAAGAATGTAAAACTCGTGGAGATGAAGCAAAGTGGTCACGCTCCATTTATCGATGAAACAGAGCTCTACAATGCTGAGTTAGTCGCTTTTGTAAAACACTGCCTTCAGTTGCAATAGGAAAATTTCTATGTCTAACAATATAAATTGCGGACTTTGGTACGATTTTCGAAACCCTAAAGAATGGGAGCAACCTTTCGGCCAATTTTATAAAGAGAGATTGGATCAGATTGTCCAGGCCGAAGAGCTAGGTTTTAAATCTTGCTGGTTAACAGAGCATCATTTCTGTGAAGATGGTTATACTCCTTCTCCTTTGGTATTGGCATCCGCAATCGGTGCTAATACAAAGACAATGAAACTGGGTACCAACCTAATGCTGTTGCCGTTGCATGATCCAGTGCGGATAGCTGAGGACTCAGCAACTTTATCTCTCCTGACTAACGGTCGGTTTGATCTAGGTGTTGGTATTGGATATAGACAGATAGAGTTTGACTATTTTAAACGGAAAATTTCTCATCGTCCGAGTCTAGTGGAAGAGGGTATTGAGATTGTTCGACGGAGTTGGTCAGGTGAGCCAGTAAATTTTTCTGGAAAGCGTTTTTCTGTAGGCGATCTTTCTGTAACGCCAAAACCCGAAAAGATTCCCTCGATTTATTTGGGTGGAATGGTGCCGCCGGCTATTGAGCGAGCTGCCAGAATCGCCGATGGTTTCTTATCCACGGGTGGTATAGGCATGGATATCTACAATGAATCCTTAGAAAAACAAGGCAAAGAGATAGCTGACGGGGATATCATCTTAGGGTGCTGGGCTATTATTTCGGATGATCCGGAAAAAGAAGCGGCGAAGATTGCACCGCATGTACTTTATCAGATCAACGAATACATAAAATGGGGGGCATTTGGTCCGCCCGATGAAGTTCCTCTCTTTGAAAATGTTGATTCTGCAATTGAAAATGGGCTTTATGAGTTGTGGGATGCTGAGATGGCGGTAAGTGAACTAACCAAGTTGAGCAAGACCTATCCTAATATCAAGGACATTCATTTCTGGGCGCAGTTCCCTGGTGAAGCTCTCGAGTCTGGAAATAAGCGTCTTAATTATATTGCGGAAAAGGTATTACCAAGGTTACCTTAGTACTTTAATTGAGTCTCTCGACAGCGCGAAGGAATAGCCGCCTAGCTTCTTCAAGATCTATATCGTCAAAATAGACGGAAGAGCGAAGGCCAATCATAAGTGAAAAAGTTGCCTGTGCGGAATCTTTATTTTCTCTAATAGGAGCTACTTTATTAGATTTTGAAAGAATCTTTCCCAGAACTGCTTTACAGTCTTTTTCAAATTTAGCTTTAATGGTGTGAAGAGTCTTGTTATTCACCGCAGCTCCAAAACATTCCAGCATGAAGCCTATTTCCTCTTTTGTGGTACTTCCACTTTTGAACCAAATTTCTGTAAATTCTTTAAGCTGATTTGATGGGGGGTGATTTAACAGATCTTGGACTCTGTCTAGGAATCGTTCAGATACGAATTGAAAATATTGCTCTAGAACATCTTCTTTTCCATTAAAGTAGTATAGCAGATGACTCGGAGTCATATTAGCACCACGCGCTATGTCTTCTAGAGTTGTCCCTGCGTAACCCTTCTCGATGATTCTGTCGTGAAGTGACCTGAAGACATTCATCTTTCGATTATTTTTTTGTGTCGCTCTTTTATCTGGAAGGGAAGACATGACTTAAGGCCTTATGTTCGTGTGTGAAAGGGTACATTGTTACAGAATATAAGACTACTATTAAGTCAAAAAGTTCATTCAATTAATGAGTTTATCGCATGACTTTTGTTTGTGTTAAGTTATTAATTGAATAAAATTCAAAATGCAATTATCCTAGATTTTTTTGAGAAAAATGCATTTACCTTTGATTATATTTTAAAGTGTTAAGCCTGCGAATAAGCCGGGAGTAATGCTTTCCACATCGGGAGAAAGCTAGGCACCTTCGCTAGGGAGATTTATAGTGTTTAACGTTGAGGAAAAATTATTAATTCAGGAGTTGTTGGCGCGTTCTGCGTATGGCTATGATGAGCGAGATCTTGAACTGTTAGCATCCTGTTTTTCTGAAGATGCGGAGATGACCATGTGCATTTCTGGAGGTGATGTAGTGGGGCCCTTTAAGGGTCGCGATCAGCTTCGGAAAATGTTTGAAAATGCCATGAATGGCCAGCAAGATATCCGTCGTCACGTGATTAGCAATATTTTTTTTGGTGAACTCGAAGGAGCCCCTGTCGTTTACTCTAACCTAACTTTGTTAGCCACTGAGAATGGTGATACTAGCCTAATTTCTTCAGGCATATACACCGATCATGTTGAATTGAGTCAATCCGGTTGGGTAATAAAAAAACGTCATCTAGATTTGGATAGCAGTTACTAAGAGGTCCTGAGTCGTTGAATATAGGTAACATTCCAAAAAAGATAGCTCGTCTAGATTCATCTCGAGAAGCAATTGTTGATGTGTCTTCTGGACGACGGCAAACCTTTGGTGAACTCGACAATAGAATCAGTAAACTTTCAAATGGATTTGTTAATGAATTTCGATTGAACAAAGGAGATCGCATAGCAATTCTATCTAAGAATTGTGCTCAATTTTTGGAAGTGGTTTATGCCACTATGAGAATGGGTTTTATCGCTCAACCATTAAACTGGCGGCTTGGGATATCTGAGCTTGAAAAAATTGTTGAGGATGGTGCGCCGAGTGTTATCGTTGTTGGAAAGGATTTTAAAGAAATTGGCGAGGAGCTTTCGAAAAAGATAGCCGTCCCGAACTGGCTTTGGATAGACTCGGAAAGCGAAGACGACTATGAAAAATTTCTAAATCGTTTTTCTCAAGAGGAACCAGTTCTGTTAAATCCCGTAGAAAAAGATGATCCAGCGTTAATCTTGTATACAGGGGGAACAACTGGAGAATCAAAGGGAGCCCTTCATTCTCATCATTCTCTGTATATGGGTATGCTAAATCAAACGGTTGGGGAGAGAATTGTTCCAACTGATGTATATATGTTAACAGGTCAGATGTTCCACATTCCTATGGCTCTTGCGATTAATTACCATGCTCACGGTTGCCCTTTGGTGCTTATAAACTTCGAAGCGAAGCTGGCGGTAGAAACTATTGAAAAAGAGCGAGTGTCCTCCTTTTTGGGTATTACAACAATGCTAAATTGGATGATGGCAGTAGAGAATTTTGATTCTTATGACCTGAGTAGTCTGAGGAATATTCAGTACGGTGGAGGGCCAATGGGGTATAGCGTTATCTCCGCGGCCCATAAGGCTTTTCCCTGCACGATCATTCAAGGCTATGGTCAAACAGAAGGCACCACAATGACTTTCCTCTCGCAGGAGGATCACGAATTCGCCTTGAGCGGTGTGAATAGTGATCGGCTTAATTCATGTGGTAGAGAAGGTTTTGTGACCACAGTGAAAATTGTTGATAGTGATGGGAACGAAGTGCCGCGAGATGGTGTGACCACCGGAGAAATTGCAGTCAAGTCTGAAGCAAATATGCTTGGTTATTGGCAGAGACCAGATTTGACAGCTCAGACTATCAGAGATGGTTGGATGTACACGGGTGATGTCGCTTATTGGGATAAGGACGGTTATGTTTTTATCGTTGATAGAGCCAAGGATATGATTATTTCTGGTGGAGAAAATATATATAGTACTCAGGTAGAGGCAGCGATACTTCAGCATGGTGGAGTTTTGGAGTGTGCAGTATTTGGAATTCCTGACGACGAGTGGGGCGAGTCGGTGAAAGCGGTGGTGGTGCTGAAACCTGGAGTTGAAGCGTCAGAAGATGAGATAATCTCTAGCGTAGGACAACTTTTGGCTTCCTATCAAAAACCAAAGTCGGTGGATTTTGTGGATGCGCTTCCAAAAGCTCCCACTGGTAAAATTCTCAAACGGGAACTTCGAGATCCTTATTGGAGTAAAAGGAATCGATCAATTTGAGTTCTTTATTAACACCAGAAATTATGGCTTTTGTTGGAAATAAAACGAAGCCGCAACGTGAAATCGTGACTAGAAGGGATATTCAAAAGTATGCGGTTGCCACTAGCAATCGACAGGAAAAATATCTTAGTGGAGATGAAGCCCCGCCAATGTTTCACTGGCACCTTTTCTGGGAGGTGATGGAGCTCGAGAACCTGAGCAGCGATGGGGTGAATATCGATTCCCTGCTACCAACCTTACCCTTGCTAAAAGCTATGGCAGGTGGTGTGGAGATGGAATACCTTAAGCCTATTTTTCCAGGCGACTGGCTGACTTCCACTAGAACGTTGACAAATATCTATGAAAAAAAGGGGCGTTCTGGACAGCTTATCTTTTATGAGGTGCTGATGGAAGTTGCTAATGATGAGGGAGATTTAGTCGTTAGAGATAGAAGAACGACATTAATGAGATGAAATATTCAAAAGAAAACATTGGCGATGAAATTCCGGGACGTGACTATACACCAGATATTGCGCAGTCGATGCTGTATAACGCATCACTTTGGAATGCACATCGTATTCACTTTGATTATGAGTACGCCACGCGTGAAGAGGGATACGAAGGGTTGATCTTGCCTGGGCCGCTAATAGGTGACTGGCTGCATCAGTGTATACAGGAATGGTTGGGTGATAGCGGAAGAATTCATTCTATGAGTTATTCAAATCGATTGGCTTCCATTGTAGGTGAGACACTAACTAGCGGGGGTGTGATAAGCGGTATCGATGATTCGGGTAATACTTTAGAGATAGAGGTATTTGTTAAGAACTCGAAGGGAGAAATTGTAGCTCCTGGAAAGGCAGTGGTAAAATTCTGATTTGTCTTTTTATATCAGGATGTTTCTAGCTCGTGGTATCTGATTTAGATCTTGGAGGTAAGGTAGCTGTCGTTGGAGCTTTTGATACGGAAGTTGGAAAATTATCTGGAGTGACTCCGACAGAGCTTTGTGTGCAGGCAGCGTTAGGCGCCATTGCTGACGCAGGCATCTCAAAGGAGCAGGTGGACGGCCTAGTAACCTGCAATTCAATGGCTCAGCCTATAATGTATCACGCTGAAGCCATAGCCGAGTACCTGCAAATATTCCCAAGATACTGTTTTGCGGCAGCAGCGGGTGGAGGAACAACTTTCTCTGTAATTCATCATGCAGCCTCGGCGATAGTTACTGGTATGGCTGAGATCGTAGTAGTAGCCATGGCAGATTGCATGCGCACAGGACTTAGTAGAGAGCAATCACTAGTGGTTCAAGCTTCGACAGGCCATCCGCAATTTGAGCAACCGTATGGCCCAACTGTTCCAGCGTATTATGCGCTTATTGCTCAGGCTCATATGGCGAAGTATGGGACAACGCAAACGCAGTTTGCGGAGATAGCGGTGGCCGCCAGACGCCATGCACAGCTCAATCCAGCCGCTCAGATGCGAGATCCCATAACTATTGACGATGTACTATCATCTCGTCTAATAGCAGACCCACTTCATCTTCTGGATTGTTCTCTTGTATCTGATGGTGGGGCAGCGATAATCCTCACTTCTGCAGAAAAAGCTAAAGATTTTCAGCAGACTCCTGTTTACCTTCTTGGTGCAGGCGAGGGACATTCTCATGAGCACATCAGCCAGGCCAAAAATCTTACGACCTCAGCTGCTACAGTCTCCGGAAAACAAGCTTATGAAATGGCTGGCTTGTCTCCCAGTGATATTGATTTTGCGCAACTTTATGATTGTTTCACTCCGACAGTGATCATTGAGCTCGAGGATCTAGGGTTTTGTGCTAAGGGTGAGGGTGGAGCTTTCGTAGAAGAAAATCGAGTGGGGCCTGGAGGAGAGCTGCCGATTAATACTCACGGTGGACTCTTGTCACATAGCCATTCCGGAAATCCTGGTTCGTTATTCGCTCTTACAGAGACAATATGGCAACTTCGCGGGGATCTTGGAGATAGACAAGTGCTAGATGCATCAATTGGTTTGGTTCATGGTCAAGGAGGGATAATGTCGTCACATGCCACCTTGATTTTCGGGTCGGAAAATAACTGATTATGGAAAAACTATTGCCTACTTTGACTCATTCTTCGAGACCATTTTATGAGGGTTGTAATCAGAATGAACTTAGGCTGCAGTATTGTGCCAAGTGTAAGATTTATCAATTTTATCCGCGAATTGTTTGCAATAGTTGTGGTGACGCTTCGATTAGTTGGATTCGAGCTAGCGGAAGAGCCACATTGTTGAGTTTTACAGTTGTTAGGAGATCACTCACAGAAGCCTATGAGGCACCATACACTGTAATTTTAGCCTTACTCGAAGAAGGTCCGACGATGATGAGTCAATTAATCGGAGAGCCGGGGAGTTGTTCGATTGGTGATTCCTTGTTGGTTGAATTTGTAGAATGGGGAGCTGAACTCAAATTACCTCTGTTTAGGAAGGTTGAGGAATGAGCTCCAGAGACTAATCTATCACTCGGACCTATCTTCTGGGATCCATTTATATCTTTTCGTAAGCGAGCAGTAATGATTTATTTTAATCGCTAAACTTTTATTCCTATTTTGAATGGCTGACCTCCGGCGTGCTGTTTCGCGTCAACAGATGTCAATTTAAGATTACACGAGGTGAACAATTCTTCTATCCACTCGGGAGTCATTATTGCAATCCCATAGTTATCCCATCTATTAGTGTCTCCCCAGATAAAGCCTTTTTCCGATAGTTTCAGGGAAGCATCTTCTTTGTCACCAAGAATATTTGTAATCCATTCTCTTTGCGCATCATTTGCATAGAATTTTTCCATTTCGGATTGTTCAAGAACCGAAGTTATGACAATACCCCCACTTTTTACTTTCGTACTAATCTCCTTCAAGGTGTATCTAGCGGATTTTTCAGATAGGTGACTAAAAACAGAGTTGGCGAAGATCAAATCGAACTTTCCATCATCAAAAAATATTGGCTTCATGCTTTCTATGAGAGAGTGATGCAGGTTAGGGAGTAATATATTTGCACTTGAGATCAATCTGTCATCCACATCCACTCCATGAATGTTCGACGTATCAAAATAGTAGGGCAGCAATCGAGTAATTCTTCCCCAGCCGCATCCAAAATCTAGAACTTCCCAATCGCGTTCTAAAGTACGGATTTTAGAGCAAGTCTGTTTGATTGTGCTCCAGATTTCTATAGCACCT
>MDSZ01166305.1_pt1 | contig 10508 bp, 13 predicted proteins | sample 811201 | NCBI WGS metagenome assembly MDSZ01 (sample SAMN05326647, study PRJNA326480) | marine metagenome | isolation source: seawater | place: Indian Ocean: North | collected 2010
ACCTTTTCTGGTATTTGAGTAGTTTCTTTTGCTTGAAATTGTGCCAAAATTTCACGAAAATGATTTATTCTTTTATATGCATAGAAACAAGCCTCTTTTGGTGGCTCTTTATAGGAAGGTTTTTCATTTTCAATTAAAAATGGCTGGTTTGCAAAACAGTTATTACAGATCAATATCCCATCACTTTCAACAGGAATTAATTCTCCTTTCTGGCACTTATCACAAATTTCAGTATTACAAGTATAATTATTTATATCAATAAAACTTTCATTAATATTCATTAAATATTTTTGCACTGTTGATTTTGTTTTTTGGTCATTTATTTTATCTTCATGAAATTTTACTTTAAAAAAATCATTTAAAATGCTTGTATTTTCAGAATTTCCCCCCTTTGATATCTCTTTTTTTGTTTCAAAATATTCAAAAATATGCTGATTATTATTTAAATAATAATCTTTCATATTTTTCTTACAAGATCTAATTTCATTGTTAATTTTAGATATTGTTTCATTTAACTCATTAATTTTAACAATGTTTGTTTCATCTTTTAATATTTGTTGATAATAACGTTTTTTAGCCCTCAAATTGGGTAAAACATCATTTTTATTATGGGAAAACTCTGATTCTATCTCTTTATGTTTGCTATCCAATGTCGTTATTTTTTTCTCATCTAAAACAATTTTTTTCGTTGTTTTATGTTTAAATGATGGCATACGTAATTATTTATTAATATAATCAATAGTTTAAATAGTATAAAATTAATTATATTATTTGTGTTCAAGATCGCAAATTATTTTTCCATGAAATGTATAATGGAAATCTTTATTGAAAAAAAATCTAATAACGAATTAAGCGAAAATGATGGAAAGATTTTTAATTTTTTAACAACCTATTTAGAAAAAAATTACAAAATTAAAAAAATAAAAGATAATTATATTTTTAAATCAAAAAATAACAAAATGATTATTAATGAAAAAAATATTTTAAACATTGTTAAGAGCAAAAATTATCATACAAAAAATAATGCTGTTATGCATTTCGTATTAAAATCATTAAACAATAAATGGTCCATTGAAAAAAAACAACATAATTATGTTTTTACAAAAAAACATCTAAACAAAACTGAGTATCTTTCTTCTGATTATATACTTAGATTCATGGAAACCAATTTTTCATAAAATTTTATTATTAAAAAATAATAATAATAAAATGTCTAAATTGAAAAAAATATTTTCTTTAGCAATATTATAATACTATGGGAGGTGGTCTAATGCAACTTGTCGCTTATGGTGCCCAAGATGTTTATCTTACTGGTAACCCACAAATTACTTTCTGGAAAGTCTCTTACAGACGTTATACTAATTTCGCAATGGAATCTATTGAACAAACATTCAATGGCCAAGCCGATTTCGGCCGTCGTGTAACCTGTACTATCAGCCGTAATGGTGATCTTGCTTACACAACTTACTTACAAGTAACTCTTCCTGAAATCAACCAAGGAATGAAAAACACCAGCGGAAGCGCTACCGATGGTGTATATGCTCGTTGGTTAGATTTCCCAGGTGAACAACTTATTGCTCAAGTCGAAGTTGAAATTGGTGGTCAAAGAATTGATCGTCAATACGGTGATTGGATGCACATCTGGAATCAATTAACTATCCCTTCTGAACAACAACGTGGATACTTCCAAATGGTTGGTAATACCACTCAATTAACTTTCATTACCGATCCTTCATTCAATGCTGTTGATGGACCTTGTGAAAATGGAGCCCCTCGTCAAGTATGTGCTCCTCGCAATGCTCTTCCTGAAACCACTTTATACGTACCTTTCCAATTCTGGTACTGCCGCAACCCTGGTCTTGCACTTCCTCTTATTGCTCTTCAATACCACGAAGTCAAGATCAACCTTGATATTCGTCCTATTGATGAATGCTTATGGGCTGTTGGTTCATTGAACTGCGACAATGGTTCCGCCAAGGTTGTAACTGCATACAACCAATCTCTTGTTGCTGCTTCATTATATGTTGACTACGTCTTCCTTGATACTGATGAACGTCGTAGAATGGCACAAAACCCACATGAATACTTAATTGAACAACTTCAATTCACTGGTGATGAATCTGTTGGTTCTTCATCTAACAAATTGAAACTTAACTTCAATCATCCATGTAAAGAACTTGTTTGGGTTGTACAACCTGATGCTAACGTTGACTACTGTGCTTCATACACTGGTGGTTCTATGTTATACAAAACCCTTGGTGCACAACCATTCAACTATACTGATGCCGTTGATGCCCTTCCAAATGCCATCCATGCTTTCGCAAGTGGTGCAAGTGCTTTAGAATCATCTGATGCTTTCATCACTGGATCTGGTCTTTTTGAATCACCATTTGCTGCTGATGTAGCTGCTGCATCTGTATCTGCACCTGGTGGTAAAGTAGATAGTGCACAAGCTGGTGTTTCTGATGCTGGTACTTTCGTACTTTCTGAAGCTGCCCTTGATATGCACTGTTGGGGTCTTAACCCAGTTGTTGTTGCAAAATTACAACTTAACGGTCAAGATAGATTCTCTGAACGTGAAGGTACATACTTTGACCAAGTACAACCATACCAAGCACACACTCGTGCCCCAGACACTGGTATCAACGTATACTCCTTCGCTCTTCGCCCAGAAGAACACCAACCATCTGGAAGTTGCAACTTCTCCCGTATTGATAATGCTACTTTACAACTTGTTCTTTCCAACGCTACTGTCAGCGGTACCAACACTGCCAAAGTACGTGTCTATGCCGTTAACTACAACGTATTACGTGTCATGAGCGGTATGGGTGGTTTAGCTTACTCCAATTAAGCAAACGGACTTTAAACTACACTATTTTTAGTTTTAAAGTTAATAATTTATAAGTAAAAGTATAATATTTTGTTTTTCATAAAATATTATAAAAATTGATTTATAAAACTTAAAAATAATTAGTATAAAAAAGAATGAGTGAACTTTATAACAATTTTATTGACTTACATAACAATATTTTGGAAAATATAGTAGATAAATTATCTACTAAATTTTGTTTTGATAAAAAAGATGCTATTAATTTTATAAAAAATTCAATAAGCTGTGATACATTATTGTATGAAGAAAGAATTGATGTAATTGATTTAAATAAACATGATGAAAATAAGGAAAATATTCCACCTATAAAAAAAAATATAGTAAAAAAGGAAAAAAAAGAAAAGAAAGAAAAGAAAGAAAAAAAAGAAGTTGACCCAAATGCACCAAAAAAGAAAAGAGGAAGACCAAAAAAAGAGCATATAGTAATAATTGATTCATCTGACGATGAAGAAGAAAATAATAATAATTGTAATAATGAAATGATTAATAATTTAAATAAAAATTTGAATATAAATGATAATTTGACAAAAAAATTAATTGATTGTGTAGAAAATAAAGATATTGAAAGTGATATTGAAGATTTTAAAGTTTGATTTTTAAAATAAGATGTAAATGATATTTATATTTTTTTTGGTTTTAAATTTTAGGCAATTAAAATAATAATATTATATATTAAATGACTACAGAAAATAAAAAGAATACTTTTTTAAATGCAATATTAAAATATGAAGATCAATGGTGTGATTTCTGGGGTATTTTTAATCCATATTTAGATCCATTTACACACATGAAGTTTTCTAAAGAATTACCAATGTATGATTTAACTGCATATCATAAATATCCTAAGCATAATTTTGTATATGATAAATTATGGATTTGCAAATCTCAAGGACTTATTTGTGGTTTATTAAAAGATGTAAAACCAAAATCAAATATTGAATATCCTATTTTTATAAAACCTAGATGGGGTCATAAAACAGCAACTAGTAAAAATTGTTTTAAAATAAAAAAATATGAAGATTTGATTCCTTTTAAAGAAGATGAAGATATGATGTGGAGTGAATTTATAGACGAAACTGAAGGTATGACTGATTATATTTTGCATAATGGAAAAATAGTATATCAAATGTCTTTGAAATATTCAGATAAGCAAAATGGTTTTATAGATGAATGGAAATATATATCACCTGATAATAAACCCCCTATTAAATCTACAAATTGGGTTAAAACACATTTAAATGACTTTACTGGTGTGGTAAATGTTCAATATAGAGGAGAGAAAATAATTGAAGTTGGTTTACGATTAGCAAGAGGCGGTGCTTATATTAAAAGCACAGATAGTGTAGAATTAGTAGAAAATATTAATTTAATAATTGATAAAGGTTCATGGAATTATGAAAAAGCAGAAAAAATAAAATACCAACCATTTTACTCCTTTAAATGCTATAGTAGTTTTCCTATTATATTTTTATTTCCACAGCACTATGTTGATAGTATAATGAAAAAATATAACTGTAAAGATTTTTACGAATATTATTTTGAACCATCTGGAAAATCTGGTATGGTATTTTTCCAATTTTTAAATAATGATTTTAAGAAAGGCATGGAATGCAAGAATTTTCTAGAAACTTCTTTATTAGCATGTCATTTATTTATAATAATTATGTTTTTTTTAATATTATATTTTTATTCAGAAAATTCCAAATATACAAAACACGTTATTATTTTTACAATGATATTTTTGTCTTTGAGGATAATTAATCCATTAACAACCCAATATAGTTTATGGAAGGCACAAAAACAACAATATTTTGGGAGTTAAATAAATTTTATTCTCAATAAATAATATAATGGTAAAAACAATGAAAAAAAAATATTCCAAAAAACATTCTAGAAAAAATTTAGGAAAAAAAATAAGAAAGGGTGGTCAAAAAAATAGTAAAAAAGATAGTCCTGATGATTTTACATTTGACCAGATATATCATCAAAGTAAAAAAGATAGAAGTATAGGAATGGATCACATGACCAATGTTAATAACTTATCTGAAAATTTTATAAAAGAATTAAAAGATCTTAAACAAATTAGAATGGCAAAAACATTAAAAGATAAAAAAGGTGGAAAAAAAACTAGAAAAAATAGAAAGACTAGAAAAAACAGAAAATAGATATCTAATTAATAACAATTTAAATTTTTTATTTTGATAATTTTATGAAAAATATTACCAAAATCTTGTAATGCGTATTTTAATGCAATATTTGGAACAAAAAATAGTTTATTATCTATAGTGGCATTGAAATTTAACATTAAAATATTATCTGAAAATTCACTAGTAATTATTAAATGGAAACTAATGTAAAATGAATTAATTTTACCTATAAATTTATTTTCATTTCTATTCCAATTTTGTTTTATCTTAACTTTTTTAAATAATTTTGGTAATAGTGTAATATTTGGATTAGAAATGTATTCAACTTGCTGAGGATTATTTAATAGAACTTTACCTTGAATAGATGGAGTAAATATAGTATTTTCATTTCCAACTTCTTCTAAATAGCTAAAGAAAAATTCAGTAGAACTAATAAAGTCGATTAATTCTTTATTATTTTTAAATGGTGTTTTTATAGAATGATTTACTGAATATTTTGCATAGCAATATGTTATGAAAAGCATTAATATAAATAGATTCATTATAATATAATTATATTAATGAATTTATATGTTTTTAAAATTAATTTATTAAGACCAAAAATTAATGTTTAAATGAATTGATCTCTTATCACAATTTATACAATTAGCATAAATTAAGTTTCCATATGTTTTGGGTTGATATTTTTTAGAACACAAATCGCATATCATAGGATATTTATTTATAATCATATTACAACAAGAACAAAAATTCATTAAAAAATTAGTATTAAGTTGATAACCGCACAAAAAACAGTTATTATATAAATTATTATATATTCCATTTGCATATACGTCTTTAATATTGAATTTATATTTAACATAATTGATAAAGGTTTTTTTACAAAAATAGTTGTGCAATTCTTCTATATTAATAAATGATAAAATGTAAAAAAATAAATCATTTGGTATATTCATATAAGGTATATATATTATAGAAAATAATTATAAAATATACTTAAAAGGATAATTGTAATACAATTATAAAATGTTGTATACAATTTTTTTAACATTATTTACATTAGCACACGCAAATAACTGGGAGAAGTTTTATGATTTCATACTAAAATTCAGACCTTTGTATCACAGTAAAGAAATTTTTGAAAAACGTTTTGAGATTTTTTCAGAAAATATGATGTTTATAGAAAAAATAAATAATTTACAATCCAATTATACATTAGGAATAACAAAGTTTGCAGATATGACAGAAAAGGAGTTTAGTGAGTATCATTTGAAAGATTTTTCTATTTCAAGAACTTGTTCTTTATATAAACCAACTGGAGATAATATTCCCAAATCAATAGATTGGCGTGAACATAATAAAGTATCTAGTGTAAAAGACCAAGGACAATGTGGTTCATGTTGGTCATTTAGTGCAAGTGGGGCAATGGAAGGTGCGTGGGCAATAGCAAAAGATAATTTAATATCATTATCTGAGCAACAATTAGTAGATTGTTCATCAACATTTGAATACGGTAATCATGGTTGTAATGGAGGTCTTATGGATGGTGCTTTTAATTATGCAATTCATGAAGGTATGTGTAGTGAAGAAGAATATCCGTATAATGCAAAACAAGGTGAATGTATGAGTTGTGATATAGTAGCATCTTTTGAAAATTGTAATGATGTTCCACCAAACGACCAAGTTTCATTAGCAGAAGCAGTATCAAAAGGACCAGTTTCAGTAGCTATTGAAGCAGATACACGTACATTTCAATTATATACTAGTGGTGTAATAACAAGTGATGCATGTGGAACAAATTTAGACCATGGTGTATTAATAGTAGGGTATGGTGAAGAAAGTGATATTCCATATTGGTTGGTAAAAAATAGTTGGGGTAGTTCATGGGGAGAAGATGGTTATGTAAAAATTCAAAAAAGCAGTAGTACAAATGATGAAGGTGTTTGTGGTATTGCAATGCAACCATCATTTCCAATTGTTTAAAATATTTAAAATTCTAGAAACTTAAACCTGTCAGTTTTTTTTTTACATAATACAGTTTTTAATAAGAAATGATCATCTGTATAGTATACTGTATTATCTTGGAGTAATGCTGATAAAATAGGAAATGTTGTAATTGACATAATTAAGTTTTTACATTTCATCATTATGTATATATCAAATTCTACATCATCATTACCAATAATATAATTACTAATTTGTTTCTGATTATTAATTATATCTTGGTTGCATTCTTTCATTATATCTATTAAAAAATCTTTATCAGATTTATCATTATTTGTAATTAAATAAACAGGGCATTTAAATTTTTTATAACAATGATTTATTAGTTTAATTAGTTTTTGTTTTCCTATAAAGCATTGATAAACAAAACCCTTTTCTCCTTTGCAAGTATCATCCAATCTACAATGTATAAGTGTAGAATTACATATTGAATTATAATCATAATTATTTCTAAACATTATATCGTATTTTTCATGAAATTTTGATTTTAGCTTATGAAAACATCCACTATTATAAAATTGATCCGGAAACGGTTCATCTTTATAATTATATATTTCTTTTATTATTTGATAAGGTCCCCAATGATAATATCTTTGTTCTTCCATTGATTTACCTCTAATATTAATTTTTTTCATCCAGTTAGAATCAAAACTTCCGTTCCATAATAAATCATTACGTATAATACTTCTTTTTTCAGTTGTTTCAGAATTTTCTAATAAAAAATTATAAATAATTGTGTTTTTATATCTATTAGAACCTCTAATTTTATCTTGATGAGTATTATGAAATAATTTTCGTTTTGAAATATAAGATAAATAAATAGCAGCAATCCAAGGTATAGCATTAGAACCATAACGGTCAGTTCTACATGATATATAATATTGTTCTTCGTCTAAAATCATTATATATAATGTTAGTAAATAAATAAAATAATTTAATAGTATAATTAATTAAAAAACTTATAAGATTAAATATATGTATAATAATTTAGTTGGTATTGTAGGTGGTGGTCAATTAGGGCGTATGATGATAGAATCTGGTTATAAAATAGGTTTACAAACAGCAATACTAGATCCACATGGTAGTAATAGTCCTTCAGGAAAAATATGTCAAACATCTATAAAAGGTTCATTTCATGATATAGATAAAATAGATGAATTAGCCAATAAATGTAATATTATAACTATAGAAATAGAACATGTAAATGTTGATGTATTATTAAAATTAAAAGAAAATGGGATAAAAATAAGACCAGACCCACTTGGAATACAAGTTATTCAAGATAAATATTTACAAAAAATAAATATGAAAAAAAATAATATTCCACTAGGGGATTTTATAGAATTTAAAAATGGTGATGAAGAAAATATAGGTAATATATTTGGTTATCCATTATTATTAAAAAAAAAGAGGGAAGCATATGATGGAAAAGGTAATATTGTAATTGAAAATCTAGAAAATTTTAAAAAAAATATAAAAGCATTAAAAAATGCAAATAATTCATTATATGTAGAAAAATTGGTACCATTTACAAAAGAATTAGCTGTAATGGTAGTAAGTCATAAAGTAAGTAATACAATAAATGCTAAAAATATTGAAGAAAAAAATAGAATGCTTATTAAAGATAAAAATATAGAATTACTATGTTATCCGGTAGTAGAAACTTTTCAAAAAAATAATATATGCAATTCTGTATTAGCACCTGCAACAATAACAGAAGATATAAAAGAAAAATGTTGGAATATAGCTATGAATTCTATTGCTTCATTACCTGGTAATGAAAATGTTGGTATTTTTGGTGTTGAATTATTTTTATTAAACAACAATACAGTATTATTTAATGAAATAGCACCGAGACCACATAATTCAGGTCATTATACCCAAGATTCTTGTTATATTGACCAATTTGAAGCACATTTACGTGCAATATGTGATTTACCAATAAATATTTCATCATTAAAAATGAAAACAAATATAGCATATATGGTAAATATTCTTGGAACTGGAAATAATGATACAACCATGAATATTTTAAATAATGCAATGAAATTAGATAAAGCTAGTGTGCATTGGTATGGTAAAGATGAATGCAAAAAAGGGAGAAAAATGGGGCATTATACAATTACTGGAAATAATATAAATGATATAAATGAACAATTAGATGCATTATCATTTTATTTTAATTAATTAGTTAATAATCTCCGTAAAGAATTATTTTCTGATAAAAGTTCTTGAATAGTATTTTCATATTGTAAAAACTTTTTTTTTTATGATTTCATGTTCAATTATAGCATCATGAAAATCTTTGTATATCTTTAATTCTTTTTCTAATTCCATAATATGCTTAGTATATCTTTCAATTATATTTTTATACAAATCATTATTTTCTCTAAAACAAGAAATCATTATAAGATAATAAAAAATTAATAAAAATAAATATCAATTTTAATTAATTTTAATAACCTAATTCATATCCACATTTTGAACATATATAATATGTTTCAGGATATGCACAAGTTTCAACATGTCTTTTAAAATCATGTTCGCAACAACGATATATATCAGATTGAACACTTGAGATTTTATTTTTTAATTCTTCAACTTCATTTAATTTTTTATAATATTCTTTTTCTAGGAATTCTTTTTTTTGAAAAAGTTCTTCCATTCTTATTTAAAATAATGTAGATACTATAATTTTTCAATTTTTATTTATAAAAAATATAATTTAACAATCAATTGAGTAATTATCACACTCTTTTTTATGATATTGATAACCATACCAAGCATTATAACCTTGTTGTCTATATACAGTATGTGCACAATTTGCATTTTTCTGGCAATCAAATAAACTATTACAACTAGTACCACATTCATTATATTTAGAATCAGGGTCGCCTGAGCACCAATAATAACTATTAATTTGTAGCAATCCATAATCAGTTGAACCATCCGTATTTTTGTTAGTTGCATCACAATTATAAGAGCTTTCGTATTTTGCTATGCATACCATTGTAGGTACTTGTGATGAAGAAAAACCAGCCTTTTGTAAATATGCAGCAACATCGCATTCGCTTTGTTTATTATATTGTACACTATCACTTGTATTAAAACTATAAGCAAAAGAAAAAAATAATGAAAAAAGTAATATTAATCTCATATAATAATACCACGTCAGAAGTTTTTATATAGTTTTTATACTTATAATTCACTTTTGAATAAATTATTAAAATTTTGCACTTCTATTTTATTTTCTTCTACTTGAAATAATTTATTAATCAATGTATCATCTCTAAAACGAATTGTATAGTCTTGTTGAAGATGACCTCTTCCACAACGTCCTAATGTTTGTATAATTTTTTCTTGTGTAATATTTGATAAATCCTTTGCAATATATTCGTGGCAAAACTGATAGTTTGTACCATAAATATAATCACCATTTGCTAAAATTAAATACAATTTCTGTTCCG
>MDSZ01043669.1_pt1 | contig 10507 bp, 15 predicted proteins | sample 811201 | NCBI WGS metagenome assembly MDSZ01 (sample SAMN05326647, study PRJNA326480) | marine metagenome | isolation source: seawater | place: Indian Ocean: North | collected 2010
AGGAATTACGTTTCTGACCCCACCTCTGGGATCCTCGATATCCCCCTTTTTACGGGGAATTAGATGTACATGAGGATACATAACTGTTTGCCCTGCGGCCTCACCTACATTTTGTCCTATATTAAATCCATCACATACTTTATCCTGCACCCATTCATATCCCCAGCCGTATGCGGCTTTATAACAATATGCTAAACATTCCCATGTTTCTTCTTTAGGTACAAATAAAAGATGTCCGTCCGTTACCGGAAATCCGTCTTTATAAACTGTGTAATGTTTTGTATCAATTACTACGTCAGTCCAAGGTTTATTCATTTTAACTTCCTACAAAATATTTTACTATACCAGTAGCAAAAATAAAAACTGCTATACCATTAATAAAAATTAATGCTCTATCGTGCCAAAGATAACCTACAAACCCCCAACCCATAACTCCAAAAAAATGAAAGTATAAATTATATGGTTCCATTCCTCCTGCACTTGTTAACACCATACCTACTAATATAATCATGCTTGATGTCCATTTGATGTACCAACTAAGATCATACTTTGGTGTAATCTTTTTAAAGACTCTAGTAGAATTAAGAGCCTTTATTTTGTCGTCTAGTTTAAGCCTTTTTTGTATATCCTGCTTATTCATATACGCCTACGTTCTCCCAAGGGTAAACTAACCAAACATCTTCTTCAGCTTTGTTTACTTCATGACATGAATAGTGTGTTTTAAATTTAAAATCACTTGCTAGGTTATCAGTAATAACTGCAAATCTTACATTTTCACACCAAACATTTCTCCAATGTGTGTCGTCTGGTAAACAACTATCCTGCCAATCATTTACAATCCAATTAAATGTAGCACCTGTGTCGTTTATATCATCTACTATTAGAATATTTTTACCTTGTCCACCTGTATCTTGTTGTGGATATCCAAATGCATCTTCAGCCATCCAACAAGCACTATCACTTAATCGATTGTCATCACGTAAACTTACTTTTAGTGCTTCACAGCGAATACCTGTCATATTAGAAATAATAGTAGCTGGAACATTACCACCTCTAGTAATGCCAACAATGTAATCAGGTCTCCATTCATCTTTGTACATCTGATTAACAATACTAATGCAACAGTTTTCTATGTCGTTCCATGTGTAAAAATGTTTTTTTATCATAATCACCAAACCCAAGATACAAAACTGTATCTTGTTCCTTCCTCTATTAAAGTTACTTTGTGTGGGTACATAAATGTACTAGGAAATATTAATATATCTCCCTTGCCAAGCTCTATCTTTTCATCTATCATGATGAAATCTCCGCCTGAAAAATTGTTATTTAATAATCCTACTACAGACAACGTAGGAATTCCTTTTCTTTCTCCATCAAACATCTGTTGCACTCTATCGGCATGCAAATGCATCTCTGTATTTTTGTCATATTTGTTAAATCTAACATCAGTAAATCCGTCAAATCCTTGTAGTGTTGGTGATGCTATATCCTTTTCTATATATTGTATTAGACTGTCTTTTATTATGTGGTGTAGTTCTGTATAGTGTGGAACGGTTTGATGTGAAATAGATAGGTCAGTATCTGTATTAAACCTTTCTTTATTAGCATGAGAATAAAAAGTATGTTTTTGCCAATCGTCTACAAAATTATCAATAATATCATCACAGATATTATGAGGAACTTTTGCTTTGTGTACTATTGCATATGACAAAAGATCTTTTTTCATTGTGCATCATTCTCCTTCTTTTTATCGAAGTCTGATTTACAAATATCATAAAACAATTTAAAATTTCTCCAGGCCTTATCTAGACCTGGATAGTCTTTAGACATTTCTTCTACATCATTTTTGAAGTTAGTTTCAGTATATAATGTTTGTCCGGGATTAATATTTATTGTGTATTCTGATCCAGTGTCATTTACTCCGTAAAGAGGATCAAATCTTCCATCACCGTAAGTTGCACCACTTGAACCTCCACCTGGTGATGCTACATTGTATGTAATAGTATCGTTTAAATCTAAATTAAGTTGACCAATATCAACATTTATACTATCTTCTAAATCTATCTTATAAGTGGTATCGTCTCCCATTATATAACCTCATACAACTGCTTACCAGAAAAGAAATCTGTGTTTAATTTTTTTACTTGTTTGTCAAGAGCTACAAGAAAGTCATCATAGTGTTCCATATATTCTACGATTTGATTTACAACCTTTACTCTATTATTTCTATAGCTATTAAAGTCTATGGTCCAATCACTTGGGTACTTAAATTCAGGCAATGCCATTTCACTGTAACTAAGTCTGTCCGGAACCATAGGCAATGCACCTACAACTGCTCCTTCATACCAACTTATACCAAGTGTTTCTTGTAAGTTTGCACTGAATACTAACTTTGCTTCGCCTAATAAATTATGATACTCGTTTTTGTCTAGTGATCTTTCTTGACATATAACAAATTCATATTGTGGTAATTGTGTTGCAAGGTCGTTAAATATTTCTACTTGTTTTTCAGGAGCAATCCTATGCGGAAAAAGAATAAGATTTCTTTTATCCATTCCTTTATAACCTAGTAAAGTATCACGTAGGTATTCCATAGGCCAACCTACTCTATGTGTTTTATCTTTATTGATATTAAGACTTTTTGCAAATAAATCTATATGAAAATCTGTAGCAAAGTAGTTGTCGTCATAGCAATCATACATTGATTGTTCTGCATTTCTTACCCAAGGCTTATCGCCTATAAGTCTGCCTAAAAAGTCTTGTGGATCATAGCTACCAGCATGCCACATACCACCAATGCGAATGTCAACACCCAATAGTTCTGCCATATAACGAAGTTGAATAACTGTAGGATTCCAAGCATCAGTATACAAAAAATAATCATCGTTTGATATTTTTCCATTACAAAACATCTCTCCTATAAGCTCAAGTTGTTTTGACTTGTATACATTTGTTCCGCCAAAGTTAAGGAAAGCTCCAGGCGTAGTTGCCTGTGGAGTCTCTCCTCCACTTATAGTTATCACTTCTTCATTAGTAGACCGTTTGAGTTGCCTTGGAAGATGTTCCTTCCATTGTTTAGTGTACCGTGTATCAACTGCTTCAATGTCTACTATATAAATGGTCATCGTTTTTTATTATTCCTCCATTTTTTTCTTGTTCTACACCAAGCCATATAACTTTCCCAAGTTCTGTCGCCTTTTTTATAAAGGCTGGCTTCTTTAAAAACTTTACCTTCGAATCTACAGTAATCTCGGAAGGCGTCGAGATCGTCAAAAATTTTCCTAATGAGGGGATTCTTAATTGCCATGATAGTTCCTTGCTTATCATTGTGTTGGATAGTAAATAGAACAGCCGTTTTCACCGTCTTCAGCAACGTCAATTTCTACAAATCGGCCAGGGTATGTTGTAGAAATCTCTTTGTATAAATCGTCTGCAATCATTTCACACGACTTATGGTTTAATTCAAGCACACTTTGGTCATAAAGTCTTTCCATCCATCTCTTGAATTGAATAAACTCAATATCACGATCATCGTGAAATACTTCGATACGTACTTTGAAATGAAATATGTGTCTATGTGCGACACCTAAGAAGCTCACATCGTCCCAATCTCCTGTTGCAAGTTTTGGATCATCTTTAGCCGCTGGATATAAATGTATTCCTTCTTTTCTAAAAGTTACCCAAATACTTCTTTTTGCATTCTTCATTGTATCTTCCATACCTTTAACTTTCTCCATAATCTCTTGAAATCGAGCTTCTCTTTTATTGTCTAATTTTATTATATTATCTTTAGATGCTTTTGTCAAGTCCATAATCTTTCCATTCTGTAAATTTGCCTCTGTCCATTAGTTCATGTAGGCTATGACACCAAACACCTGGATTAGATGCCTTAAAATCTTTATCATCAATCTTCACCATAGTGTTGTAGTTCCATTGTTTTATATAAGGAATAGGCACACGCAGTTGAGGAATAAAATTATCATATTCCACAAGTCCACTTTCTAAAAACTCTTCTGCGTATTTTATAGGAATGTCTAGAGAGCATAACTTACCAGCTGATAAAAATGCTTTAATAAGATTCTCCCATGATTCCCATTCTTTATCACTCTCTGGATGGAATGAATGATTTGCACCAAAGAATATATGTTCACATTGATTTTCATCAAAATGCTTTTGTATTTCATGTGGTTCCTGTAATCCTGCTACAAATAAAGTTACTAATCCATATGCAGGAGTTTTTTCTACTTCCTTGCCTATAAACATCTTTACATCAGTTTGTTTTCCGTTTTCGTAATCTCTATTCATTTTCTTTTTATTTGATCCTTTAGTGCTAACTTTTGTTTTTTTAATTTAATTAAATGTTCTTTTGTTTCCCAGCTTCTATCGTAATTTCTTTCTTCTTCTACTTGCTCTACTTTGTTATGTAAGTATTCAAACATGTTCTTTAGTTTCTTTGCTTTCTTTGTAGCTCTTCCAGTACCCATTATATCTCCTCAAACAAATTATTAAACTGCGAACTTGCATTGACAGTTTTCTTTCCAGTAGCACCCCTTGTACCAATGATAGACATCCAAAACTTTGAAAATTCTTCTATTACAAGGTTTGCTTCATCTCTGCTACTTGTAGCAAAAATAGCTTCGACAACGTCTTTAAAATATACTCGATCAAATCGTTCATCTACTAACATAGCAGGAATAGTATTGTTATCGTATTTTCTATTTGCTTCTTGTACTGCATTGATGTGCATCCATACATTATGCCCCATCATTATTGCATATGAAAAGCTATCCCAACTTGTTTTACCTTCTTTACCTATTTTGTTTAAATCTCCAGGTCCGTATATGCAAATATCCTTTGCCATTAATTCAGCAGTTATAGGAGAGTCTAAGAAACTTGTGTGTTTTCCTTCTCTAACAAATGCTTGGCCAAACTGTGTAGTGTCTGTTGATAGTTTTTTATCATCAATACTAGGAACCATTCTATAAACCCATTTCGATCTATCTTGGGTTTCTAACTCGCAATATATTTGTCCGTTTGCTGTCGCTAAAAACGGACTTGCACAATCAAATGTTACAGTAAAGTTTTCGTTATGATACTTACGAACTGCTCTTTGTATGTCAGTCAATAACGTAGCCCATTCTAGCTTACTTGTACCTAAAAAGTGCATTACATCGTGTACACCTTTTTCTAATAATCCATCGAATCTTAGTGCAACTAGGCGTTTTAGTACAAGATGAACATCACACATATTTTGCCCACCCATTGACCAACCATTAAAGTGATCGTTAGGATATTTCTTAGGATCACAGTAGTCTTTCATTTGGTTATACCAATCATCTGCATCAGCATGATTTTCGCCTTGTAATACATTTAAGAATTTACAAGCACCTGTTCGGTTTTTCATCCAATAATCATTATTGATACGTGTGGCATTTACTGCATCTTGATAATTGTCAATACCTGTAGCTTTTGCACCTTCGGGTGAACGAGATACCCAAGCCGGAATATCTAATATCATTCCGTAGTCCATATACTCGTCCATCCATTTAAGCACACCGTCACGTTTCTTTTGTGCTTTAGGACAATTAGGATCTTTCCAATCTCCTTCCCAAACACCTTTACCTATCTGGAATCCTCCAGAGTCACCTAGTATCCAACTATTGTTTCTATCTCTATTTCGAACCATATCTTCTTTAGGAGCATCTTTGTTAATATCTAACTCGGCATGTCCTGCTGAATATAGTGTCCACTTATATTGAAACTGTCCTTGTGTTGGATTAATGTAATTAAGACTTTCCACACCGTTTTTTAAGTTACTAGGTATTCTAGATGTTTCAACATATTCATCAAAACGTTGTTTTCCAACATATGTAGCATAAAATCCGCTCAATGCTGGAAGAAATCTAGCATAATCTTTTTGTTGTGCAGTTAAGTCTGTAATCATTTATTTACTCTGAGCAGGAAGTATGTAATCATACTTTACCATACCACTGTCTACTGAAATCTGCATAGCACCTTGATCACTGAGACTCATTGTTAAGTCTCCATCTAGGTTAAGTATTGATTGAACCTGTGCTACAGGCCAACTCCACGTATGTTGAAGAGAACCTTCTACCGCATGTTGGAACACAAACTCACCTGCGTGTGTACTTTGATCACCAAATGCAAATATAAGATTACCGTCTTTTGTGCTAACATTAAAGTTTGGCTCCTCTGAATGTGCCGCACTCATTAATTTCATTCTTGCAATGCTTGCCACACTTGGAGCAAATTTAACTTGCCATTGAGCACCTTTAAATTTTACTGTTTTAAGTTTTTCGTCAATGATTGCTTTGTTCATAAAACGATAATCATTCTGGAAATCACCTGCCGCATTTTCAAAATGTATATGTGTAGGAACAGTTTCACCATTTCTTTCAGCTTTTACAACTTCAATCTTTGCATCTTTTTGATACTCTGGGTTTTTCAAATGTAGTGCAAGTTTGTCTAAGTTTGGCATACCAAATGTACTTTCAAATTCACCTACTGCTGAGTGTGCCTCAGCAGACAGTATAACACTACGGTCTTCAGCCATGGAATCAATTTGTGTTCCTTCTTCGTTTGTAACCTTTACCAAGCTCAAGAAGCCTAAAGCATGTGTATGTGCTACAATGTCTTGTAAGATGTCTTTCATATTATTCTCCTATTGTTTAAGTATAACGTCTAACTTGTTGAAAGTCAAGTATTTTTCCTTATTTTATTGTTATATTCTACGGCTGATCTAATGATATTTAGATCAATCCCAACTTTGTCTGCTGATTTTAGGATAGCATTTGTATCCTTTGGAAAGCAATGACCACCAAAACCTCTTTCTTCTGAAACCTTAGTATGACTGTGTCCTATTCTAGGATCTTCTCCAATCTCGTTTGACACCTTTTGAAAATTAATATTTTCTTTTTTACAGTAGTCAAAAATTTGATTGAAGAAACTTACTTTGGTTGCTAAAAAGGCATTTCTAAATATTTTTGCAACTATTAGTTCTTCAGGCTCGCTAATTGTAACGTTCTTCCCGCAGTTATTAAAAACTTCAGTCCAATAAGCAATATCATCTCCACCGAGTGAAATATTTTCACAATCTTCTAAATCTTTTGTTGCCGTTTCTGATCTAAGATACTCTGGACTAAAAGTTATCCTATGTTGTGGAAATTTTTCTTTAAGATTAAACCAACCATCTATACTGATTGTACTTTTTATTAGAACAGGAACATTTTTATCTGTCTGTGATAAAACATCAAAAACATTTATCATGTTACATGCACCATCATAATCTTCAGGCGTACTAACACAAATGATAATACTTTCCGGATTATAATCACTTACCCTACCTAAAAATGTTTTCTTTTGTCCTAAAATTCTATAGTATTCAGGATCAACAATTTGTGTCATGTAATCAAAATTGTTAAGTAATTTTTCATGGGCTTGACCTACAGATCCGTATCCAGCAATTACAATATAACCAGTCATTCAGTGTCCTCTATACAGACAAACCCTATACCTGGTTCTGCCTTTTCTTCTTCCATCATAGCATTTTTCCAGCATTCGTATGAGCCTGTGTAATAATTTAATGCTTTTCCTGTCACATCTCCATTTGCAAGTATTGTGACCATAACAAGTATGTAACCATATATCATTCGCAAATCCTTTTTCTAAGATCAGTAGTACTAAATCTATGTTCTCTTTTATTAAAATATAATTCTATGTCTAGTTTTTTACAAATATCTCTGCCTGTAAAGTCCTTATCTTTATATTCTTCGCCTAATATTCGTACATTTATATGATACATTTCTAATATATCTTCTACATCTTTTTCTGTGGTGTACGGAATAATTTCGTCAACGTATTTTACACCTTTTAGTTGTGTATAACGTTCAACAATAGTTTGAACTGGTTTGTTCTTTTCTGGTCTGTCTATAGTAGGATCTAGTTGTAGTCCTGCAACTAGATAGTCGCATTGTTCTTTTGATTCTCTAAGCATTGCAATATGACCTGCATGTAGTAAATCAAATGCACTAAATGTTATTCCAACTTTCAATTAGCTACTCCTGTCTTTTGTAAGTTTTCTAAAATTTCTTTTGTTTCTCTCCAATTTTTAACTTGTTTAGCAACACCACCTCGTTCTTTAACCGCATAAGCTAAACTAAAATCATTTCCATCAGGATCCATCCTATCTCCAAAGAAAAACAATTTTTGTTTATTGTTAAAATGACTAACAACCTGTCTTTTGTCTTTTCCTTTTGAAATAATATCTATTCCTGTTTCACCGCCTACTACTGCACTTACATCAGGAAATTTATTGTTTACAGCTTCTGCAATTTTAACACGTTCTTCACTTTGTATATCCCAGTAATAATAATCTTTTCTTTGCACTTTATCTGCTTTTCTTCCAACTACAGAAAAATTAATCATTCCTGGACGGTGTTCAATATGTTTTCCTGTCTTTGTTTTATAATCGCTATCATTTAGCCATTTTTCAAGAAAGCTAATTAGCTCGTCAGATGGCTTCCAGTCGTTTGTATATGTGTTTTCTTGTTTTTCCCATATATCATTGCCGTTGCAATTATAACACTTATCAACCGTTTTACATATCTCTATACCTAACTGTTCGACAGTTTTAGGATTGTCACTGCCTGTAACAAGAGATACATTATTATTTTGTGCAAAGTACATAAACCATAATGCAAACTCTGATTGAATTCTTTTGCGGCTTGGAGTTAGTGTGCCGTCTACATCAAATAAGAAATGATTATCCACTCCTACATTCTCCTCTCGTTTATTCTCCAAAATCAAATAAGCTACTAAATGTATTTTGTTGTTTAGTATCTTCTAAGTTGTAGTTTAGTACACCAATAAGATTGTCTAGTTTATTATCAATTATTGTTTCCTCCATAGCATCATTGTCAAAAGGAAGTTCTTTAAACCAGTCTGGTATACGTAGTTCATCTGTAGGATATGCAACACTGGTGTAACCTAGTGGATTATTTTTAAGTTTACACACAATGACTTTCATACCGTCTACAATTTCCTGTGAATACTTGTCACCGTTCATACGTTTCAATGTATTCCAGTTAATACTTGCTCTTACATGTCCTGGCATGTTGGCTTTTCCTTGCTTTTCTTCAAGTCTTTGATAATGTCCTATTTTATTTGCACGTTTGGGAGATCCTTTTTCCCAACCAGGACGTTCCTTGAAGCTACGTCTAAATTCTGTTATGCGTTCTAGCACTTCTTTTTCTGATTTTTCTTGTAGCACCATCATTAGTACTTCACTCAAAAACTCTTGCATGAACACAGGAGTATCAGATCTACGTAAGTCCAAACCCATTGCTTTTACTTTGCCAGGTTTGCCGTCGACATCACTTCTAAAACCTTCAACATCATATACAAGTGCCGCATATCTTTTCTTTGTAATATACAAGCCTGATTCTGCAACAATTTCTCTACCTGCCGCAATAACTTCTGCACGACTTTTAGGACAATGGAATGCTTCTAGCATAAACTTTTCAAAAGTTGTATTTGCCTCTTCCGCAACTTGATCATAAAGTGTAATTACATTGTCTTTACTCCAAGGAATGTTTCCAGAATCAATATCTTTTCTTAGTGTCGGATATGCTGAAAAATAAACAGAGTCAGTGTCTCCGTATATCACTGCTTGACCTACATGGTCATATGTACCTGTAATAACTTTGTTAACTTCTGCACTCATATGTTTAACAATAGTTCTTCCACTTAATGTTGTACTTTGACCAATACGTTTATCAAAAAATCTACAACCTGGATTAAGAATAGCACCATATAAACTGTTCAAGTTAATCTTTTTCACTAACTGCCTTTTATCCCAAAATGCAACTTCAGTATTATTATCTGCATCTTTTGCCTTTTTTAGCATCTTTTGTAGTTCTTTTCGTTCTGCATACCAACGGGCAAGTATTCCAGGAATAACACCTTCAAATTCTGTTGTAAAGATAGTACCATTTGAACTAAGCATCCAAGGCATGTTACTTTCAAACACCAGTTTGTAAATTTCAGCACCACTCATAACTTGACTTTCTTGATTTTCAAAGTCAACTGTTATAGCAATGTCTTTTCTCTTTGCCATTACTGCTTCATATTCTTCTGTGCCAAACTTACCTTCCCATGCACCTGCAAATGATTTCTTTTGAAGCACCATAGCATCATGTAACATAGCTTCTGTATGTTCAGGCCGAAGTTGTCCTACAATGGTTTCCGGAGCCATATTCAAAGCTCTAATCACACTAGGATACAGACTGTTTAAGTCCATACTACCAATCCACTTGTGTAAACCTTTTTTAGGAAATGCAACGTAGGCACCTGCGGCCGCAGTATTTTCGTCATCACGTCTTGGACGATTAGGAACCTGTAGTCCTCGATGATGTGCTTCGTTGATAATTGCTTGTTCTGTTACTGCAACAGCACCCATTGTGGTCTGTAGCAAAACAGTATTTGCATG
>MDSZ01141478.1_pt1 | contig 10507 bp, 26 predicted proteins | sample 811201 | NCBI WGS metagenome assembly MDSZ01 (sample SAMN05326647, study PRJNA326480) | marine metagenome | isolation source: seawater | place: Indian Ocean: North | collected 2010
GAATGTTCGTTTAATCATTGTCCTACCTGTGGTAATAGGTTCAACACCTTTTTCCTTACCACCATACTTTTGTGGGTAAGATAGTTTCATACTAATACAAGCGTAGCCGTATCTCATTTATATCCTCATAAATTATAATGTTAGATATTACGAATAATTTTTGACAAAGTCAAGTGTTTTTTGCTGACAATTCTGTATCAACTCCACACCTCTTAAATAATTTCTTTCGTCTACTGGCATATCATTGGAATCCCAATCCATCTCCTTTGGTGGCCATGGACAAGCACGACATTGTTCTAATGGAACATCACCCTCTATATAACTTATTATATTTTCTCTATCATTCCAATCACACATTTCTTTTTTCTCATTGTATACTTGTGCACATCTAAATAAACCTTGATTGGTTATTACTCTACAACTATCCTTTTGATAACACCTTTTCCAATTCAACTCCTGTGAATATACTATATTGGGCTGACCTTCTCCGTATTTTTGGAATTTATTCTGTAACCAATAATCAACTTGGATTTGTGATGATATCAATCGTCCTAATTCTGATTTCTGTATAACTTTGTCCAAACCTTCTTTGTTCTGAAACGGATATACGGAAATAATAATCCTATCCAACTTCATCAAGGCTTCAACTACACTATCTGTAAAATTTAAACCATTGGTTAGTATTGCCAGTTTGTCTATAACTTTTGTAGATTTTAAGAAATCTATAATATCACCTAACTGATTATGTAAAGTTGGTTCACCACCCAATATAACTAATTGTTCTAATCTCAAATTATACTTTTGTAAATTTGATATTATCTTTGTGACATCACCTAAGTTATTTTTTTCATTAGTGATGACACCACTTTCAAGATAGTCTAATACCGTGCAACCTTTACAATGTAAATTACAATAATCAGTAATGTGTAAATCAAAACTTCCCTTTAAAGTGTAAGGTGTCATTCCGATATGGAAACAAAGTTAATCATCTTCTTTTTTCTGTTCTTTACATTATGTCTAATCTTTACCACATCAATAGGTATATTGTTTTTAATCGTAACCTTACATTTTTGTGGCGAAGCTAACATATTGACTTCATTTAGTTTTGGTTTCTTACTTAATAAATCTACCATGTCCATCGTTTCTGATATAGCCAAGTTTCTATATAATGTCAATCTCAATAACTCTAACTTCTTGTCTCGTTCTACTTTATCAAAACTTGCACATAAGTTAGTTCCAAACATAACACCGAATTTAGGAATACTATATTCGTCCATCTCCATGATACTCATTTCACTTTCCGTAATCATACCAAGTCTGTTCTGTATTTTCTCGGATAGAATATGTAACTTTTCCAAAACAACTATCTCAACTATCGGTTGATATTTCTCCCAAACCTGTTTCATTTCTCATTCCTCAATGAGTCTAACTTCCACTTAAATCTCAACTCCTCAAGTTCTTGGTCTCGTTTCAATGTGGCTATTTCCATTTCGATTAGTTTAATCTTTTGTTCTTCTGCCATTTGAGCTTCTAATGCCGAAACCCTCTTCTCCATCTTATACCAACCACCGCCGAAACCACCTATAGCAGTAAAGATACTAATGATAAATTTTATTAAGTTATTATTTTGTAGTTTCTTTACTTTTCTGTCACCTACCCATTCAAGTATATCCTGTTCCCAATCTCCTGACATAAAGTTTCTCCTACCATTCTTCACGCCGTCCAAAGTTATTTTTCTCTATACGCCGTTTCAAATGTCGTTTGTACATATACATAAATATATACTTACGCACTAAATCTATCAAGTCACTTACCAGTTGAACCAAACCCACCTGAACCTCTTTTAGTTTCATCTAAGTCTTCCACCATCTCAATACTAATTGGTTTTAATGATGGGTGAACCATTTGAAATAATCTTTCTTTAGGTTTAATAATATAATCCTCGTTAGAAATATTATCCACAGGAACCATGATACGACCACGATATCCACTATCGATTATACCAATATGATTTGCCTGTCTCAATGGTGTTCTGAATATACTACTTCTTGGAACCAACATGAAACTTTCTGGCTCCTCATACTCAGTAGAATTACCACCATCGTCCAATAGAAATACCTTAACCATCTTACATTGTATTTCTAAATCAATCAACATGGTTTCTCCTTTGGGAACCCTTACCATATTTGGAAAGAATAAATCCACACCAGCATCACCATCAAGGTTTATCTTACTTTGATAAAATTTTAATCCATTTGATTTAATATATAACCTTATAAAGTCCATCATTTTAATTGTAACTCCTTTAACTTTTTACTTGCATTTTGTTTCATGTAATGTTGTATCACAAAAGCCTCTGTTATGTGAGTAAAGAACCAAAAGAATGTAAGTAATGGAATATATATTCTAAAGTCCAATCCCAAATAACCAACCCCTAACCAAGTCAAGAATAACATTCCTATTGTCTTGGTGAGGAATCCTACACCTGTAAATCCTAAAGATAGGATATTACCTCGTTGAACAACCACGAATATTCCCACAACCATATGAAGTAAGTTCAATATAATCGGTGATAATATTCCTAATAAAAAATACTCTATCATAAAAAAACCCTTTATAAAAAAACGCCTAAATAAAAAAGATACGCATCAAAAGATACGCCTAAAAAAGACAAATACATTTAAATACGCCGCCGTCCTCTCATTCCTCAACCCCATCTGCGTCTTCCCAATACTTGTCTATCCTATCATGATTGGATACTAGCCTATCCTCTGGTGCCATGTTGTCATCGCCCGTATAGTCTATACCATAACACAAGTAATCCTCTATATACCTTTGTATGTGATGTGGTTGTATGTATAACCCATAGGTATTCATGGGTTTACTTGTTTTCAATAGTTCTTGATCCTTACATATTCGTTTGAATATATAATGTCCTAATTTATTAATCATGTATTGTTGAGGTAAGATTATCCGCCGTGTTATGGACTCGTCCTACGGACTCGAATTCACTTCCTCTTCTTTATATCCTTGTTTGTCTTTTCTCTATGACATGGACTACACAATGTCTGCATGTTATCCAATCCATAGTAACTCCAATCCAATTCTTTTTCCGTTTTACCTTTTTGTTCCAATAACGGTCTGATGTGGTCTAAGTCCCAGCCTCTTCTCGTACATTGCTTACCACAACTCTGACACTTACCTTTGTCTCGTAACCATACATGCCGTCTTGCCTCACCTGAATGGTAGATAATCATATACTCGGTAGCACAATCTTCGTGCCATGTTTTCCTCATGTTGATTTCCTTACCTCGTCTTTCCGTTGGTGTCTTGGTGATTTTCTTTCCACACCACCGACACTCACCTTTCTTCTTTGTCCAATAGGAATCAGGTTTGGGTGGTTGCCTAAAATTACCATCCCACTCTTCTTTCTTCTTACCATGAGTGAGCTTATGTCTTCTTGACCAACCACTTAACGGCATCTAATAACCCTTGAGTCGTGAGTGAGATTCGAACTCACATGAACGGGTTTGCAATCCGCTACCTAACCATTCGGACATCACGACATAAATTTCAGTAGACTCTTTAGTATCCATAGACATCTAAAGATTTAAGGATTTTATAGGACTCTTTCGTCACGACCATGCCTACTGAATAGTGGAGCTGACAGGATTCGAACCTGCGACCTCTTCCGTGCAAGGGAAGCGTTCTCCCAACTGAACTACAGCCCCATATCATTTCACTTGTATACCATGTGATGCTACTTGTAATGGAACACCATTTGCCATGGAATCCACCAATTCTTTTGAGGTCTTTAATGTGACCTCTATGTTGAAATCATCTTTCATTGTCTTACGATAAAGCTTGATAGCAGCAATCTTTTGATTGTTCTGTATGAAATCCATCATCTCGGATTCCAACTCATACATTGGAGTGTAGACATCATCACCTTCCAATATCCTATTACGAAGATTCCACATGATGTTGGATTTCTTCATGATTTCAATCAAGTCTCTCGTGGTCACTCTTTCCTCATCTACCATCATCATGTTGGTCTTGTTGTCTACGAGATTCTTACTGAACAACCACATTCTATCCTTGACCTTCTCTTGGTCTACATCAGTTTCCAATATGAGTTCTTCCAACTTTTCTAATTTTTCTAATACTTGTTTTTTATTCATTTGTTATTTTCTCTATTATCCATTTAGCAATTCTTTCATGACCTTTTAGATTTGGGTGTTCTCTATCACTACAAAATAATCTCTTGTCATCATCACCACCCAGTTCGGTATACAAATCTCTACCCTCAGGAAGATGTCTATTCCAATCTATCAATGGTTCTAAACTTTTAAGACAATCAAACACACCATAGTTATTCATTGTTAGGTATGGTATGTTATGGTGCTGTAACACTTGATGTATGGTTGAGATAAACATACTCTGATGATACCTAAACCAATACCTACCTTTATCACCAATCCAATTCATGTGGTCTTCTGTGTTGAGTCTTAACTCAGTAAAATTTTCCTCATCTTTCTCATGGTGAGTATACCACCTTGTATCAGATGGAACCATTATCAATAACAATGTTTTGTCATCTAATATATATGTGCTACTATCGTAATTATTTATACCTTGTCCAATATCTTTTAGTATTGTTTCAGTAATAACTCCCAATGACTTACCCACATTAGCACGAATCATAGACTCACAACCTAACTCTTGAGCTACATGCCACACATAAGGTTTTTCATTCCACTTCTCAATCTCATCATGTGGTATTAGGGGCATAAAAGTCAAGTCCTTATGTATTGGGTGTGAATACTCAATATCCAATCCACTACCAATCGCCCAACTATCTCCGTATGTAATTACCCTATTCATTTGGATATGGGTTTGACGGGTCTTCATCGTTTGGTAATCTTATACCATTTTTCCACAACCAATTCTCAAATTCTATGTAGTCCAAATCACCTTTGGATTCACCAGTTGGGTAGTTAGAACATTGTATAATGCTCTTAATTAAATACTTCAAAACTCTCTCCTTGTTATCTCCGGCATCAACTAACTCTAACGCCCGTAATAATTTCAATATGTGGTTCATCAGTTCACCATCTACCACATATAACATCTCATCTTCGAATGGTTTGTCTTCCCAATTCATGTAATTTTTTGAACCCACTTTCTTAACCTCTTTGGTAACATCTGTTGGTTGGTAATCATATTAGTCAATGTATTCTTCATACTAAATGTTATCTTGTCATTCTTATACAAGTCCATACAATAATCTAATGTAGGTTGGTAACCCCAACTATCGTAATGGTCTCTGACCATAGTTTCAGCCTCACTCATCTTAATGTAATTGACCTTTGGTGCCTTCCAAACAACCTTACGAGGTTTGGGTTTGTTCTTGTTCAACTCGTATTGTTTCAACCATCTATCCCAAGAGTTATCCTTCATGATACCCTTGGCCATCTTACCACCACCACCGACACTTCTCCTATCTAATCGTTTGAGATTAGAGGATTCTGATTTCTTTACAGGTTGAACATAACCACCAGTCTTGTGTGGATAAACTTGATGAGCAGAATACTTTTCCTCATCACTACAATCTGTACATTCTTTGTAACCTAAATGATAACGATGTTTGTCTATCTCATTATCACACTTGATACAGGTCATCACGCTTCAGCTAGTCTCCACCTTGAGTCTCTCTGTAACGATGGGTGTTTGTATAACATCTGAACCATCCATATCATTCTATCCATCTCAGTATCGAAGTCATCGGCTAGATTAGGTAAACCCATAGCCTTAGCATCTTTGTCAATCTGTTTACAATGCCTGGATAACATTTCCATATCAATAATTTGATAATCGGAATCTGTCCTAAAGTCTTCCATTACTTTCTCCTTTTTGTTATACAAGAACTTAACACCAAAATAGTATATAAGTCAAGTATTAATTTTTAGAAAAGGTTGTCGACTCGGAATCAGAAGATGTATCAACACCATCATCCCAATCTAATACGAGTCTTTCCAAACCATCAATGGCTTCTTGTAGGTTGCACTTGGCATCATCATTGGCATCTTCCAAGTTATCTGCAACTGAATACAAATCAGCTATGATTTTAATTAGGTCTTCCTTCATAATAGGTCACTCCATTTCTTTAATTTTTCTTTTTTGACTTTTACCCTATCCTCAACATCAGTATAGGATATTAAGTCATACTCGTGTAACAATTCAATCATACACATGACATCACCAACCTCTTCTGTTAACTTATCGTTATTGTAGTAATCATCACATCTAATAGCTTTACTACAAACTTGAATTAACTCTCCACACTCTTCCATAGTGATGGTCAATAGTTCTTGTAATTTGTTATCCATCTATACCATTCTCTCTTTTTGTTTTAGCCACCATAAGATGGTTAATGAGACTCTTTACGGCCTCTTGGGTTTCCTTGTCCATCTTGTCAAATACATAATTAACCTTTTTGGCCTTCTCTAATTGTTTCATCTTTTTATTCATCGAATAACTCCATTTGTTTTGGGTTCGGTTTATTCCAATACTTAAACCATTTACCATCTTCATCAATCCAATCATCCCAACTATACTCTTCCATCTGTATTTGTATAGCCTCTAACATATGTTGTGTTAGGTGGTCTTCCGAATATAATGTAATCGGTAGTTTACTGTGTCTTATCTTTTTCATTTAAACTCCTCTTAAGCCATAAACATAGCCAGAATAATCAAAACTATCCAAACTATCCAATCTAAATACTTGGTCTTAAACTCGAACCACTTATGTAGTAGTTTTTTCTTCATAAACTTCTCTTATGTCTCGATACCCAATAATAGTATCCATCACCTTTCGGATCCCAATGAGCTTTGATAACCTCATGTTGTCTATGTATGGTGCACCATTTTGTTTCTTTTCTTTGATGTGGTATTTCTACCTTTGTCTTGTATGTATGTTCCTTACCTAAGGCATCTTGAATACGATATCCCCAAGTCTTAAATATGTATTCCTCAGGTATGTCCTCGTGGAACTTATCATCTAAATAAAAGATAGGTGCTCGGTGTTCAATAGCACCACTCGGTGTATTAGCACAACCACTCATGCATAATGTGAATAAACCCAACACCAATACTCCTAAGAATATTATGTAGAATCTATCCTGCTGGGAACTTGTCATCTTCCTTAACATATTCAATATCTTTCATACCTTTATCAATTTGTAATACATGACGAACGCTATCCTCACTAACACCACCAATCCAAAATGTAATCACCATACCTTTAGGTGGATCTATACCCATGTCACGAGCCTTACATCTGAACCATTTATACTCTTTACTTATTTCTTTCATCTTCAAACATAAACATCATACCAACAAACATTAAAAACATTATTGTAAACATTATCATATTACCCTCTCATCTGTTTTAGGTTTTGGAAAATTAGGAGTCCTATCTTTTAGACTCCTAAGTTCTATCAGTTGGTTTTCCATTTCAACGGTCATACTATATGCCTTTTCGGCTACATGAAGACACTGCTGTAATGTTGATTGTATTAATACATATAACACAACAACACCAAAAACGAAACCACCTGCGAAATTAATTACATCTTTCTTATTCATTATTCATTCTATTGTGTTCGTATATCACAAATGAATACAATATAAAACACCCCATAACAATGAGTCCTAATGGAATCATGTTAAGGTATAAAATGAAGAGTATATCACTCAATGTCATTTTTACTCCTTTATGCTAAACTACTATCAATTGAAACATCATCAATGTTCTCGATTTCTATTCGTGGTGTAGGTGGTGTAGCACAACCTTGTAGTTGTAACCACATTATAAAACCTAAACCAATCATGATAATCAAAAACACTCTGATTGATGCCTTTTCAAATTCACTCATGGTGAACTCCTTTACTATTCAAAAAAATTATTCTCTATTGGTAATGATGAGTGAGCCTCTTGAATCCTCTCTTCGGACGCCTTGAAATAATCCTCATCTATTTCTACACCAATAAAATTCCTATACTCTTGTAGTGACGCTACACCAGTAGTTCCACCACCCATAAACGGGTCTAAAACTAAATCTCCAACATGGGAGTGTATCCTCATCAAATACTTCATCATCTTTAAGTTCTTCTGTGTTGGGTGATATCGTTTAAATCCACCACCACTCTCTGATGGGTATCGTAAAACACAAGACTCATACTTCTCGTCTTGTCTATTGAAAGTCCACTTACTATTTGGTTTGACAAACCAACTACATATCTCGATATTGGATATATACCTTCTATCCCTATTCCTCACAAATGGATTGGTTTTTTGCCATATAATTTTATCCTTCAATATCATACTATCGAACACCTCTACTAAATCAGTAATCTGTTCGAACGCGGAAAACATTAATATGGAACCATCATGCTTTAACTTAGGTATTAACATACTCAAACCACTTACATCAAATCCCTTATCCCATTCACCAAAATCAAGACCTGTCCTATTTCTTTTGTTCTTCTTATCATAACCAGCAAACCCACTATCCCTGCTAATGTTGTAGGGTATGTCGGTTAGAATTAAATCAATGGATTCATCTTCTAAGTTCTGAACCACATTGAGGTAATCATCATTGTGTAATTTATAAGTTGATTTCATCTGATAACTTGTAATCCTTAGAGGATAGAAAATAACCCCAATATAATGGATTGTCACTATCCACATACTTATCGGTTATGACTCCTCGTTTAATAGTATTGACCTCTACATCACAATCATTCAAAAACCCTTTCATGAGAGTTTCGAATTCATCAAAGGTGTCCAACTGTTTGATACCAGTCTTGAGGTTCCTCTGACATTCTCCCTCGACAATCTTGACATCATTCCCTTCCAAGTATACCACATCAGGTATCCTCATGTGTTTGGGTATTGTAATCTTGGTTCCGTTGAATTCCATCTTCTCTCTTTCACAACCAGCCATATTTCTAAATATGATATCCACATTTGGGTTCTTGTTTAACATCTTACAGAACTTAATCATGGAGACCTTCTCACCATATTCCTTTATCGTGTGATAAGTATCGGAGTTGGTAAACTTTGTGATGTCACATTCCCAAGTAACATTCCCATCTTCGAATTCATATGTGAGGTTGGTATTGATGATACATAAGTTTTGGAATAACTTGTTCCTACTCTCGGTCATCTTCTTGGTCAACTGATGGTTCACTATGTGAATGGGTAAACCATAGTCCTTGAGTAAGTAACACATCGTGGATACAAATCCTATGTTCGGGTCTGACCAACCACTTGGTTTTGATAACTTACAAGACAATGTAATTTTGTCCTCGTCAATCCAAATCCTAACTGGTGTGTTGGTTCCCTTAGTCTTCATGGAGTTCTTCAACTCAATTAATTCATTCATGTTGGTAGGATAATCACCCTCTACATTGTAGAGTTCAACACCCATGTTGTATAGTAGTCCAAGACCAAACTTGGAAGTCGGTGAGGAAACATTGAAAGTCTCATTGTAATACATGACACACCTAGCGTCAGGATAGTATCGTTTGAATTGAATAAACTTTTGTCCTCGTTGGTAAACGGCGTTCCTCGAATCCTTGTCGTTGGATTGAGTGATTTCCAACCCACCTACCATGACACCATCAATCTCCACGAGTAAGTCCAAGAAACTACTTCTATTGGAAGACTTGGTGTTGATTATCTCAAACTTGGAATTCCTATTCTGACCAAACATCACAAGAACATTTTGGATATCTCGTGGATAAAGGAACTCTTCGGTGTAAAACTTAATTTTCATATACTGAATATACAACTATTTGCAATTAAAGTCAAGTCTTTTTTTCAAAAACATGGCGTATTACATTCTTCTTCTCATGAAAGGGTATCCACATAAAGGTAGATTCTCTCCTCGTGAAACCATGTCTTTCAAGGTAATCCAAGTAAACCTCATTTTGACTATACTTCATTATCAAGGATTGAGGATAGACCAACCATTCATCACCTGACTTATTCATCTGAATGAAGTGGGTGGTGCGTTTCTTATTGTAGATACCATTCCAATAGTGATTCCGTTTCCTAATCTCAATACGAAACCTATTCTCCTGCTCCCACCTATCAATCAAGCTGGGAAAGGATAAATGGGATATCTCTATGTCAAAGGGTTCACCCTTCAAGTCCACATCATAGTGACCACCATAGTCCAAATGGGTGTGGAGATTATCTCGGAAAAACTCCTTGACGACCTTCCTATCATGGCGGTCATTATATTGTTTCATTTCATTTCTGTTCATTTAAATACTTCTCCAATACCTTATCATTACTCAAATTAGTCATCTTGCCTAATTGAAATATATTCCACGAATCCTCTCCATACTGACCAACGCCGTAACACTCCCTAATATTAGTAAAACCATCAATCCAATCCTGTGAAAATCTTTTCAATGTATGAGCTCGTTTGTTATA
>MDSZ01172641.1_pt1 | contig 10506 bp, 2 predicted proteins | sample 811201 | NCBI WGS metagenome assembly MDSZ01 (sample SAMN05326647, study PRJNA326480) | marine metagenome | isolation source: seawater | place: Indian Ocean: North | collected 2010
CTCCATTATTATAGTAAGTTAGTATGGTCGGTGTTGGTATCGTATACAACTCATTTATTTCATCCTCTCCTCCATATAATATTTCTTTAATATTGAAAAAGCTATCTTTAGCCAGCTCACTGTTGTTGGCTATTTTTAAAAACGCGTATATGCTAGGTAGGCAATTTTGATACATAGCGTTACTTATACCTTTTTCATACTCTATATTAGGCCCTGTGGATGTATACCTCTCATTATAGAAAGTTCTGTAATCAATATAAAAAGGATTCGGTGGTATGTTCTTGTTGTTTAGTTCAGATGTAGTGTATGGCAAATCAGAAACATGATAATGATCATAGAAAATGTTTTTTATTGCCCCTGGTGCAGAACCATTGCTCCAATTTGTAGACCTAATTAGCGGCAATCTCATGACCTGGCCGCCTGGTAAATCTAATCCATATTTCATCAAATAAGTCCAATAAGAAGCATGACTTAATTCATATACTGGTTGTTCTGAAAAATTTTTCAGATACTCTGTCACATCTTTGCCATCATTACTTAGCTCGCAGCCTATGATAAGTGTTTGTTTGGTGCCTCCATATTCCTTAAGATTAGTGGCGACGTATGTTGGTGCGCCGCAGTCGTCTAAACTAATTGGCTTGCCACAGAAAACGGATACTGGGGTATGGTTATTATGAAACGTGCTGCCCTCAATAGGGATTATTTTGTCTCCTTCTATTTTTCCCTCGTAATCCCAATTGTGACCAAGTGCTAACCGAAGTGTGTCGACGTTAGGAAACGATAAATATCTTCCGCCGAGAGTATACGTGTCATCTAGCCCAGAAAAAATAACTGATGAAGACCCATCTTCGTTGTATTGTCTGTTTAAATCCTCAAAAGTGTTCCTATCTACAACTATTCTTTTTTTGCCATTAAACATTTTTAATATCCTCCTCCTCCGCCGCCGGTCGGGCTAGATCCGCCGCTAGATCCGCCGCTCCAGTTACCGGCGCCTGCTGCAGTAGTTCCAGCAGACGGAGCAGACACTGGCCCTGCCGCTGCACTGGGACTATCGCCTTGCGCAACATTTATCTGGCCGCTGGTACCACCGGCTGGGGTGTACTGGCCAGCCGATTGTTGACTAGATCCTCCTTGTTGCGCCTGCATACTGGCTTGCGTTTGTATTGGGCCAAATTGCTGATCGAATTGGTTGTTGGCAGATTGTTGTTGCCCTGGTATTGAAGAGCGACTTTCATCATATCCTTGTAACATTGACTTATTTACTTTTTTGCTTTCTAGCAATGAAGAGAGAAAATTATCTATTTTGTTAGTCTTAGGAAAATTATTTGTATAATTTGGAATTGGATTTTGGAATACACTGTTTAAAGCTGAGGGCTGTGGCTGTAACGCTGAAGCATATTGCGCCATGGCGGAGTCACTACTTATAAAAAAGTATTTATTAATAATTGGCATATTTCTACCAAATTCAGATGCTAATTGCGGATCATACAAAACCAGCCTACAAAAATAACTGCCATTCAGACTTTCTATGTTAGATTGATTTACAGTCGTCCAGTTTTGTTCGTCGTTTTTTAGTGGAGAATTAAAAATTGTTTTTCCAGTGTACACTTGTACCTCCGTTATCATGTTCGAATGTAAAAAGAAATATGAATTGTTATCAGGACTAGAATTCCAATCATCAGGCTCTGTACTACTTAACTGTTCATAATACTGCCCACCCTCAGTTGCTATGGAATTTGTAGAACCAAGAGTGTTCATTATAAAAGAGGGCATTTTAAGAATGTTAGGAAGATTAGGGTTATATAATTCATATATTTTAGCTATCGGATTATTAAAAGGAGCTGCCTTGTCAGCGTAAAATCTTTTAAAAAGAAATTCTGTATTTAATTTGCCATCTGAAAAGTCATCTGGGAAAAGCGGAAGCAAATCTTTTACCTCGCCTATTTCTGTCTCTACAGATATTTGTGCGCCTGAGTCCTTGTTAAAAAAATCGTCATAAGACGCCTGGCTGTGGATGGTTAGTCCATAAGTATTAAATAAATTTTTATATGCCTCTCTAAGAACATTTGAACTTTGTTGATTAACATAAAAAGCTGTCAATAAATCAGAGTCATCATCGTCCTCTTTATTGAATGCATAGGTCATTAAAGCCAGCATTAACCTGTCATATTCCATCATATTGAGAGAAGTAATATCTACATTATAAATTGTACTAGAATAATGGCTAAACGCATGATAAAGAAAATTAAATGACTCACTTTCGCCTGGCGCAGATAATTCTATAATAGAAGGCATTAAAAATGAATAACCAGTTTTATTAAAACTATCAATTTGTGAATAACCAAAGTCGGTCATGTCAAATTTTCCTTGAGCGAAAACGCCATCAAAAATGTCTTTTGATTGATTTATAGTCGTCAGCCTCAAAGAATCTAGAATACATCTGTTAACATAGTATTCTCTGTCCAATATTATGGGCCCCATCAAGTCTCCGCTGATCATCATGGGAGCAGTGCCGGCGGACAGATAATCTATGTATATATCTTCGTTAGATAAAGCCTTGTGAAGCTCAGTGGGGCCGTCAAATGTATGGTATTCTTCTATTAATGATTGACTGGTGCCAGCTGAAAAAGCAAAAAAATTATTAAAATTGTAAGGCTGAGATGCAGAGGACGCTCCTGATAAGCTTAAAGACACAGAATCTATTTCTGATCCTGTCTTGTTAACTTTTGTAGATCCAATTAATTTTTGTAAATGGTCAATCATAGTGTCAGCAAATCTTATTACAAATTCTATGCCCTGTGGACTACCAACTGTCGGATGCATTAAATTAGCGAAGTTTGTTAACGCAGCAACAGGTGCCTTCTGAGAACTTTGCTGTCCAAATTTTGAAGCACTGTCAAACAATTGTTGACTTATAATATATATAAGAGATAATACAGTCTTGCCTTCGCCTTGCCATGGTTGCGTTGGAAACTTAGTGTAAGCAGCATCAGAAAATTCTTGTATGAACTCACCATTTTGATACCATGGCTCCAAGCTAGTTTTTGGTATATTTACTCCCTTATGATCCAAACTACTTTGAACCATTCGAGAGCCTAGAGAATAAGTATGGTAAGCTTGCAAGTCTACTCTGGCTATCATCAAATCACTAAGAACTGAGTTTAAAAATTCATGTGTCCCATCCTTAAAAGATATCTCAACTCTGTATTGGTATAAGCCAGCTTGAGCTTTTCCAACGTCACTGTCAGTAAATGCAAAACACCTTACTTTGTGGGTAAAATTATTAAACTCTGGCATATGTAGATTCTGTATCTCTTTTACATGACCTGAGTTATCAGGAGTTCCGTATCCTGAGGCATCTTTTATAGAACCCACAAGATAAGAGGGTTCCTCATAAGAGGTGTCATTAGCGTATTTTTCGTATGTTTTGCCTTGGGGTCTTTTTTTAACTCTATCGCGATATACTTTTAAATCTATTAATTGTGATGCTCCAAGACACGAAGATATTATACCGTTAGTATTAACACCTGTTAAAAGTGGATACAAGACAGAATTATTTCTAAGCATTCTTTCAAAATCTATTAAGAATACACCTCGTGCGTTGTTTGATTTATCTCTTGTGATATACAGTTTTGAATATTCGCTATCATTATCATAAGCGCTAACGGACGTACTATTTGGACCCGGCGCGAAGTCAATTTTTGATAAATATTTTTTAGTTTCTTTTTGAAAAGGGCTTAGGATATCTGAGATTGACGACAACACACCCTCTGACTGCCCAAGAATTTCTATTTCACGATTTGTGTCAAACCAATCAGTAACTTTATTAGCGTTAATATCAGACATCCTAAAATCATGTATTTTATGGTTTGGTGTTGTCATGAGCCTCAGTCTCGGAGCATTGGGTGCATGCTTCTCTCCTGCCATCCAACCTCGAAATGAGGATATGGAAGGATTTTGAGCTGGATCGTTTGGCAAAAGAACAGCAGAGCCGTCGCCGCAATAGCCATCAGGAGAAGGGTTTAGATCACACACGTGTAGATGAACGGATCCATTCCAAGTGTTCCCGTTGGAGAGAAAGAATTGTTTTCTATCATTTTTAATACTTCCATTAAGAAAAAGTATTTCTGTATTAACCGGGCCGGACAAATAATTTGTCAGCATACCCTCCAAGACCTCTATGGATTGTGCATTAAAATTTTCAGAGTTTGATACTATAAAAGGCAAAGGATTTAAAAATGCAAAAAACAAAAACCCTAGGTTAGAAATGTTCTTCGAGGGCGAATAAAATGTATAAGGAAAAGAGATTCTGTAATATGGCCGGCCGTCGATGATAGTTTCTCCAAAAGTTGTCGAAGGTGGCAAAACTTCATCTAAATCTATACAGTCGTTACCAACACACCCAAGCACACCCGAGCCCATTGCTCCGCGAAGAATACTTCCTAAACTTATCAAAGCTCTTGGATCCGTTATAGAGCCTTCGTCACTGTAATCGTAATCTGTCTGCCAGCCCTGCTCGACTCCTAGGTTAAAAAAATTAGCGCCGGCGGACTCTAATTTTGGAAAGGATGTTGCCATGGATGAGTTTGCCATTTTCCATGGGCCGCCGAGGGGCAAAAAAGTTTGAGTTGTGCCTAGCAACTCTCTATACTTTGGATGTCCATATATAGTGTAAACGTTACCCGGCTGATCAGCTCTACTAGCCTCGTAGGTCGGGTCGAGTTTTATAACATTCTCATAATTTTGAAATGGCATGATCTGCAACATCATATAGTCAGATAAGTTTTCTGATGAGTTAGATGAGAGACTCGTTAACCAACTGCTCTTAAATAAATCTTTTTTACTTTGTAATATTTCTAAGTTTAATGTGATTTTTGTACCGCCAACTTGCTGTCCGTCCGGTGTTGTAAAGCCATCGGCTGACGGGGCGTCTTCCATGACAATCTTCTTGCAATAAACATGTGGCAGGTAGCTACCTCCAGAAATTAAATCTAATATTGAACATGCCATTAACAAATTTCTCCAGGATCATTAACAATACCGCCCTCATAAATATTTATTGACTTCTTCTGCTGTTGATTTAAGACGTCTTGGCATGCCATTGCTCTTTCATCAGCAAAAACACCTAATTTCTTTTGCGTGGGATCATATTTACACAGCATATCAAAGTCAATTTCATTATCGATTCTTAAATCAAAATAATAAGCTACATAATTCTCGTCATCTTGTGGTGTTACACGCTCGATGGGTGCTAGTGGTGTATCAGGATCAAAAGCAGGGAAAAAATATAGCGGCTTTAAAACTTCAATAGTCTTACTACCTTCAACTTGATCAATTACTTCAAATATTTCTATATCAAAGTTTTTCTTTTGATATAAAGAATTGTTTTCCATAACCTTTAGTAAAACAAAGTTCTCATTTTCATTTTGAACGACTATGTTTGATAATGTCGGCGATGCGATATTTTCAGTTGAAGTTTCGTCTTCCGAAAATATCTTTATTTCAGTCTCTATGTGTGTGTTTATTTGTGGTAATCTAACAGTATTGTTTCCACCGTTTTTTTCTTGCAGGTTCAAACTATTGCTAGAACTAGATATGTGACCTTCCAGATATTTTATGGTCCAAGACGGAGAATATTCAGAATTTATATCGCTCGTGCCAATTGGTTGGGGTAACGAATAGTTTTTTTCTGCAGTTTTTTGCATAACAGCTGTTTCTGCAGTCGCTTGATTAGACATGATCATGCCGTAGCTTGTGTTAAACTCTTTCTCTAGAGAAGATATCGCTACTTGAGGATGCATCGTAGGAGTTTCTTTAATTCTTGCCTCTGATTCATTTTGATCCTCTCCAAATCCTGCTTTTAAGGAGTCATAAAGTATATTATCATCAAAAAAAGAGTAGTATACTGGCTTAAATTTTCCTTTCGACAGCAAGTGTCTTCCAAATTGAGTAATCTGAAGATCAATTACTTCCTCTTTTTTATTAAAAAATTCCATTTTGCTTCCTCTATGTTGTAATTATCTACTCAACTTCAAAATCAATGTCTATTTTTAATGTTTGAATGAATGAAAAATAGTCGTACGGCCAGTTAGAGCCGTAAACTTGTCCTATAGACTTGTTTTTAATAGTCTTTAAATACGGCTTAGAAGATTCCTCTAGCGGTGAAAATTCTTGATAATCTTTATTTTCTTTTCCTTGTAGTGTGGACAAAATTGCATTTGCTATTTGTGATTTTCTGTAGCTAGAGTAGTTCTTTTTACCTCTTTGTTTTACTTTAAATACCATAAATCTTAAATTTCTATAAAATTCTGAAGCTGTTTTGTATGGTCTTAGAGATAGATTATTTTGTGAATAAGCGCTCCACTCTGGATGAGTGAACATACGAGGAGATAAGAAATTTGTAATATCACGATGCAGCATAATATCATCATTAATTTCTGGTATATATTGTTTTACGTCGCCACCAGGCTCATGAGTGGGGTGTACAATGCCAGTTCTTTCGGTTTTTTCTGCAAAAATAGAGCTGTCTGGCATGATCCCTTGGTATATATCAATTAACTCTTGTTTATACAACTTATGACTGAATGGTTGTATTATCATTTGGAAAGGCGGAACAGATGCGTTGTGGAAAAAATCAAACTCAGGTGGCAATTGATATCCGCCGTTGGGTGCGAAAGACGAAATGGTTTCTATCAGTCTACCAACGTCAGTATTTCTTAATGCATGGTCGCGCACGCCTTGCCAATATTCTTTTTGAATTTCGTTATTCTGCTCGGCAGCGCCGTGATATATAGGAGAAAATTTATTATCAGTATTTTCAATTAAATGAAAGTTCAATAAAGTTGTGAAAAGAACCTCGTTGATTGGAAGGAAGTGCTTTCCTGGTATTATTTCACGAGTTGCATAGTAATTCTGCTCGTCAAAGTTCAGGCTATTTGGAGTGTATGTAACCCCAGTATATTCTGCATTGACTAGCGGAATAATAATTCTTTTAGGCAAGTATGGGATCAATACTATGGCTTCATGAACATCTTTAAATTTTGCCATCTTGCCAACTTCCAGCCTTGTTACTGAATTTTCTTCTTGGAAACCTAACAATTTTGCCAATGACCCAGTGTTTCCTCCAGATGGAATCTTTAAGAATTTGTGAAAAGACTCAGGGTCGTTCTTTTCTAGATTGGTGATCACTGTAGTCTCTTTTGGATTGAGGCCGAAATCTTTTATCTCAATGTATAAGCCTTTGTTTTCAATGCCAACCTGAGTTTTATCAAGGGCCACCATTGACTGTATATCATATGGATCATTACCATACCCTCCCCACAGGCCTCTTCCTGTTTTAAAATCGTGATATGTGTTGACATATTGATTCTGTAATTTAGGAACATCTAATTCATACTCAACTTGCCTTTGTGGACCTGTATACCTTCTTTCTCTAATGGCCGATATGGAAGAAGAAAAATCTAACACTGGGCAAACCCACTCAGGTGCGAGGTGCCACACATGTGCAGTGACTCTTTCCTTGTTATTTTCTACATCATCAACTGCAATTGGAACGGGGAAAAGTTCACTTATACTTGCATCTATCTTCATTTTTACATCAGACCCTTGAGAAATTGAACTTGGGCTTGGTGCCAGCAATGCCAAAGAAGTATTATCAATTTCAGAAGGATTAGATTTGCCCCCATGATTAAAAGTTGGCAATTCGTATCTGTCAACAAAGAACGACGCGTCGTCTTCTGCTTGTTCAATTTTATCTATAATCTTGTCTAAGCCCAGCGTTTGGCCATTAGCGTCTAGCTTATATATTAAGGAACTTTTTCCATAGAAATAAGGCGGTGTATACGCGTGATATGCAGGATCTTGCAAGTTTGCACCAAAATAAGAAGCATAATCCCTGTCGCCCCTATAAGGAATGCCGGCTGCGCCGGCGCCGGAACCAGAAATAACTGGATCACCTAATGCAGCGCCTGGTTTGTAGGTGGGAGCTGATGGCTGATCCTTGCTAAAAGGAACTATCTCTATTGGCGGCCCATAAATATAGCCTCTCATGCTAGAATTTCTCAAAAAATAAGCTGGATTTGTAAGAGCATTTGTAAGTTCAATTGCTTTGTTAGCAGAAGATCCTTGAGTATCTGGTTCGTGGCCAAACATATTAAGTTTAGATGGCAGTTTGCCGTGATCACCGATTGGGGCACCAATGCCTGCTCTGCGCGGGCCCTCGCACATAATCTGATATCTGCCCATTCTTAGACTAACTTCCATCAAATAATTTCTTGTTTGTGTAGCTACGTCGCTAAGACGCCCAGATAGTGCAATTGGTAGTTTAACTCCATATTTGTTTGTTTCTAAAAAGAATTCCATAGTTTCAGACAAAAAGTTATTTATCATGGAATAATATTCGCTCTTATACAAATTATCAAGTCCACTATTGTTGGGCAGTCGCGTAGAAGCGTCGGCAAATCTTATTGTTCCACTAATAGCGTACGTACCCTCTGGAACTCCATCGTTTGATACCATCGGGCCCAGTGGGCTAACCCTACCCATGTCGACAAAGTCAGACACCAATTGTATGAAGGGCCTGTCACCTTCGCTAGTTACTACTCCAAAGGTGCTTTTCAGCTCTTCAATATTGTACAAAGCCTTAAATGGCAGTCTATAGTTTGGTTGAGATTGTAATATAGTTGGAAAACACCTGCTGTTGCCCATCATGTACAAGCCACCGTGATAAGATGAGGACATCGCATGATAATTTAAACCGCCGGCCCTTAAAGATTGCCCTAAAGAACTGCTAATAAAATCTTTTGGAGCGAAATATTTAACGTAGGAGTCGCTTGTATCCTCAGAAGGTGGTCCGCTGCTAGTATAAATAGGATAATCTACAGATATGCCAGATTTTATAGAATTGTATAATACTCCTGGTGCCATAAAAGGCTCAATTAAGGCTTGAATATGTGATTCTTTGCGAACCTCTGATAATACTTCAGTAGAATTAGAACCTGCGAAATTTGGATGGCTAGTTATAGAGGTTCTTTTATTTGCATCGTCGGCTTGTGGCATGGGCAATATTGACGTGCTGCCGGAGTATCCTGTGGCGCCGACCATAGCTCTTTTAAATGCATTACCTATTTGCACCGTTCTTGTGACGGGGTAAAAACCATTCTCTGGCAATAGTTTTTTTATTGCTTTAAACTGAAATCTAATTTTATCTGGTATCGTTTGCTTCCCTGCGCCAAAACCATGAGGCTTGTCCTCAGAATATTCTAGTAAGTGAGAAAAATTAATAGTTGTATCAGAATTTAAGAATTTGGCATCGAATGCAACTGACTCTTCATCATTTTTGTAAGTCCAGCGATGAACTGTATCAGTGAATTCTGGACCTTTTATTTGATTAAATCTGTAATCTCCTCTTTTCCAAAAATATCTGTCTGCGCCGGCGCTTGAGCTATAGTCCGCACCTACAACCTTTAACATATTAGCCTTAAAGGTATCTATTTGCAATTCTCCGGGTGTGCCCAGAGAGCTTTGAGGATTTCTAAGTATCTTTTGAAAGCCTGAGGGCCCTAGTGTGTAAAATATTTCTTGTTCGGGCTTGCTTAATACATCGTAGTTATCAATATAATACGACATATTATCGGAATATTTATATTCTGGAACAATTGAGTGGTCGGTGCTAATATATTTTAGATCACTAGAAAAATCATCATACGAATTATAAAATGGGTTTCTACCCCTAACTCTATTTGTTGCATAAAATGGAGTATTGTAGGGAAAAGTATGACGATTATACTGCAACGAAGCAACTGGCGAATAGTATCCTCCGCTGACATGAGTCAAACCAACCTTCAAATAATTACCCGTTTTTGGCATAGAGTAGCCAGGTATGCCAAAAGACGACTCGGGTCCTGAGTCAGAAGAGCAGTAAAATATCGTTGGCTTTGAGCTATAAACCAGCTCACCTGCAGAAGCCGTGTGCATATATTTAATTCCTTCTAGGACTGTCGATGCAGTTAGCGGAGTGTCTGCTATTCCACGACTAATAGAATATAGTGGGGCCCCCAAATCATTTAAAAATATGTCTTTTTGAACTGTGTCTCCCCCCCTATGAGGTGATAGCCCAATTTGTAATCCCCTGCCGCCTAAACTAGAGGTTAAATAACTAGGTTTTTCATATATATCTGGGCGTGGATCCAAAGGCCAGGCGCTTAAAGAAGAAATAGGATAAGGCTGATACGAGTCAAGCTGATACAAAGCAAAATTTGATCCTGAAAAATTATATCTATTTATTACAATGCCGTTAGACGCATACTGAACTAACAAATAATGTGCATGATCAGAGGACAAAGCAGCAGAACTGCTATTTGCCGCGCCCGGAGCGGCACCGAAATTATCTTGAGACTGGTTATGAGACGAACTTATTAAACAAAATGCGCCGACCTGGTGCGGGCCTTGGTTATGTAAAGCGCTGTAGTCAAAATCTCTAGGTCCACTATTATAAAAAACGTTTCC
>MDSZ01032789.1_pt1 | contig 10505 bp, 8 predicted proteins | sample 811201 | NCBI WGS metagenome assembly MDSZ01 (sample SAMN05326647, study PRJNA326480) | marine metagenome | isolation source: seawater | place: Indian Ocean: North | collected 2010
TCTTGATCTGCCATTTCCGCAACTGAAACTCCGGATAATTCATAACTTCCAGTAGTAGGACGGTCCAAACAGCCAAGGATGTTAAGTAAAGTACTTTTCCCGGAGCCAGAAGGTCCCATAATTGCAACAAAATCCCCTTCGGGAACTTCAAGAGAAATCTCATTTAAAGCATGGACCTCATCATTGCCCATCTGATAAATCTTGGAAATTCGGTTAATTCTGAAAGCAATCTTCATTCCTAATAAAACTAAACCGGTAAATGTTCGGATACCGGGAGATGTAAATTATTTCAGGACTAAATCCGATTGTTGGTCCGATTCAAATAAAGATCGGAAATAATCTGGGTTCAAAACCACTTGTTCATCAACTTTTAGACCTTCAGTCACAACCGTCATGGTCAAATTGTGTGGCCCGAGTTTGATTTTCCGTATACTTAGCTCGTTTTCTCGTTTTCCAACGAGGCAGTAAGCACTTCCATCTAAGCGGTAAACTGCAGTGAGTGGAATTTGGATCGCATCCTTAATTTGTTCGGACAAAATCGTGACATTTGCCGTCATACCAGTACGAATTCCAGGGGGTGGATCAGTAATTACGATATCCGTACCGTATTCTTTTATATGAGAGGTATAACGACTGACTGAAGGCAAAGGGTATTCACTAACATTTTCAACTTTCCCGGCCAACTCGATATCGCGCATAGCATCCAAACGAATCACACAGTCCATACCTGGGCGAACATGCTCTATACGATTTTCATTTACTTTGGCACGAACTCGAAGCAATGAAGCATTAGGAAGACGAATAATCGTCTGGTTTTCACGAACCTGCTTTCCTTCTTCAATTAGAATTCCATCTGCTGTGCCAGATTGGTTTTTGTTGGCATAAGTTACTTCCCCGTCGGATGGAGAAAAGATCATGCATTTTTCTATTTGCTCTTCAATTTCCAACTCTTGGGTTTTTTCTAACTCAAATGAATTACGAGCGGATTCAAGTTTTGCTTCTGCAGTAAGAATCGATGCGTTTAAATCGTTTACCTTTGCCTTTCTGGAATGGACACGGAGCACTTCCAATTTAGTTTGGGCCAAATCCAATTCCTTGCCGGCTTTTTCCAGTGCAAATCGATCAGCTTCCAACTGAGCCTCTGAAACATAGCCTTTTGCCGCAAGTTTTTTGCTGTAAACAAGGTACTCTTCTGCACGACGAAGGTTCTCAATAGCTACGAATTCTGCACTTTCAAGTTGTTCTTCACTTTCTCGAAAAGAACCGGACAGGTATTCCTCTAATGCCAGCTGTGACGCTTCATAATCGGCGGTTGCCTTGACTAATGCCGCCTTAGCCTGATGGACCGAAATCCTTTGCCGCAATAAATCTTTTTGTAAAGTGGCATCATCCAATCTCACCAAAAAGTCGCCCTTCTTTACAACTGTTCCTTCAGGAACAATTTCTAATATACTTATTCCAGAAGAACTACGGCTTCTTACTTCACTTCTAATTTCAATATTTTCTGCACTTTCTATTTCTCCCGGCTCGACGAATTCCAACTTGAATTCTGTCGAGAGAACCGACTCAAAGAGAGGTCGTACTTCGTTTTCAAGTGCACCATCACTATCACTCAACCACCACAAAAGAGACAACAAACTTGCACCTGTCAGACCCAATACCGTTTTTGCTGATATAAATCCTTGTTTTCTGCCAACCTTTGACTTCATCTGAATAATATATGCTATCTAATAGAGTTACAAGGGCAAGTTAGGACTTCTTACCAACATTATAAGGATGTATGTATCATTGATCGATTCCCAACCAGATTCCTTCACTGGATAAATTCATCGTTCCTAGATCATAGGCATATCTCATTTCCAATGCTTTATACCCAATCCAAACCTGTAAAAAACCATTACTTGCATCCAATAAGTCATTTAATGCGTTCACCAGGTCTCGAGCGGTAGTTGCACCAAACTGAGAATTTTTTCCAGGTTGAGGTGGTTCGTCCAGTCGCATTCGAGCAAGATCAACTTGTGCGATTGCCCCTCGTACCGCAGCCCGATTAAGTTCGAAATTCAACTGAAAGAGGTCAGAAAGCCTTTTATGCTGTCTAAAAGCTCTTCGAATGCTATCTTCGAAAGCTAAATAAGAGCGACGAGATTGTTGATAAAGAAGCAATGAAGCTTTGTACCGGTTTCGTTCTCTAACTTTTGACAATGGGGTGTCCAATTCGACACCGACACTCACGCTACTATTATCGGACTCGAAATGTCCTGAACCCATAGAGTCGCTCCCCAAGTTTCCCGAAAGTACTAAATCCAAGTCCGTCCTCAAATCATCCTTTGCTAAATCTGCTTTCCTCCAGACATCCACTAATCTGGCACGATTATTCTTCCAATCCATTCGATTTAAGGAGGCGGTCTGCGTAGCTCTTTCCGGACTAATATCTATTTCATCCATAACAATGGACTCTAGCCGAGCAGAAGCTTGTGCTAAAGAAAGCTCTAGCAAAGAACCTGAAAAATCATTCAACAAACCGGTCAATTGCCCACGAGCACGGTCAAGGGGAATACTAGGATCAAGATTAGACCATTCCTCCCAATCAATTAGGAAAGTGTCCAAGGATAATTTCAATCTATTGACAGTAGCATTCAAATCATCCACAAGAATTTCGAGTGCCTTATCAACAAACATAGCATCGCTCATCCCCAACTCTTTTAAATCCGATCTTTCTCTAAGCTTTTTAAAGCCAAGTTTTCTCCTTGGTATTGCGTTTTGAAAGCTAAGAAAGTCTCTTTTTAGCTGATCGAAACTTTTTTCTATCTTGATCCTCATCTCACCCGATTCCTCATAAAAAGACAGCAAAGAATCAATGTCTGGGGATATTTTTGGATCACGAACCTTGGCCAACATAAAATTCACTTCATCTTGCAATTTAACTAAAGCTGGATCCGTAAGCCTGAAGTTTTCAATGTAATCATCAACCACAACCATTGAGATACTTGGAGGTAAACCGATAAAAAGTTTAAATCCATCTAATCGGTTTTCAAAGAAGGACCTTGCGGATAAGAGCCTGCTTTGACCATTGTACAATGCTTGTCTTGCTTGGTCTACCTGTAAGCGACTACCTATTCTTCCTGCTTCGAATGCGGCTTCTAATTGGGATAAACTATCATTTAATTTCGCAACATTTGCCTCTTGGTTTCGAATTCTTTGTAAATCCTGAACTAAGCCTAAAAATCCAGAAACATTTGTTGATGGAGGCGATATGGGACCAATTCCGCTATCTCCAACTCGATTTGCAGGGTTGGACCCGAGAACTACTTCAAGAAAAAATCCCCTGCGAAATTGCTCGAGACTTCTTGCATCCGCTAAAAGCGATCGTTCACTTTGAGTTAATTGTTCCAGATAAATTCTTCGACTAGCACCCCTTAATAATGGTTGAGTCAGGGTGAGATTAGCCAAGGATCCACCAACCTCAACTTCTCCCCCACTCAATTCTATACTCATCCGATTGGCCAACGAAGCAACCCAGTTTGTACCGCTATCAGAGACGCCTCGAAAACCTGCTTTCAGTCGAGATTCAAAGTCGGAAGGATCTTCATTTGCTAAGTTATTCACTTGCCCACTGACCCCGGCAAATGGAGCAGGATCGAGTTGGAAGCGCTCATAAGTAACATCAAGTGCAGAGAGATAAAGTGCTTCCTTTTGAGCCTGAAAATCTCTCGAATGCCTTAAAGCGAGTTCCATCGAGCTTTCAAGATTCAATAAAACATTATTATTCGAATCAACAGCAAGTGAGCTAATCCAGCTCGCATTTTCTAAGTTTAACGAATTATTGCCGTCTTGATAAGCATCTTCCCTTTGTATCCGAACCGTAATTTGACGAGATTGATTATCGTCCATGGGAGGAGGAGGGAACTCGAAATCTGTGATACTCCCCAGTCGAGAGTTTTCTTGGGGTTCCCAATCAAAGCCCGGAACATTCCGTAGGAGTTCACGAACTTCCAAATCCGCCCTCTTTGGATCTATTCGATTCGAACAACTCGAAGTCAAAAGTATTACGAGTGTCCAGAATGTTATCCAGTTGAGGAGTATAGTCATTTAGAAATCATAGGTTCACTTTTATAGTAAAAGATCCTAAAATATTCACTATATAGAAATCTTACCCTTTAGGAAAGTTTCGCAAATTCCTGACAACTCGACCCTATCCCCTTTTAAACGACATTTAACCTCTCCTCCTCTGGCAGATGCCTGCCATCCATTCAATCTAGTTTTCCCGATTTTCTTAGCCCAGTATGGAGCCATCATACAATGGGTCGAACCAGTCACCTGATCTTCTTCTATTCCAATGGATGGGGCAAAGAACCTAGAAACAAAGTGAAACTCTGGTCTTGAGGTAAGTGCGGTTACAATAATTCCTCGGCAATTTTGAATTCCTGAAAGAAGTCGAAAGTCAGGTTTTAATTCCTCAACGGTCTCCTCTTCGGAAAAAACACACATACAGTCTTTACCAAGATATACCTCATCCGGATACGCACCCAAGCCTTCAACTAAAAGAGGGGTAATCGAAGATTTTCGAGAAGATATAGTTGGCATATCCAAATCAATTAATTTGTTTTGGCCGGTGTTAACTACTAATTCGCCTACGCTACTTGCAAAGAATAATGTGCTGCCTTTTTTTACAAGACCTTCTTGATATAAAACATGTGCCGCTCCCATTGTGCCATGACCGCATAGGTCAATTTCTACCAATGGAGAAAACCAACGAATTGACCATTTTCCATTTGCTAAAGGAATAACAAAAGTTGTTTCAGGTTGGTTGAGTTGACTTGCTATCTTTTGAAGTTCATCTGTCGAGAGCCATTCTTCCAACAGGCAAACTCCAGCGGGGTTACCAGAGAAGGAAGCTTTACAGAATGTATTTACGCAGAAGTAAGGGATTTTCATTAAAGTCGAAGCAGATTGCTGACCTTAATGAAAATATTCAATGCCAAATCGAACAAATTACAGAAAACGGAAAACCAGTTTAATAATTTACATAAACTGACTTCTACGATGCTCCACCCTTATGCCGGATCGACTTCCCAACCCGTTCGATAAACCTTACTAATCAATTTATTTGCATCCTTACGACTCGTCTTAAGTTTCTTCGCATCCCATTTGAACTTTCCACCAGCCAACATTGCTACATTTCCCAAAAGGATTGCTTCGGTCATATTGCCCGCATAATCGAAATTGGACATTGCAATCTTTGGATCGTTCTCTCGGATTGCCTTTACCAGTTCCTCTTTCATTCCGTTGTCTCCCCTTCCATTTCTTGGAAGAAAAGGGGTGGGCTTTTCAACCTGATCCTTACCATGCCAGTTGCCATCTTTAAAAACTTTCCAGTCTGCTCCATAGTCGTTTGGTGAATAAAGGATACCATCAGATCCAATTAGAAGAAGACCACTATTTTTTGGAGTTTCACCATGGAAGTAATCCATAGGAGGCAAATTTTTGATCCCCTTGTTTTCCTTTCCGTCATTACCGACTTTTCCTTCGTACCAGTGAAACTTAATTGCTCCGCTTTTTTCTGACTTGGGAAAGTCCATATGGACAGTTGCCCAAGATGGGAAAGTCTCACCATTTATTGGACCGGTATTCACCGATTCAACTCTTGTAGGTTGAGTTAAACCACAGGCCATAAATGCAAGGTTGGTAGTGTGGCAGGCCATATCACCTAATGCACCCGTTCCATAATCCAGCCAACCACGCCATTTAAATGGGGTATAGCAAGAGTGATAAGGCCTCATTGGAGCAGGACCAATAAATGAATTCCAATCCAAGTGAGAAGGAACATCCATTTTTTCTGTTGGACGGGCAGTAATCATAGGTGCCTGCGGCCATACGGGACGATTTGTCCAAGCATGAATTTCCTTCACCACTCCAATGCCACCTGACTGGACGAATTCAGCACCTTCCCTGATTCCGTCCGATGCTGTCCCCTGATTCCCCATTTGGGTACAAACATTTTTTTGCCTAGCTACAAGAGCTAACTGTCGAGCTTCCCAAACCGTATGAGTCAAAGGCTTTTGAACATACACATGAATTCCCTGTTTCATCGCCATCATGGCGGCAGGCGCATGCGTATGGTCAGCAGTGCTTACTGTGATGGCATCAATTTTGTCCCCAAGTTGACTAAGCATTTCACGGTAATCCGAAAATTTTGCGGCATTCTCGTGTTTACGAACCGCAACATCAAGCCTTCGTGCATCGATATCGCAAGCCGCTACCACATCTCCATGCATGGCCAGTCCATCAAAATCTCCTTTTCCTTTGCCACCTACCCCGATACCTGCGACTTGAAGTCTGTTATTTGCTCCGAAGACCCTTGATGGAAGAAATTGAAAAGCAAATGCAGATGAAGCTGCTTTACTCAAAAAAGAGCGGCGTGAATATTGGAATCTTTTAGCTGAGCTTGGTTTCATAATAGGAGGTAAATTTATTCTACCATGGATAGATAGATGCAAGGAAATTATAATGGAATTACCACAAAATTAAACAATTACACCCTATTTTAATTTTTCCTTAAGTTCAATTTCTGGCGAATTTTTCGAATGAATTCTGTTCTTTCTGGCTCTTTCAGCTTAAGAAATATCCCCATTTCCTTCTCTTTTTCAACCGAATCCAAGTCTTTCAAATATTCATCCAATATTTTCCTCCTCTGATTTAGTTTTGAAAAGATCATTTTTTTTTCTTCTGCTGACTTCATTTTGAATCTCTGGAGTCTTTTCAACATCATTTGCTTTTCCTCTGCTGACATGGACTCAACTCGCTCAATTGTTCTTCTCATGACCTTAAGTCTTTCTGGAGATGCACTTAACAAGTTCTTTAAAACTTCAATCTCCATTTTTTTGATCCCACCAACTTTTATCTGTGAAAGACTTGGATTGGATCGATTATGTTCAAGGTCGTGCTCGGTTTGCGAATTCAATGTGCTAGAAAGTACAAACAGTAGAAAAAATCGTGAAATAGAAAAAAAGTTTGTCATCAATTAACTGGTTCAATGATAGCGAGTAATTCCAAAGCAGACTCTTCGGACAAAAGAAAGAAGTCGTTTAATTCCGGGTTTGTAAGCAGGTAATCCTCTAAAAGTTGGGTGTCGCTCTCGGTAAATATCTCCATACTGGGATTCGACATTAAATCACCCTCATTTTCATTTGAAGAGTTAGTGTTCACGAAAATATTAAACAGGATTGATGCTGCGATCGCAAAGGGCACGAAAAATAAAATCTTCCGATCTACATTGCTTTTTGAGCGCGAAACTAAGAATTGTTTTGCTTCAAATGAAATTAATTCCCTAGGTTTTATATTTTCTGCACTTAGGTACTCTTCAATCTGCTCATCTAATTTGTGGTTATCTTTCATAATCTTTCAGATTTTTTTATTTCTAAAACTCTTTCTTTCAATTTCTGACGTGCTCTGTAAATCCATGTTTTTACTTGCTGCTGATTCGTTTTCATTGCATCTGCAATTTCAGAATAGCTCCATTCTTGCTGTACTCTAAACAACAAAGCAGACCGATGATTTTCTTGCATTTCATCAAGGGCTAATTGGAGTATCTCATTTAAGTGGGTTACTTCATCTACACCATACGAAATTTTGGAATGTATATCCTCCTCGAAAATTTGGGATGATGAAAACTTCTGCTTTCTCTTAATCTCGTCAATCAAAAGATTTCGGGCAATTGTGAATATCCAAGTAGAGAACTTTGAAATCGGTTGATATTTTTTGGCTGCTTTGAAAGCTTTCAAAAAAGTTTTTTGAGTTAGATCCTGTGAATCGGCATGATTGTTCAGAGATCGATAAAAATATCGATACAAAGGATTTTGCCACTTACCTACCAATGAATTCATCGCTTCCTGATTTCCAAAACCAATAAGTCGTAACCAAGAAGCTTCTTCGGAAATACTTTTATTAACTGGATCAACTTCCTTATCCTTATTCATTTCATAAGTAAGAGGGGTTGTTCTTAATTCTATCGAAGCACTTTGCATCTTTTGAAGTATATTAACACCTCAAAACATGAAAAGTTACAGATTACTCAAAAACTCTCAATTCAATGGAATAATTTGGAGAGCATCGACAATCACATATCCCTCGGTATCCTCATTTTTCAAGGATACTTTATATGCCTTATTTCGCACAAATTCGAATGAACCGAGAGAATGCCATATTTTGTCAATATTCCCTTCTTTTCTTTGGTCTACCAAGATCGTGTCGGAACCTTTTTCATTATTTACTATATACTTAACTTCACCAGCTCGATTACTCGATGGAATAAAAGAAACTCTCAATTCATGAAGACCGCTTTTCTCTGTAAAGAAAGGGAATGAAGCCTCTCTCATCCCCTTACCCCCGTTATCATCGTGAAAATAAGAATTTCCAACAAATGGCCGGAGTGAAGAACTCTTAGTCCAGTCCCCGCTGAATTGAACCTCAGTTCCCTCCACAACTATTCCAGCAAGGGATTTAGGATCAATACCAATACCATTTGCTATGAAATCATTCATCGCCAACTCTAGAATCTGTCCGTCCTCTAAGAGCTTTTCACTCAATTTCTCGTAGGAAACTCTTTGTACATCTACTTCATCATCTATTGCAATAGATGCAGCCGTAGCTGCAGAGTGAGCAAGAATCATAAAGACTGGCTCCATCCGAATGGATCCGAAGGCAATGTGGGAAGATGAAAGACAAACGGGAACAAGTAAGTTTTTACAATCTGTTTGCTTGGGTACCATAGCATCATAGGAAATAAGATAGGGGCCCCCCGGATTAACCTGAATATCCCCTTCATTCAAAACATAAGATTTCCCGCTTGAATCTTTTGTAACATAACGCTGCACATGATGTGAATCCATATTATAAGAACCCATGCCTACCGGCTTCGGAGTTTCTTTTTCACCTCTTAGATGTAACTCCGTCATTACGAAATCGCTAACCATTCTACGAGCCTCCCTAACATAGATTTGATGAGGCCAATTTTCATTGTCTTGAAATTCATCCTTTGCCAGTCCCCAGCTTGACATCTCAGATCGAATTTCTTGGGGTACCCGCGGATCGTTACAGAGAAAATAAAAATACCCCTTTTGATAAGTTTCATGCTCAGCTATAATCAAATCACGTTCATCATACGAAGCATCTGGGTAATCATAATTCATCCCGATATTATCCGTGCTAAAAGGTCCATGATTATTGGTATCAGTTTTAGCATTTGGAATTGGATCAAATTTGCCGAACACATGAGTTGAACCACTCTGAAGAGTTCGAAGCAGCAATTCATATTGAGATGCGTCGTATTGTTCAGGTTTTTGAAAAGGTAATTTATTTTCTTCAACTTGAGTAAGGCAAAGCCGGAAGTTGTAAGCTTGAACTTTGGAATCACCACTTCCTTCCTCTCCTGGAAATTCTTCACTAATCCGGGCTAGCAGCCCACTACTGGGGTCTCCTTTTATAACAAAGGGATCAATCTTTCTTCTAAACTGATGAGATTTTGCCCTTTTGATTTGTACCCCACTTAGCGATTCCCCATACACTGCATTCGCTTCACGACCAACTGTGTAGGAAACCCCCGCACTTGCCATCAAATCACCCTCATAAGTACAATCCATAAAAATTTTCCCTTCATATCGGTTGCCAGAGAGAGTGGTAATCGCCCGAAGCGTACCGTTTATCTTCTCTACACCTCTCTCTCGATCCAACCATTCGTTTCTAACCACTTCAATTTCGTTTTCCTTAACCCAAGCATCGAAAATTTGCTCGGAAACATGTGGCTCAAAAATCCACATGGTTCTTTTATCCCCATCTATTGCTGGTGTACCTTGACCCCGGTTACCATATTCATCCATCTCTTGCCATCTCCAAGAATCAACGCTTTGATAATGTCGCCAAACCCGGTGATAAAATTCACGGGCTAAACCACCAATCGCCTCTTTACGCCCGCTATCTGTCCAGCCCAGTCCGCTAGAGGAAAGTCCTCCTAGATGAAGATCTGGAGATACGACAACAACTGACTTCTGCATCTTTTTAGCCTGTACTGCTGCTGCAATTCCAGCAGATGTACCACCATATATCACAATATCGAATTTTTTTGTTTCTCCTTTGGAAATCAAAAAAACAAACGATAAAATTGATAGAATACGAAAAAATCTACTCGAAATTTGGAAAAAAAACATTGTTTCCATCACCCACACACTAACCATGTATTGAAAATAGTATTTCGATCAAGACTATACTTTACCATTCGGAAATAATTGAACTTGTGGGATTAGAATTGGTAGACGCTATAAATTCTGATCCTATTATTCACTTATCTGACAGGGAGATTAAAGCTTCCTTTAAATTAGGAAACTCAAATAGGTAGTCAAATTTTGCTAATTTCTGGGATATAACTTTTCGGCTTTTCAATATAAGATCGGGAGGTGTGCCCAAGAAGACCGAACCAAAATAAATCGCCAGACTCGGAGCAGGTAATCCAA
>MDSZ01172864.1_pt1 | contig 10505 bp, 18 predicted proteins | sample 811201 | NCBI WGS metagenome assembly MDSZ01 (sample SAMN05326647, study PRJNA326480) | marine metagenome | isolation source: seawater | place: Indian Ocean: North | collected 2010
ACTTAGCAACTAAGATTTCATCTTTACTACGCCTCTTAGTTTTCTTTTTAGGTTTAACTTTAGTAGGTGGTAAAGTACCTTTCAACTTAGGTTGTTCAACACCTTTATGAAAGACATTACCATCCTTATCTACAAACTCAGCCATCCAATGCCATCCAGCTGGACGACCTGTAGGTTTGTATGATGGTTTTACAGCGGTATCAAATGTTTCAGGAAACATCTTATACATACGAGCTCTTAGAGCTCTGTCACCGATGACTTCCTTGACATCTGTACTGACATTCTTAACTGGTTCACCAGTTATCTTGCAGTCCATATAAGGAACTCCATCAATATAGTATCCACCGTTGTCTTCGAATTTACTCATATACATATTACTCCTTTGTTTTTAGGCCTCTCCTATTTGGCCATTCTTAATTCCTTCGTCAAATAACATTGACATAAAATCTTCATCCTCGAAATCCTTAGTAAGTTTTCCAAACACTTTACTCATATTCATATCAAACTCTATGATATCTTCAATCAACAATCCAAGTGCATCCCTTGTATTTCCGTTTGCCTTAGATTCTATTTTTTCTAACCTACTTACTAATTCTCGTATCGTCATTTTGTTCTCCAAATTTTGAGGGCTGGATAGGATTCGAACCTACGAACAATGGATTTGCAATCCACCCCATTAAACCACTCTGGCACCAGCCCGGCCATCGGCCTCTGCCACCCGTTGTTTAAACTTTCTATCCTGCACTTCTATTATGTGTTTACAATATCGTTTACCCCATCGATGTCTATATGTGAATGCTTTACAATCACAACTCCATTCAATTCGAGACGGGTCAAACCTGATATCGTACTCCTTTCCCTTTACTTTATAATGTTCCCAGCCGTAATCATCTACGACAACACCATCAAAGGTTTCAACAATTAAATCAAATAACTCCTGATTACCCATATAATTAAATATTACCCACAACCATTAAAATGTAAAAAACTATAAATATCCATAACAGAGTTAAAAACTCGGCTACACGGTAAAAGAATAATTTAACTTTATTTCCTATAATCATAATACTCCTATTAATTTAATTACTTGAATATAAAACATATAATGTATATAAGTCAAGCATTTTTTTTACTTTTTTTAAACTTTTTTTTCAACTTCAAATATCGTGTATCTTCACGAGCTATTTTCCAATAAGATTTAAAGATATCACCTGCTTCAAAAAACCTTGTTTCAGTTCTATCGAATGGTAATACTTTCCAACCTTTATCATAAACCCACTTCTTACCTGAACTATGATTGAAGTATCTACGACTACGAGTAAATCCCATATGTAGATATTTCTTAGCCATATCAGCTCCTACAAAATCACCTTGTTCTAAATAACTGAAAAACTTATTAATAATCTGTAGTGCTGAATATTGTGCTATCTCAGGTGTTTTAAATTTCCATAGTGGATATAATTCTGATTTGTATGGTTCACATATCAATACACCTTGTTGTCCTCTACCTATTTCATATAGATGTGGATTCTCACGATAATCAATATCTGGTTTCCATTTGTAGTTCTTTTTATCGAACCCTACATAAGATGGTTTTTTAATATCTTTCTCCTTATCTTAACTGGTAACATATGTAAGTTAGTAATGTGAGTTACCAACTTAGTCTTTGTTGTCAATGTAACAACATCATTTTTATAAATCTTTTTTATCTGTTCGAGTGTAGGTTCATAACCATTCTTCGAATAAAACTTTGTAATAGGTTTTTCCATAGCCCAAAAACTCTTGTGATTGTACACAACTTTAGGTGGTACATATGTAGAAACTCTTTTAGGTTTAGGATTCTCAAGTGATTCCAAATACCTATCCCAACTCTTGTCCGCATAAATACCCTTGGCAACACGAGTACCACCTGTACTTCTCCTATCAATCTTTCTAAGATTATTGGATGCAGTCTTGGATACTGGTTGTACAAATGCACCTGTCTTGTGTGGATACACAGTGTGGGCAGAATACTTTTCAGTTTTACTACATTCTACACATTCCGTGTAGCCCAAGTGATATCTGTAATCATCAATCTTTTTATCACACTCGGTACAATTCATTTAGAAATCACCTGGTGCCACTTGGAAAGTGTTGAGTCCTAAGTCTCTCCACATCTTAACAACTTTGTCCCTATCGTCAACTACAAGAAAGACATCATTGATATCTACGAAAGTATCCAACATCTTTTTCTTGAGAATCTCATCGGGCATAAATCTCATATCTGGAGTGGCAGGATTACCATCAGCAATCGGCCACGACTTATCTTTGAACTTGTCTGGTCTCATAACCAAAAGGTCAAATGGAACATTGTGTTTTGCCAACCACTCTTGAGTGGCGAAAAAACCCCTATCGTTTCTACCTGAGAAGATTACAATCTTGAATCCATCATTGTGGAACATTTGAGCCATCTTGATAACAGGATGATTTGGTGTATCCCAATGAAGAATGGAATCAGGAGAAGCAAAGATATCCCAATTAAGCTTACCATTAGGTTTTACTGACCTGTCTCTCCTAACATCAATGTTAGCTAGAGTACCGTCCAAGTCAAAAATCACGGTTTTCTTGTTCATAATATCTCCATTATTCATACCTAAAGGTACGAAAGAAATACTATATAAGTCAAGCTTTTTTTTTAATTTAATTCATACCTCTTGTTATATCTTGGAACTTCGTATGTTGGATGTGTTAGCCATTCTGATAAAGTTACCTCGGCTGACGAATCACCTAACTCGTAGGAATCATCATATCTATCTAATAATTCAGCCACAATAGGATGTCTAACAATGTCATTCATATCAAACTTACAAAATCCTACACCATACAATCCAGTAAATCTTTTAATAGCGTCTTCTAATCCATTATCAAATTTACCTCGTAAATCACTTTGCATCAAATCACCACTAACTATATATTTAGAGTGTTGTCCTATTCTTGTTAGTAATGTTTTCAATTGTGACTTTGTTGTATTTTGAGTTTCATCCACAAGTACAATCTTATTCTGTAATGTTAATCCCCTCATATATGCCATTGGAATAACCTTAACTATTCCAGCTCTTCTTAATACTTCCAATCTTTGTTTACCAATGATTTGTTCCATATTATAATATACTGATTGCATAAATGGTTCGGTTTTCTCATCGACATTTCCTGGTAGATATCCAATTTTTTCTCCATCAACTTCAACCATAGGTTTGGTAACAATAATACCATCAAACTGAGAATCCTTGTTTACTAAGTTCTGTAATGCCCAATATGTAGCAATATAAGTCTTACCACATCCAGCAGGCCCAATACAAAAACTTATGGTATTGGTTTCTATTGTGTCCCAAAATTTCTTTTGGTTTTGATTTTTAAAATCGATATTCCATTTGATTCGTTTCATCTGAGAGAGTGCTTGCCTCTTGTTAGCACATTCTTGATTAGCTACAACCTTTGTTATTGTTTCGACTTTTGTTTTTCTAGCCATAGTAACTTCTCCTTTATTATATGTTAAGGATTCTCTTACTAATAACTATAATATATACCAGTTAGAATTTAGTTTTTACACCACCTTTTAGTGCTGGACGGGAAGTTTCCTCAGAAGTTATTTCATCATCTTCTGGTATACTTATGTTATGTAGTCCTTCCATTGTTGGTTCATCGTCCATCAAAGTATCTCCACTATATATCTCTTTCCAATGTTCGTCTTGAGTTTTTTCTTCCTCTGGTTTTTTTTCCTCACCATACATCTCCCAAAACTTCCACCAAGATTTATTTGGCTCCGAAGTTTTTCTTACAACTTTTGCTACTTCGGGAGTTTGTTCTTCTCTAAGTATTAGTGCTTGGTTAAAGGCTACAACTAACATAACCGCTAACGGGTCAAACACAAAGATAAGAATGAAGATAAAAAACTTAACAACAGAATCAACATCAGTATCGAATGTTCTAGCAAGATAAATTGCTGGCCCTACATCCACACCAGTCTCAACCAATGAAACTTTCAAGTCACCAATCTCACCTTTTATATCAAGTATCTCGTCATTGACTTTCTGTATTCGTGGGTTATACTCTTCTCGTAACTTTCGTTTTGCTGTAATATAGTTATCAGGTAAATCTTTAACTTGTAGTTCTAGCTCCTCTTTCAAAAACACCTTATCTTCTTGTAATTGTTCTAACCTATCTTCATACGCTAATAATTGGTTAGATTGTTTTTCGAAAGTTACGGTTGCTCCTTGATAGGCATTTGAAAGATATCCGAATATACCAGCACTTGTAATTAACACGAGTGTTATTACGGCTGTCATTAAGTATGTTTTTTGGAATAAATTAACTTTATCCCAATAACGATACAAGAAGGCGGCAGTAACCAACTTACCGAATTCCAATGAACCCGCCATTATGATTACACTAAATGCTGCTCCAGCAAATAATTTACTTAAACCGAATACTGAAAAGAATCCAGCACTTCCAGCTATAAGTAAGGCCGCAATTCCCAAATAGATATGGAAATTCTTTGAGCGTTCCATTAGTTTCTCCTGTTATTGAATTCCGTCTTCTTCTAACTCAACGAAATTCTGAATCAACTCTAATTGTTTTTTAATACCACGAATGATTTTCAATTGTAATTCTGCTTCAGGATTAAAGTCCTCTGGAATCCTTGCATACAATCTATTTAGTTCTTCTTCCATAGTTTCAATTAAGTCTAATATCTTGTTTCTGTTTCTCATTGTCTACCTTTATTTGGTTGTTAATAAATATCTACTCTATAGCTAATTGTTGTAAAATAAACTTCTTTAAATTTTCTTTTGAATCACCACTTGTATGTACCCACATCCAAGCATATGTCATCTTCATATTCTCAATTGATGTGATAACAGCATTACATTGTTTATCCATCTCTACCATCATCTTATCATCCATCGGAACTTCGATACCCAACTCATCAGCCATCTCTAATAATTTACCATAATCCTTGTTACGATTTGCTTCATTTGCTATAGCAAAGTCACTCTTGTTACCACCCTTATCAGGATGTGTTTTACCAGCAACTTTTCTATAAACAGATTTTAAAGTATCTTCCTCGATATCGGTTTTTATTTCGTCATAAGGATCCTTAGTTATGTTTATGTCTGAATGTATTTCAGGATCCATACCACCATTCAATAAATAATTTCTAAAATCTGTATTGAACTTTTCCAATGAATCTTTATAGATAGCCTTAGTTTCTTCTAATTCTGTTTGTAGGTATGCTAATTTTTGTCGTAACTTCTTCTTTTTGATTTCTTTTAAATCCATATATAATAAGTAGTGTTCGTGCCCACTAATCTGTGGATTATTTCAGTTTCTTCCGACTAATGCTATATCAAGAGTCTCGTTCCGAAAGGGCGACACTTTACACCTTTCATCTCTGTATTAACGACGCTGTATCTTATATAGCTCCTACAACGCTATATGATGTAATCAAGTAATCAACGATTCGTAAAAGGTCACAACTCTTTTCGTAATCGACTATTGGATGATTACCTGATTACAGATACTTTGGGAGCGTCACTTCCCTTCACATTTAGGAAAAGAACAAATCCCCTTAGGGCAAACGAATAAATCACCTTCATTATTGTTTATTGTTTTATAAATCTTCAAATTCTGCTTCTATTAATTTATAGCAGATATAATAGGTGTCACCGTTCCGCAGAACAGTGTCAGCCATTGTCCACATACCTTTAAGTTCTTCTGAATTATAACCAGAATTAACCGACACTGTTCCGAGAACAGCAAACCTATCGTTTCCTACAGAGACTAATTTAGGAAATTTTGACAGATTTCTTCTTTGGTTTTTCTGGTTCTACTTTAGGAATCTCAACAGATAATAAACCATCTTTGAATGAAGCTTTGATTTTATCTCCATCGAGTAATTCACCTAATTCGAACTGTCGTTTAAATGATGAGTGTTTTAATTCTCTACGAATTACTTTAGCTCCATCATCATCAAACAATCCGTGTTTGTTTCCAGCAATAGATAAAACTGAATCTTCCACATCTATGGATAAATCTTTTTTATCTAAACCAGGAATCTCAGCAATAATACCAATCTTATCATCGTACTCATATACATTTACTTTCGGATAAGCACTACCTTGATATGGTTTTACTCCTACTGATTTTGTGATTTGTGGAAATGAACTCTCCACGATTTGATCAAACATTCTATCGAATGGTGTTAGAAATTCGTCCCTATCAATCATAGGAACATTGCGATTAAAAACTACTTTAGTCATTTTATTCTCCTTGTTGTTAACTATTAGTCTAACCGAGTATCAATTCTTTCGACATCAATACTCTATTTACATCAACCTCATTTGAGCGTTGAATTCTTTAATACATATATAAATATGTATCAGTATGACAAAACCGTCATTTTTTTCTTAATAACTTTCTTGGTATCCAAACTATCTTTCCAGTATTCATTAGCCCTTTAACTTTTTCATCGTGTTTCTTTTCGTTAAATTCGGACTCATCTACCATTACAATCTCATCCTTATATATCATACCCTCGATAGTAGGATAATCAAACTCTACCTTAACCTTCATTAGAAAGTGGCGAATAAAGTTCGAATTTAGCAATCAATGTTGCTGGATCCTGTACACCAACCATTCGTTCTACAACTCGTCCATCTTGTTCAACTAAGATAGATGGTACTGAACGGATTTGATGAGATTCTGCTAGTACAGGGTCTTCATCGATATCTGCAAAATAAACAGGATATCCTTTATCTTCTAACTTCTCTACTAATGGTTTGAAGGCTTTACAAGGCCCACACCATTCAGCACTGAAGTATAAAAAGCGTGTTTCCATTACTTACTCCATATTATATTATTAAAACTTACACTTGTTGATTCTGTAGCGTAAGGGACTACAATGTTATACTGCGTCTGCTCCCTCTTCACTTGGTTTGTCAACATAGTCTTTTTCTTTTTCTGATTTTTCATTTTCTATTTCTTTTTTAGCTTCTGCTTTAAAGTCTTTTTTCTTACCACCGAAGTAATCATAAGCGTGTCCTTCTTCTTTGAGTATGTCATTTACGCTAACCCAACCATCGTGTGATAAATCAATTTCACTATCTGGATTACCAATACACTCGACAATATGCTCCCCAACAAAATCAGGAGAAACAAACACTTCCCCAAGTACTCTACCAAATTTTCCTGTTCCGTGTGAAACCAATTTGAAAACACCACTTTCTAATAACTCCTTATTTCTTGCTTTTGCAAGTAAACCTTTTTTCTTTTCTTCTAAATCTCTTGTACGAGATTCCCAAGTATCGATACCCATATATCGAACTCGTTTTTTAATTTTCAAATCGAAACCCAAATCAATATAACAATCGATTGTGTCTCCATCCAAAACTTTTACTAACTCTGCCTCGTACTCACGAGTATCAAGTTTTTTAGCCATTTCATTTCTCCTATTATGAAAAACAAGAGAAACAAAATTTCTCTAAATTTTTCTTACACCAATTTGACTTGCAAATGTTTTAACCTTTTTAAGTCCTGAACGATGTTTACCATCACTCCAACATTCAAGAATAGTATTTATATCCTTTAATGTAATCGGTGATTCTTTAAACTCATCATTATATAAATATGAAGTATTTTGCTTTTGAGATATACCCTCAAGTACTGAAACGACTTCTCTCATATTTACAAATCCCTCATATCCTCCAGACAATACAGGTTCATAACTTGCCAAGACAAGGTATCTTTCATAATCATTCATTTTTGATTTATCCATTTAGTTTAAGTTCTAATTGGTTAGGATCATTCAATTGCTTTTCTGAATTATAACCTTTCCACATCTCGATAGACAACGGATTATTTTTTGCCAATCCTGTCTTTCCCTTTTCGAGATTACATTCAATCTCAACTGCTAACATATCTCTGAACGAATCAGATGCCAAGTTACCTTGAGAATCTTTATGTCTATCAAGAACTTTCTTAATAATTGCTTTCATATACACGAATTCCTCATTTACTATAAGTATCACATCCAATCTTTAAATTACAATTTATTTGGCGGGTGGGAAAGAAAGGAAATAAAAACCCCCCGCCAATTGAGTCCTAATTAGAACTCATCTGAATCTTCGTCTTCATTGAATAGATTCTCATCCGAACCATCAGAGACATACTTCTGAACTAATTGTTTTACAAAAGTTCTCTCAGAGTCCATCCCACCATCGTCAGCGAATTGTGGATAGATACTCACCTCAGAAGCCTCATCGATTCCGAAACCATCGTAAATCAAACCAGCCATCTCAACAGAAGTTCTGGTTGAAATACCACTTGTAACTTTACCAGTATCGGACTTTGATTCCATTCTCGTAGTGTGAGCAATCTCTGAAACAGCCTTCAACAACTCAGGGTCAACATGCGGGAACATATAAGTCAACAACCCATATTCTTCCTCATCAGTTAGGACATCCATCTCGATGATTGTGAATCTGTCCATAAGAGCTTTATCCATAACTCTCGTAGAAGTATATTCATTACCGATATTAGCGGTAGCGACAAATGTAACACCCTCAGCAACTGGGATGGTTTCTTGTCCACTAGCCTCATCAAGTCTCAAATATCTCTGTCCATTATCAAGAACAGTCATCAAGATATTCCAAGCGTCTGGATGAGCCCTTGACAACTCGTCAAGAAGTATCACAGCGTTTGGTGTTTGAATAGCCTTCACGAAAAGAGACTCAGAGAAGTAAGTACCTTTCTTCTTATCGAAGTGGACATTACCAATCAAAGTAGCTCTCGGGTCTTGAGTAGAACCCATATTGAAGTAAAAATCTGGTCTGTCAAGTGAGTTAACAAGTGACTTAGCAGCCATTGTTTTACCACACCCAGCAGGTCCAGTCATTAGAATGTTCTTACCTCTTACAGCAGAACGAATTAAATATTTCCATTTCAATTCTTTCATCACCAAACCTTGTGGTTTTAGTGAATAAGAAGAGTGAATGAAGTTAAGAACTTCAGCGTGATCCGATGGAACATCAACTGAAGATACATCAATCACAGGAGCGGAAGATTGTTCGAAAACAGACATCGGAACAGCCCACCAATAATTCTTTCCAGCCTTATTGACTCTCTGTTCTAAAGCCATACCATTTTCGTAAGCCCTCTTTCGAGCACCTGTGGTAATTTGTGATGTGAATTTATTTCCATCACTATCCCAAGCGTTATATCGATTACCCGATTTAACAACTTGAACTACAACATTGTTACTTGTCATATGATTTTCCTTTTCTTTTGTTAAATTTTGTCTCATCATTTATACCTAAATATACTAATAAAATGCTATATAAGTCAAGCATTATTTTCAATTATTTTATCCATCTCCTTAAAAAATTCTTCCATTTCTTTTTCTATTTCTTTAAAAATTGAATCCATTATTTATCCCTTAATTATTACCCCTAAAGATACTAAATAAAAGCTATATAAGTCAAGCATTATTTTCAATTATTTCCACCAATGTAATTTACCATTACTATCTTGAAATGTTTCCCATTTGCATTGTGGCCAGATACATCTCCAATAAAAATCAAAATGTTTCCTGTCAATTTGTTTCATATTCCAACCACAACACTTAGGACTGTGAACATTAAAAAACTTATTAAATAACCATCTCACTTTTAATTCTTCTCCAAGAACTTATCATTCATAGTTTTAGAAATCTGAACTACTGAACTCAAGTCAATCATCTCAGCATCTTTACCATACATTCTTTTGAAATCTCTGACATTTTCATCTCTACCATAATTCGAGTCACTAACAAAGTAAGAAAGAACTTTGATACCCATCTTTCTAAAGTTATCAACTTGTGTTCTGGTGTGTTCAACAGCGTCACCAGAGTAGTAATTCAATTCACTATTACTGAACATTGGCATCCCATCAGAAATATTCAAGAAATAAGAATCTCTATTGTTTGATGTTGGAATCACATCTTTCATAATAGCCTCGAAACATAATCCCTCAGGAGTAGTTCCACCAGGATAAATACTTGGAAACATTTTTTTCACTTTTGAAAACTTGTCAACTCTTGAATCATAAGCCACCAAAATCAAAGGTCTTGAAATCGAACCTCTACTTCTACCATTTGATTCGTGAGTACTTCTGAAAGAAACCATCACATCAACACCTTGAATCATATCAACAGCCTTACAAATAGCAATCGTTGAAATCATTGTCTTAGTCCACTTGTCACCACCCATAGAACCACTAGCGTCAACCGAGATGTGTAAGAAAGCATCTGAGTACTTGTCAACAAAAGTAGTAGAGAAAACTCTCTCGTTTCCAAAACCCAACTCAGCAATTAATCTCTTGTCAATTTTACCACTATCTAATCTGTTCCATTTTAAATCTCTTGACTCACCTCTAACTTGAAGTTTTCTACCAAGTTTAGTTCCAAGAGAAATACCTTGACTCATAATCTCATC
>MDSZ01032186.1_pt1 | contig 10504 bp, 4 predicted proteins | sample 811201 | NCBI WGS metagenome assembly MDSZ01 (sample SAMN05326647, study PRJNA326480) | marine metagenome | isolation source: seawater | place: Indian Ocean: North | collected 2010
CTCTGGACACATGATTTGCGTAATGGATGTCATGAATGGAACATAATACCCCTGGTCAGCGAGAAGGCATGAAGCACCACCGTCTCCGGGTTGATAACTTCCAAACGTGCACGGTAGCTGTTCGAGTTGACCGAGTTCATCGACATAGTGCCCTTTCGAAGCTTGGAGACAGTCCTCAACTTTCGCACCTCCTTCGTTCGGGTTGTAGGTCCCCAACGGACAAAGCATGACGTTGAATTGCCCGGTTCCGAGCGATGAATCAACAAACGACCCCGGTGGAGCAACAAGACAGCCCGATTGAGCAGCCTCGGGTTGGTACGTGCCGAACGGACATTCAAACTGAACGCGGGAACTTGTTGTATCAACGAAGTGGCCAACATCTGCCTCGATGCACATCGCCATTCCACTGTCGGGTTGATAGAATCCAAGTTGACATGCATCCTGACGGTAGGAGGCCGTGATGTTGACGAAATGTCCTGGCGACGCGTTGTCGCAAAAGGTCATGCCCTCATCGCGTTGATAGGTTCCAATCGGACAAGGGTCTTGTTGAGAGGCCGCTCTATCGGGGACATGATGGCCAATTTCGGCCTGCAAACAGGCCGTTTCACTGACGCCACCTTCGTTGGGATTGTAGGTCCCAGCCTGGCATGCCCGTTGACTGAGTTTGCCCTCACCATCAACAAAGTATCCGGGTTCAGCAAGTTCACAAAACGCCATGCCGCCCAAGGGTTGGTAACTTCCAGCAGAGCATTTTTGCTGATAACTTGCTCCCGGTAGAGCGGTGAAATGACCTGGGGAGGTCAAAATGCAGACCGTCGAACCACTCGCCGTTTGGAAGCTACCAGGTTCGCAAGCCGTCTGGTTGGGTGCAGCGGTGGAATTCACATAGAAACCGGGATCGGCGTCAAAGCAACGGGTTTGACCGGAGAGATTCTGATAGGTCCCCGGTTGACAGGGCGTCTGGTTGGTTTGGGCAAAACCCTCCACCACATAACCGAGATCTGCAGCGAAACAATTGGATTGACCTGCCAACGGCTGATATGTTCCAGGCGAACATGGAACCGGCTCACTGTTGCCCATCATCGGAGCATAATATCCTGGTTCGACCGTGATGCAATCTGCTTCGTTGGTCGAAGTCGGGTTGGGATTGTAGGTTCCACTTGGGCATGGAATCGCAGCGGTATTCCCCGTACCGTTTGCATACCAACCTTCCCCCGCATCGATGCATGAGGTTGAATTCGTGTTGGGCTGGTAGGTTCCTTCTTCACAGGGCGTTTGGTCGACCTGCCCAGCTGCCGGAGAGTAATGTCCAGGAGATGTGATGAGGCAATCACTGTCTGAGGTTGAACCCGAACTGGGATTGTAGGTTCCGGGAGGGCACATTTTTTGGCTGTATTGGCCCTGTTGGTCAACATAATGCCCTGGTTCGGCATCAAGACACCACGATGAAGAATTGGCTCCCGAGAGGGGGTTGTAGGTGCCCTTTGGACAGAAGGTGACGCTGGAGGAACCTGGCGTATCGACGTAGGAGCCCGGGAAGGCCAGGCTGCACATGGCCACCGATGTGGCGCCGTATTGGGTGCCGTATGTACCTGCGGGACAGGGTGTGGAGGCGTTAGCCCCCGTGGTATCCACGTAAGATCCAGGTGGCGCATCATCGCAATACGAACGGCCGCTGTTGGCCTGGTAAGTTCCATAGTTACAGGGTGTTTGCGTGGTCATCCCGTAACCTGCGACATAGTGCCCAGGGTCTGCATCAAGGCACGACGATTGGCCGGACTTTGGCTGGTACGTTCCGTAGTAACAGTCGTACTGGTAATACGAACCGTTGTTGGCGACAAAATAACCCGGGTCGGCGGGTATGCATGTGATCTGGCCTTCGAGCGGTTGATAGGTTCCCATGTTGCATGGGGTTTGTGCCGTGGCACCGAAACCAGACACGTAGTTTCCTCTCGTGGCTGGAGAGGGGTACAACATACCGACATTGGGGACATAAGTCCCTGGGTGGGCATCAGCACACCCATAGGCGCCGTATTTTCCGGTCGGGCAAGAAACCGAACGGTACAGCGTGGTGTTGTAATCATCATCATCATCGTCCCAACCATCACCGTCGCTGTCGTTTGAATCGAGCACGGCTTGTTGTTCATTCAACACACCGTTACCATCCCAGTCGCGCTCAGGTAGCGCAATGTCTCGGTTGAAAGGTTGTCCAGCAACCAGCGTTGGAACATAGCGATCGGAAGAAACCCCGTTGCCCAATTGCCCGGCATTGTTAAGCCCCCAACACCAAGATTCGTTGGTGCTTGTTAAAGCGCATGTGTGTGCGTTCAGAGCAGAGAGTTTCACGATGGTCCCGTTGGTTGAAAGATTGAATTGGGGACCAGGAGTTGAGATACTGGAGGGTGTCGTTGGCCCCAATACTCCGAGTTCCTCACCGCCCCAACACGAGAGGTTCCCGTTTGAAAGCGAAGCACATGTGTGTTGCCAACCCGCCGTGATGTTGACTGCCGTGAGACCAGTCCCAAACGAACCTACCGTTTGGGGCGTGGCTCGGTTGTACTGCGTTTGTCCGTCACCAAGTTGGCCTGCATCGGCCCTCCCCCAGCACTTCATCCCGTTGTTGGTGATGGCACAGGTGTGGCCGTAACCGGCATCAATGGAGGTTGCTGTGGTGCTTGACCCACTGCTCAGCGTTTGCACGTATGTTGGTACAAGCATGTTGGTGAATGAACCTGTACCGATGGCTCCCCATCCGTTGTAGCCCCAACACACGACACTCCCGTCATCCAACAACACACAGGTGTGGAAATAACCGGAGGTGATGGCGACGCCCGTCCGGGCAGATGAACCGAGCACAGAAGTGTACACGGGTGTGGTGCTTGAAGTGGTCGCCCAGCCAGCACCCAACTGCCCGTAGGAACCATCTCCCCAACACATCACGCTTCCGTTGGTCAACAGAGCACAGGTGTGTTCATCTCCCAAGGCGAGATCAACCGCCTTCGCACCGGATGGCAGGCTGACATTGACAGGAACACGCGACTCTGATGTCCCGCCATTGCCCAACTGGCCTTCGGCACCCTTCCCCCAACACTGAACATCGCCGGAGGTATCAACAGCGCAGGAGTGCGTTGTCCCTGTTCGAACCACGCTTGCATTGCGATTAATTCCGTAATCCTGGATATAGGTTGCATGGGCATCCGCAACGGGATGGCTTGAGCCAACCTGGTTGTCCGAATTATCGCCCCAACAGGCAACGGAACCGTTGTTGAGCGCAGCACACGTGTGCCAACCACCGGAGGCAACATCACTGATGGACGATGAAACGACATCAACAGCCACAGGAGTGGATGCTTCAGCCTCGCCTACACCCAGTTGACCAAGGTAACCAAAACCCCAACATGCAGCATTGCCGTCGTCCAACAATGCGCAGGTATGAACATTGTTGAGCGTAAGTGCGACCGGTTTGGCCGTTCCGGCAAGAGATTGCACGAGCACGGGCGTGGTTGAATTCGTGGTAGAGTTGTCACCGAGTTGTCCAACGATGTTGTCGCCCCAACACGAGATGTTCTGGTCCGAGAGCAAGACGCAACCGTGTCGCCAACCGACAGCAACGCTGACGGCGTCTTCGTTTCCGGGGAACGACGAGACCTCCTGAGGTGTGTTTGAGTTGGCCGTGTTGTTGTTGCCCAGTTGCCCATGACCGCCTGCGCCCCAACATGAGACGGAGGCGTCGTCAAGCAAAGCGCAGGTTGTGTTTCCCCCAGCATCAATGGCGATGGCTTTTCTGTTTTGGCCAAAGGGCTGAACGTACCAAGGCGTGTCATCGTAAGCGTTCGTGTAACCCCGGCCGAGCTGACCCACCGAATTGTTTCCCCAACAAGCCACCGAGCCGTTCACAACAATGGCACATGAATGGTCCCCTCCGAGACCCAAAGCTTTGGCATGTCCAAACGAACTCATGTCAACGAAGTTGCTGTATTGTGGACCCGTTGAGGGATTTTGTGTGGGAGAGGTCCCGACTTGTCCACGGTTGTTGGCCCCCCAGCATGAGACGTTTCCATCGTTCAAAATCACGCACGAATGGTCGGCTCCAGAGTCAAGTGCTACAGGGGCACTACCAAATGCAAAATTTGTCGAGAGGTACGAAGGCTCCTCGGTGTTTGAACCCCACCAAGATGAGGAGGCTTGTTGCTGGGTGGTTGAACCCCAACAACTCACACCACTTCCGTATGAATTGAAAGCCAGCACGCAGGTATGACTGTATCCAGCAGAAATGCTCGTCGCCGTGAGGCCGGCAGAAGCATTAATTCCCCATAAAACGCTATCAGGGACATACTGTAACGATGTTTCCAAACCGTTTCCAAGTTGCCCTTCGTCATCGTAACCCCAACAGGAAATGGACATGTTATCCAAAATTGCACAGGTGTGATGGCCACCCGCTGTTAGTGTGGCCTCGGAGAACACGGTACCCTCGTGGAACCCTGGAGCGTTGAGAGCGGTGGGGACTGGAATCACTTCGGCTGATTCATAGGGCTCATCAAGCACCTCAACTTGCACCTCAGCAGGCATGTGGACAGAAGACGCCCAAGACTGGAGAATGAACATCAGAACGACCAGGAGCGAACCATGGAAATTTCTATTCATACTTTATGTAACCAAAACCTCGGTAAAGACATTTTCCCGACAAACACAGACTGTAGACACCTGTTTAGCTGGATGAATTGATGTTTTTCGTTCAGATTCTTGATTCCCCATTCATTCGAGCGGTTTTTCTGTTCTTTTTTCGCTCAATTCTGGCTTTGTGAGCGGTTTCTGCCTTCTCCAGAATGTAAAGAGGCTCGAACCGTGTGGAAATCAAACCAATGAGGTACCACCCTAAACTCAGGACGGGGGTGGCCACCATCACGGTAAGGGCTGACCACATGAGGAGATTGCCCTCAGTGAGTCCCCAAGCCCAGGCACCGACCAAGACCATGCAAACGGGCAGGAACCATCGTGCGGCATAACTTGGAGTGGACATCCCTTTGTGGTCTCTTCTTGGAGCAAAGGCAGAAGCCAGCCACGACATGGAGGTAAAGGCAGTTCAGATGTATTTGAACGGCCGTTTTTTCTCGCACCGTTCATGAAGGATGACATGATAGCCCGACTTACCTGCAATGATGATGGCCTCTGCCGAATGCTGTAATTCAGTGACGAATGATGGGCGAACTGAGCAGGTACCGCTCCTTGGTGAACGTCATGCAGCCGTTGCTTCAACCCCAGCAACTCCAGCAAGTCCCCTTGACACCAGTACCAAACCAACTCGCCGTTTGGAAGGCGTCAACACCGTGGCAAACCGTCCGCTCAATGCTCGGGTTGGTCATCGTCTGCTTCTTCATCTCTCAAATTGCAGTTTTCATCGTGGCCGGCTACATTGATGGGGACATGAACGGCACCATCGGCCCCTTTGACCCACTGATCTCCTTTCTTGGGGGGGTCTGTTTGGCACCTTTCCTGATGCTCTTCTTTTTTCTTCGCCGACCCAAACTCACCCACACGGTCCAAGCCTACCCCTCAACAACAGGGAGCCATTTCCATGCTCTGGCCGGTGGGGCCGTGGTCCGCTCACCCGGGCCGACCGTGGTCCAACATCATCTCTTCCGGTCGACGGCCCCGTTGGAAATGCCACGCCCTAAGCATCTCTGGCTGCTCTTTATCCTCGGTGTGGGCGTTTCCACCCTATGTCTGCTCCCGTTGACCATTTTCGGTGTGAACGCCCTAACGTTGCTTCTTGCCGTAGCCATCGTGCTCCCTGCATGGTTGATTGGATTCTCAACCCCCGTCTTTGCCTGGTGGTCCATCACCAGCCGCCACATGGGCATTCACATATCGAGACGAGATGCCGAGTGGATTTTGGCCGCAGGCATGTTGTCGACGGTTCCAGCGATCGTGATCAATTCGTTGATTTCCCCCATCCTTGTGTCCATGGTCGGCCTTGATGCAGCGGCAACCGGTACCTTGGGAGAAGGAATGATTCTGTTTCTTTCTGCTCCAATCGGGGAAGAAATCTCAAAAATGTTGGCGGTTTTAGCACTGAGTCATCTGATCATTTCACCAAAACACGGGTTCTATGTTGGTTCAACCGTAGGTTTGGGCTTCGCATTGTTGGAAAATGCAATGTACATCTCCATGGCGCTGGCCAGCGATTACAGCAGCATTGCTTACTTCTTTACGGCAACCTTGCGAGGTTTGAGTTCGGTACCCGGTCATGCCATGTGGACCGGACTGAGCGGCTACGCTATCGGTTGCTGGTTGGCCAAAGGGAATCGCCTTCCGTCTCTATCAGGAACGTCCTACATTTCGGAGGATGCTGATGCGACATGGGTCCTCTATGACAAACAAGGGCGTGCCGTACCCAACACCACTTGGAACACCCTCCCTTCCCAACGGATGGCCAAACTCTTGAACCGGCATCGAAAACATGCCTGGCCCATGCCTCAAACCATCGCAGGCGGGCTGTTCCTAGCCATCCTCGGCCACGCATTATGGAACGGTTCATCTTGGGGAGTGGGCATGTTGCTGGCTGACAGCGACACCCTGCTTGCCGTTTTTCTTCAGTTAGCGTGGCTGCTGGTGATGGTCGTCGGGCTTTGGGTGTGCATTCTTCGGTGGCTACCGACCATTGTTTTAGAGGCAAAAAACCAACATTGAGCGTCGTTATCGGGTCATGTCTTCAAAAACCAACCCCAACTGGCGAACAGTGGACAGTTTCACTGGACAGGCCAAAGGTGGTTGAAGATGGATGTCTTTTCCAGCGGACCCAACACGGGAAATTTGGTGGTGACGGCCGGCCTTGTCGTGTTCCTTTTGGTGATGTCATCAAGGGCCAAAATGCTTGACTCCATGGGCTCCAAAGCGGCCGCTGGCCTCGGACTTATCGTCGGAGGCTTGGGTCATTGGACATGGTTGCTGATCCTCTTGGGTTTCTTGCTCAGTTCTCACAAAGCCACCAAATGGCGATTTGAAGAAAAGAAAGCGCTCGGATTGAGCGAGTCGAGTGATGGCCACCGAGGCTGGACCAATGTGGTCGCCAACGGCGCCATACCGGGACTGATTTGCATCTACGCCTATCTTTCCGAGGATTGGACCACCATCATCTGGGTCTTTGGTGCGGCGGTGGCCGTGGCCGCATCCGACACCTTTGCCAGTGAAATCGGGTGCCTTGACCCTCGTGTTCGCATGATCACCACCTTCAAGTCCTGCGAGCAAGGAGAAAACGGTGGATTCTCTCCAAACGGACAGTTGGCAGCCGCCATTGGCTCATCGGTGGTGGCGGTCCTCACGTACATCGCCTGGTGGCTCACCGCCGCGGACACCTCTTCGGCAAATGGAACACAACTCTGCGCTGTTTTGGCCATCATCGGCTGGCTTGGTTGTCAAATCGACAGCTACCTCGGCGCCCTCCTTGAGAACCGAGGCTACATGTCCAAGGGAGCAGTGAACGCTTCAGCCATCAGCGGTGGCGTCATCATGATGTTCGCCTACCTCGCAAGCCTGTGATGCACCTGTTCATCGGTGCATTGGCTTCTTGAACCGAAACGGTCTGGTCGTCGCATGGGGCGTCGAGCATGGGCCATTGGGACCTTGTGTCTGCTCCTTATGGTCGGTGCCAGTGGCATGGTTCAGGCCAACGAAAACCTGACTTATGAGCCTGGTTTTGTTGAGTGGTCCGTCACGCCTCACGAACGATTGTATGTCGAGGGCCTTGATGTCGAAGAAGCCGTCCTCCAGCGAGGACAAACCGACTCTGCAATCGGCGGGCTTACCGTCGGCGTAACCAACGGACCTGTACCTGTTTTTACCCTTCAGAGCCCCCCTGTTGAACAACCGATTGAGGCGCAGGCGTTCATGAGCGTGTATTTCTCAGCCATCATCGAAGGCGGAGGTGGCCCCCAATCCTGCACCCGCCAAACCTGGACTGATTCCAGCACCACGCTGTATTACAGTGTGGGCGTTGGGGGTCAAGAACTCTACAACGCAGAAGTCACACAGACCTTGGACACCTCTGCCGAAGCCGACGCCATGAATTTCTCAGGCGACCTGCAGAACGTCACCCTCAGCATGTCGCCCGGTGATAGCATCACGCTCAGCGTCTCCATTGAGCACCGCTGCCTCGGCACCCAAGCAAGAGTCCAGTGGGGAGGGTTTGAGCAAAACAGCGGAGGCGTCGTCATTCAAGGTGTCCTCTATCAACCGGAAGCACGAATTCTCGTCGACGCATCCAGACTGGCCCACGTTGAACTCGAACACCGCCTACCGTGGGGCCTTGAAGACTTACGTGATGAGAAATGGGAGATTTGGGGTCCGTTGTTGCCAACCGACAAATCCATTCGCGACGGGGAATACCTCGTTGAAACAAGCGCTGGTCGTATTCGAATGACACGCGACCTTGGCAACAATAACAGCGTCTATACGTGGTCGGGAGCAAAGCCGTTGCCACTTGGTGAGATGAACCTTCAATTTTGTTTGCGAACCATCGCTGGAGACTTGAACAGCGACTGTCATGCGGAAGGCATCCTTCGCTTCGAAGTGAACGGGCCCGACGACGGTTTTGCAAGCGCTCCGGTTTGGTTGACCTTGACCACCGCGCTGGCTCTTCTCGGGTATGTGGTGAACGCCTTCCGGAGCGGACTGATGTTGCCGCTGCCCATCCTTGGCGCCCTGGTGGCGCTGGCCCTTCTCACGCTACCGACGGTGTTTGACCAGCCCAACCTCGGCGCTGATGCCGTGATCTTGGACAACACCAAAATCCTCGATGCTGAACTCACGCGTCCCGATGGGTCTTCGGCCACCATCAGTGAGTTGCTCGCTGGAAATGAAGCCCTCATCATCGGCCTCGTGCTTCCAGGTTCAGAACAAATTTTGACTCAGGCCAACGAATTTAACCGCTCCATCGACCAGTTGGGTGAACGTGTTGAGGTGATTCACATCGTTACGGGCGAAGACGCACGGATGACCGATGTCACTTCTCTCTCCGCTTCAACCAACGCCTCGTGGAACGTCTACCTCGATGAGGATAGTGTGTTCGCAGAAAGCCTGCCAACCGGTGCTTCCGATGCAGTGGTCATCGTTGACCCCGGCATGCACGTGACGTTCTCACAAACATCCTCTGCGGCGATGCTCGACATCGTTGAAGCGGTGGACGCCATCAAGAGCGGAGGTTCAAACTCCTTTGCCTCGTACTTTGGCCTGCTGTTTGGCCCCGGACTCTTCCTCTTCTTGCTCGCCCTTCCCCGAGAAGAGTGGACGGCCCCAGAAGAGCCGCTCCCCCCTGGATTGCTGTGGGGCTCTATTGTGCTTGCCGGCGGTGCGGGGGCGCTTTTGATCAACCTTCCTGCCTTGTTGCTCACGCTCATTCCAGTGGGCATGACCGCTCGGTTCTTGCTTGACATCGCCATGATGATTTGGATGCTGGAAATGTGTTTCTTCACGGCTCGTCGGGGCGCCCCTTACGAAGCCGACTTCCTCGGCCGATTATTGCACCGAAGTTTCCCCCAGGGATTCCGAGATTGGCGAGACCCTGTTGACATGGACCGCGATGTGCTCCTGGGCATCTGGATGGGCTGGTTCGGTTGGTTGGCCTTCCCCCATCTTTACCCCCAAGCCGTGGCCTCCTCTGCCTTGGCTGGTGGAAGTGGCATCGGCATGGCCGTGTTCTTCCTCCTGCTCTTCACCTTCTCCGCAGGCTTTGTCGTTCTGTTGCTTCGCATCGTCTCGTCATGGGGCGGACCGTTTTCTCGACTCTTTGGGAAGTTTGGCGGCGAAGTCTTTGCCCAATTCGTGGGATGGATCCTGACGCCAATGGCACTCTGGATGGCCGTCAATGCCACGCTCAATGTCTTCGACCTTGGCGTTCTCTAAACACGAGCGTTATGAGGGTTAACCCCAATGGTTCGAAGCATGAAACCATCCAAGCCCCACTGGAGCCAAACAAGCTCTCGCCTCATGAATGCCTGCCCACGCGCTTGGGCCATCACCTATGGAACGACAACCGGTCATTTCAGGTCGGCAAAGCGACCCCTGCCAAACCCTCCAAGAACTTTTGATGACCTCCTCACGCGAAGCATGAGAACGACATGGTTGAGGCGCTTGAGCGACCAATATCAGCGCAAAGTATGGTCCACCCCTTACGCAAAGAGGACGTTTGACAACACGGTGGACGATGCCATCGACCATCTCAACATGACCGTTCCTCCTTTACACCTTGAGATGGGAAAGTATCGGTCCATCAAACAACTTCGTTTGCTTGAACAATCTCAGACCCTCCGTCCTTTGTTCACGGGGGAACCGAGAAGATGGGCCTATTTTGACCGACGAAAGTCCGCTGAGGTCAGGGGAATTGAAGTCTATGCAGCTCCGGATGTGGCCGTTTTCCATCAGCATCGATGGACCTTGGTACGCCTTCAATTTCGCTCATCACGACGCCCGTTGCTTGGGCAACAATTGGAACATTTATTGATGATTC
>MDSZ01189484.1_pt1 | contig 10504 bp, 14 predicted proteins | sample 811201 | NCBI WGS metagenome assembly MDSZ01 (sample SAMN05326647, study PRJNA326480) | marine metagenome | isolation source: seawater | place: Indian Ocean: North | collected 2010
GTAAATGAACTGATAAAGATAATCTTTTATGACCAGGAAGTAATGATACTAACCCATTACTTAATTCTGTTGGCATCATTGGCGAATTTTCATATAAATTATAAACTGTAAACCCACGTTTATATATATCTTTTAATAAACTATCGCAACCGTATTTATTTTGTAAAATATCAATAATTGTAGTTGGATCAGCTATATAAATACCAATTTCATAAATATTATCAAAACATTTAATACTAAACGCATCGTCTATATCCAAAGTTCCCTTTGGATCAATTGAAAATATATATGAATCATCATAAGGTATATCACCTAAAAAATCATCAATTTTTGGTATAGTTAGATCTTTTGGAAAACGATAACGTTTATTATATAACCCATAACAATACTGAAGATACAAAGATGTTGCTCTATCATCATGAACACTACCTAAAATACGTATTTGTGTCCCTGTAGGTTTATCTCTATCCCAACTATCATATCGTATAATACAATATACATTTGAATAACGGTGAGATACATCCTTTCTAATATTAGATGAAACGTAAAAACAAGGCACTCTTTTATCAAATGGTCGCCATAGATAAATAGGCGTTCCACGTTTAGTAAAACCATATTTTTTTATACCAGTAATCTCTAAAATACCAGGTAATAATTCACTTCTATATTTTGATATTTCTTCAGAAATCGCTGTTATTCGTCCATCAACGACATTAACAATATCGTTGTGAAATATATGAAATTTTTTTAAGTCAACGGATATATCTTTGAATTCTTCATCTTCTACCTGTAGTTTTATATTGCTATATGAACTATTTCCAATTATTATTCTACCTTCACTCATTTAAGTTCTACTAAAACCATAATTTTTATATCAAATTTTAATAATATCCGTACTTAAAATTATAAATATTTTTTTATATATGAAGAAACATATAAGAGATAATTATAAATGGTGGGAATCAGGATTAAAGAATGAATTTAGTATAACACAGTCAAAATTATATGATAGTGGATATTCATTTTCAATTATTAAAAAAGATAATCCAACATACAAAATGGAATTACTTGTAGAACTAAATCGTCATATTATAACTTGTGATTCACAGGAATATTTGAATAATGATACTTTATGGGAAATTAAAAAGGAATTTTCGGATTATATCCATGAAACTAGATATATTTTAAAAGAAAGTATGATTGATAATTTTATTGTTGAAACTACACAAATACCCTATCTTGAATTTATGACAACTACAGAAAATATCAGAAAAATTTTTAATAGTGTAAAAACAAGCAATACTTATGGTATGTTTGTTTATGAAAAAAATAAAGAATATACCAATTCTAAAATGAAAGAAATGTATTCTACTGACAGTAAACAATTTAATTTAGGTAATAAAAGGTTGGCTTTAACATATCATAAAACACGTAAACCAGTCTATAATGAATATACAAAGCAATGGGGAGATTGGATTGTTCCAACTATATTTCAGGAAAAATTTTATAGTAAGGGTGTTTATTTCAAAAATAAAAAAACTAAGAGTTTACAATTTCCCAATGATATTGCTGTTGGATTTATCGTAGGTGGAAAATGTATGAACACATTATTTATGGAATTATTAAATGTATTTTATAAATGAAAAAAAACATATCATTATATTATATGAGATATACTAAATATAATATAATCATATCAACAGTAATTGTATTATTAATATTACATCAATCCAGAAAAACAAATAATATTGAACACATTGGTGGTTTTGTAAGATATGTAGCTAAAAAAGCTGATAAATATAAAAAGAAAGTAGAAGATAAGGTAAATAAAGTTAAGAAAGAAGTTGAAGGTGCCGCTGATAGCGCTATAATGGGAAAAGTAAGAAAAGAAATAAAAAAATTACTTGATAAATTACTAAAACCTATTTTAGATAAATTTAAAATTTCAGTAACAGATGCCTTTAGTGTTTTTGATGCTACGTTAAATATTATTGCCGCAATAGGAGAATGTTCTATTAAAACACTTGAATTTTTAGTTTTAATTGTAAATAAAGCAAATTTATTTCAAGATGTTCTTTTAGACGCTAACAGTATTTTAAATAGATTAATAGAGAGAATCAATATAATATTAAGTATTTTAGAAGATATTGTTAAAACGATTGTAATATTTAACAAAATGTATGAATTAACTGGAACAGAATTGGATGTATCAAAATGGATGGATACAACAAATGAATTGACTAAAGTATTAGAAAGTTTGTTTACTAATTTAGGTAATATTTTTACAAGAACTTTTGTTGATTTATACAAAGATATAAAAGATATATCTAATATTGAAATAATGAGTTTTATAAATTCTGGAGAAATAATAAGTTTTGTTAAAGATTTTGGTAAATGTGTAAAAAAAATAAAATACAATGTAAATAGAATTGAGAATGTTCTAAGAAAATTAAGAAATACCCTGAAAAAATTAAATATTGATATTAATTTGGATATATCCAATTTATTAAACATTGCTAAGATGGAAATCAAGGTTCTAAATCTTTCACCAGAAACATTAGCGAAACAAAAAATATTTGGAGAAAATATACAAGATTTAATAGATACTGGAAAAAGATTTAATAATTTGAGAAAAAATATTGTTAATTTAACTAAATAATAAATATTTAAAAATAGGTGATAAGATTGAATTTAACGTATTATTATACTTTAAAAACAACTATATGAAAATTTAAAAAATATTAGTTTATAAGGCGACAACTTCGGCAACTTCAGTTTCAACAGCCTCATCTTCTACTATTTCAGCAATATCTTTAGCAGCTTGTGAATCTTTCAAAGGATCACTACCACCTTCATACTTGAAAGTTAATAAATTTCTAAATACCAACCAGTATACAGAAATTCCTAACAATACAAAGCAAAGTGTTTTTATATAAACTCCACCAAATAAAGTATTCTTAATAGGATCGTTGAGATAAAGCATGACATTGACCATAGTTTGAATTGCTAACATACGAAAGATATCCATTAAAAATGGTTTGTATTCTTCGCTAAATGGTATAGGAATTGTAATTAAAGAATTTGTATTTTCAGCAAGTGTTCCAAATATATATTCCATTATTAAAATTTATATATATTGATTAGAGATAAAAAAATGATTAATGTTCCTTAGAAAAGCGTTTAAATTCTACATTTATATTCATTTTCTATATTAAAAGATGAATATTACAAAAAACATTAAATTTGTAGCAATTTCAGTTATATCTATTGGTACTTTGTATCTTGGATATTTACAATACAAAAAATTTCAGCTTAGACTTACAAGATTAGAGAGAGATGTTCGTGTGATAAAATCAAATATAGAAAATAAGAAAGAAACGGAAACTTTTGTTGAAGCAAAACCTAATCACAATGTTAGTTTTGAACCAATAAATGTAAATGATGTTGAACCTGAAAAGAATATTTTAACAAATATTTCTATAGAAGATAATATTGAAAATATGTTGGAACGTGCTACTACCAGTGAACAACTTGATAAACTCGAGGCTGAGTTAGAAGATGATTATGCTCAATTTTCGACTGATGACAGTGATTATGAAACTGTAACAGAAGATGATGATGATGTAGTTGATGATGTAAAACCTGAACATTTAGAAACTATTGAAGAAAACGTTGAGTTAGATATAACAGAAAATACTGTTGAAGAGTCTGTAGATGAACCATTAAAAGAATTTCACATATTAAATCAATATATTCATTTAAATGATGAAGAATTACATACTGTATTTAGCAAAAACACTTGTTCTGAACTAAGAGAATTACTTAAAAAATGTAGTTTATCAAGTGGTGGTAAAAAAGAAGTTCTTATACAGAGATTAATAAATCATAAAAAAAGTATTACTTCTACATCTTCAAATGAATAAATTATTTTCCTATAAATAGTATATAGATGAGTGATAAATGTCGTTATGCTTCTGATAATAAATTTTTCCATTGTCCACCAAAGATGGCTGATGGAAGACATTTTACTGATTATAGACCTAACTGTGAATTACACAAATCTTTACCAAAGGGTTTAAATAGTAATCAAATGAGAAATTGGTTAACAAGAAATGCTGACAGTGTTATGATGAAAAATAATAGAGATGCTATGGATAAAAATGGATGTGGACCTTGTTCGGGACAAGTTGGTACTATGTTGCCAGAAACAACAAAAATTCAATGTGATAAAAGACGTTGTAAAGTATCTGTTTTAGATGTGAATGGTTTGGGACAAGGACGTATATATTCCGAAGAACCGCTTGCTAATATCAATTCTTACGGAGAAGTTGTTGTTCGTACTAAAGATGATGAAAATTGCTGTGGTAGACCAGAGGATGTTTTTAATTATTACGGGGACGCTATAAAATCACAGAATCATGATTATCTAGAGAGACTTACTGTTCACGGAGGTGAAGCTATGAAAGGTGGTGATCCAGAAATATATAATATTTAATCTAATTTTACCTTTTTATCTTTGTTATCTTTTGAATCATCTACTTCTCTCCCTTTATAACTTTTAATAAGTGTTCCTACAGCAAGAACAGCTAAAGCACCTATGACAATTGGTATAAAATTTTTTTTAATGTTAACTTTTCTCCAATTCATTTTTTATATAATTAACGAATATTATATAAAAATTTGAAAAAAATATAATATATTTTATCAACATTAAATGGAATTTGAAAAAGACGGTTTAATACATTTTGTGGAAAAAATCCCTCATGAATGTGTAGAGAGATTTCAAGATAGAGCTCAATTTATTGGTGAATTATATCCCAAATGGGATGGAGACTATGAAAGATTGATTCAATTATCTAAAATATGGTCTTCTATTAAATATGATAGGACACAATATTGTAATTCTATAGAAAATGAAATAAAAAAATTAACTAAGGATAGTGATTATGAATTTAATTAGGCACTGTAAATTCTTTAATAGCTCTTTGACATATACTAGCTTCATCTAAACTGTATGCCCCACGCGATTGAGCCATATGAACGGCATTCACTAATAATTTCAATGCGAGATTTTGACCAAGTGGTTGTCCAGGAGGTGGAAGAGATACTGTTCCTGGTGTGGATGGTGCTGTATTTTCAACTGGAGACACAGTTTGCGTAATATTTCTTTCTACTTCTGACATGTTATACTATAAAAAAATATATAATATTTTTATTTTATACGAGAAATTTTTATCATTCTATAATATAAATGACTGATTGTGAAAAATGTGATAATTGTGGTGCTGATGTTAATCAAGCTGGAGGAGACGGATACACAATGAATATGGAACAACATATTGCTGGACAACCAGCTGTTGAAGGATACAACTGCTGCGATAACGCTGCCGTTAACCCACAGGTTGCTGCTGATGCTACTAATCAAGTAGGAGGAGGTATTAACCCATTTAACTTTATCATTAATCCAACTACTGGTGCTCGTATGAGCCTCTTCAGTTCTGGAGGTAAAGCTTTATTAAAAAATTTAATTAATTTATATAAAACAGGGGGTTCTAAAACAGGAGGTGAACCAGCACCAGTAGCAGAAGCTTACAATGGATTAGAAGGATATTTTAGTGCTGATATGAATACTCGTGATTTTAATGGTGCTCAACCAGAATGGACACCAAAAACTGTCTAATTATTTTATACTACGTTTAATCATTTTTACAGTTGAAACAGTATCTACTGTTCCCACTGTAGATTTTATAGGTGTCCATTTATTAAATACACTATTATATTTACATTGTACTAAAATATCTCCAGTAGCTGATACGAATAATTCACGTAGCATTTTACTGATTTCAATAGATGGAACATGGGCGTAAGATACTCTTTTATTAACTGTTCCCTTCTTTGCGTATAATTTATATACATCCGGTTGGTCGGTATCTTTAATAATTAATGTAGCAGTATCCCGTTCAGGTGTATCAATAGGTTCAATTGTCATTTTAATTGAATGAGCAATATGACGTTCAGTCTTATAATCGCTCTTTCCAGCAGATAAACTAATTTTATCTTTGGTCGGTTTCGGTTTAACTTCCTTTTTAACACTTTTTATATTACGACGTTTTGCAGTATGTCGTGTTCTACCACCTCCAGTATTTACAAACAGATTCATCCCATTGTTTAGATGAAGCATAATTCCACGACTATCATAATTCAATGATGGTATAAATTTGTTTTTGATATCTTCTGTTTTATCAACTGTGAAATATTTTTTTATACGAATAGTCATTAACTCTAAACGGTCATCACGACAATAAGAATTCTCAAAAATATCATGAGTATTACGAACCTTTTCTACTTTTTTTACCTTATTCATCTGTCTACCACAATATACTAACAAATCATCAATTAAATAAATCCAATTTGAATCACGATCACGAACCAATTCTCCACGAAATAATGTATTTTTATATACATTTTTTTTAAATCTCAACCATAACATAATTATTCTTGGATATTCATAACCCTCCGATATTTTACAATCAATGAAAAAGACCTGATTTTTACCAGAATACTCATCTTTTGTGATGTATAAAAGATAGGCATTCCCAGATGAAACTACCGACAACATACTACTATTACCAAAACGCTTTACTAATTTCTCATGATTTGGTTTATATGACTGATAATTTCTCTTATACAATACAACCCCGTGTTGTTTCTCTAATTTCTCTAAAATATACCGTTTATAGTCATCAGACTTTATATTTAAGGCTTTTTTATCACAAAAACTAATGGTTCCTGTTTCTAACATCATTTATAAAATAATATAGTTTTATGTTTAAATTCAAATTTTTTAAAAGATATAAACATTCAGATTTAATTAAATAAAATGTTAAGATCAGTAAGTAGAAAATTTAGTACATTCAAGAGAATGGACATCAATATAAATAAATATAATGAAAAAATATTTGTAAATATTGATAGTAAACAACCAATGAAAAATCACTTATTAGATAAATCGATATCTACTATTGGATATGGTCCACAGGGGCGAAGTCAATCATTAAATTTACGTGATAATGGTTTAAATGTTTCAGTTGGAGTAAGGAAGGGTGAAAGTTGGAACAAGGCGTTAAAGGATGGTTGGGTTGAGGGTGAAACTCTATTTGAAGTAGATGAAGCTGTATCACGTGGGGATATAGTTCAATATTTATTATCAGACGCTGGACAAATTGATAGCTGGGAAACTGTAAATGCGAATTTACAACCTGGTAATACTTTATATTTTTCACATGGTTTTGGAATTGTTTATCCACAACACACTGGAATTGTTCCGTCTGATGATGTTGATGTAATTATGGTAGCTCCAAAAGGTTCTGGGGCAACAGTCCGCTCCAGTTTTTTAGATGGTAAAGGAATTAACGGTTCATATGCTGTATACAACGATTATACTGGGGAAGCGAAGAAAACTGCTTTATCGATGGGTTTTGGAATTGGTATGAAAACAATTTTTCCAACAACATTTGAAAAGGAAGTCTATAGTGATTTAACTGGAGAACGATGTGTGCTAATGGGTATGATAAAAGGAGCATTTAATGCTCAATATAAATTATTACGTGAACATGGGCATTCACCAACAGAAGCATATAATGAAACAGTAGAAGAGGCACTTGTAAGTTTATATCCTTTGATTAATGATAATGGAATGTCTTGGTTATATGAGAATTGTTCAACTACGGCACAACGTGGGGCATTGGATTGGGCACCAATATTTGAAGATGCTTTATATCCAATTTTTTCAGAATGTTATGATTCTGTAAAATCAGGTGATGAGACTAAACGGGTTATACAAGCAAATAGTGATCCTAAATATCGTGAAAATTTAAGGGATGAATTAGATAATGTGTGTAATGAAGAAATTTGGAAGGTAGGAACACTTATAAGAAATCTTAGATAATTATTAAAGTAAAACTATATTAATGTAAATTATGAAGGACATAGATGCCGTTATATTTGATATGGATGGTGTTATACGCACTGATTTTGTAATAAATAATATTATAGAATTAGATAAAATATTTTGTATCAATTAAAAAAGAAATATATTTAAATATATTTGAATAATTTATGAATCAAGCTGATAAACTATTCAAAAAATATAATACTTTTAATACTATTTGGAAAGAAGCTATATTGAATATATATAATAATAATGAATTGTTAATTTTTTATAAATGGATTTATAATGAAGAATATGATATATGGATTATTAACACAACTTCTGAAATAACAATGTTTTTGGAGGAAAATAATATTAAAGTTTGTAATAGAATAAAGGATTTTTCTGATGATAACTATAAAAAATTCTTATATACAAAAAGTGATAACTTTATTATGAATAAAAATTCAAAAATTGTAGATTTATGTATAGCTTCCTATGCTCCTGGACATATAAACAAACATAATATTCAATATTTAGATGTTAAACCCCCAAAAAAAAATTCTCGCGGAAAAGAATATATCCCTGTTCCAACATCTCGGAATAATATTTATAATAAAAAAATTTATAGTAAATCTTGTAATATTAATAATGATAATATTAGATCTTTTCCCGTAGGTATATTTGATAGAGATGAAACACAATACAAAATAAAAACAAGACGTATAAGAACATTAAAATCAATTAGAAAATTAATAAATGATAATTATTTAGATAATAAGAAAACTATTAAAAATTATATATATTTTTTACAAACAGTTATAGTTGGAAAGGATAGTAAAAATAAAAATTCTTTATATGTTGAAGTATGTGAAAAAAGTAAAACTAATGATTTATTTACTCATACTACAAACCAAGACACACACTGGGAATATTTAAATAATCATTTATTTTGTTTATGTTTATCTTGGAATACGATTGAATCACCACGTTTATGGGAAAGTTTATATTTTGGTTGTATTCCCATTATATTAGAATATTACGAACCAAATGATTTTGTTGAGAAAAATTACAATGACCTACCTATTTTATATATTAAGAACATTGATGACTTATTTTCTAAAGATATTATGATAAAAAAATATGAATCAATAATTTCAAAAATGAATGATTATAACTTTGATAAACTTAAATTATCTTATTGGAAAAATATATTATTAAAATAATGAAAACAAAATTATTAGATTGTACTATTAGAGATGGTGGATATATAAATAATTGGAATTTTTCAGATAAATTTGTTAATAAATTAATTAAAACATTAGACAATAGTTATGATTACATTGAATTGGGTTATATTAATGATAATAATATTTATAAAGGAATACATGGAGGTAAATGGAGAAACTTGAATTTAAAAACCTTACAATATGAAAGTGAGAATATAAAATTTGCTTTAATGTGTGATAATAAAACATTTAAAAATAGTTTATTTACTTTTAAAAATGATAATATCGATTTAATACGAATAGCTTTTCATAAACATGAAATTGATGATATGATTAAAAATGCGATATATCTAAAAAAATTAGGGTATAAAATTTCATTAAATGCCATGGGAACCATTACTTATTCTGATGATGAATTAAAATATTTATGTAAAAAATATACCGAAAATAATTTTGAATATTTATATATCGCAGACAGTTATGGTGGAATGTATCCTAACGATATAAAAAAAATACAAAATAAAATAATTGAATACACTTCAAATAATGTTAAAATTGGATTTCATGCTCACAATAATTTACAAAATGGAATAAACAATGTCTTTTTCTGTATTGATAATAATTTTGATATAGTCGATACTACTGTTCTTGGTATGGGAAGAGGTGTTGGAAATGCTCAAACTGAACTACTTTTATTTAAATTACAAAAGTGTTATAATAATTATGAACCATATAATATTATAAAATTTATAAATGAAGAAATGCGTGAAATTTGTTTAAAAAAGAAAAATTATTTACCCTATCTAATAAGTGGTTATTTTAATTGTCATCCAAGTTATGTAAGTAAAATATTAGAATATAACATTTATGATTATTGTAAGATTTGGAAAATATTAGAAATGATATCCAATACTAAAAATAAAAATATTTTTGATAAATTATACTTCGATAATATTATGAAAATGATGTTATAATATATATGGAATATTGTTATTATTTAATAGATATAGGTTCTGCTAATACTAAATATAAACCATTTGATTACATAATACAAAATAAAAAATATAAAATTTATACATTTGATCCAATATCTGATGCTTATGAAAAAAATATTTTTACAATAAATAACAAGTTTGGATTATATGATAAAAATATAACCAAACCATTTTATATCACTAAAAAAGATGAATTAAGTTCATTAATAAAGCCTAATTATGAATTATTAAAAAAATTTTACAATTGTGATCGATTTACAATAACTGATAAAATAAAAATTAATTGTAAGCCTTTTAAAGATATATATAAAAATGATTACATTGATATGGTTAAAATAGATACACAGGGA
>MDSZ01048937.1_pt1 | contig 10502 bp, 9 predicted proteins | sample 811201 | NCBI WGS metagenome assembly MDSZ01 (sample SAMN05326647, study PRJNA326480) | marine metagenome | isolation source: seawater | place: Indian Ocean: North | collected 2010
CTAAAATGACCTAAATATATACATATACTAATCTTTTGATTTGAATACACTATGGCATTACCTAAGTTAAATGTACCTAAGTACACTTTGAAGTTACCTTCTGATGCACGTAGAATTGTCAATTATAGACCATTTCTCGTTAAAGAAGAAAAATTGCTTTTATTAGCAACTGAAACTGGTAACCAAGAAGATATTATTACTGCTATTAAGAATATTATTAGTGAATGTACTGATATAGCAGAAGTTGATAAATTATCAACATTTGATATTGAATATATTTTCTTACAAATTCGCACCAAATCAGTTGGTGAGAATGTTACTGTAAGTGTTACTTGTCCTGATGATGAAGAAACTCAGGTTGAAGTTTCTATTCCTTTAGATGACATTAAAGTCATTAAAGATAAAAAGCATACAAAAGAATTAAAACTATCAGATGAAGTTGTTTTAACTATGGGATATCCAAGTCTTGATATCTTTGTTAAGATGAATTTTACTGAAACTGGTTCTGTTGGTGTTGAACAAATATTTGAGATGGCAGCAAGTTGTGTAGAAACAATTTCTGATCCTAATCAAGTATATGAATGTAAAGATCTTCCTAAAAAGGAACTTCTTGAATTCTTTGATAACTTGAATAGTAAGCAATTTGGTGTTATACAGAGTTTCTTTGAAACGATGCCTAAGTTATCACATACAGTTAAGGTGACTAATCCAAATACCAAAGTTGAGAGTGATGTAGTATTGGAGGGTCTAGCAAGTTTTTTCGGCTAGCACTTCTTCATACCACTTTACGTTCTTATTATGAAGGCAATTTTTCATTAATGCATCATCATAAGTGGGATATGGAATATATTGACAATTTGATGCCTTTTGAAAAGGAGATATACGTTAATATGTTAATAGCATTCCTTAAGGAAGAAGAACGTAGAATGAAGGAGCATAATCAGCAGCAGAATGGCTAAAATAAAAGCATATAAATTTGTAAATCCAGGGTCGGTTTCTTCATCTGCTGCTCCCGTTAAGGCTCTTCGTGTATCAACATTGGCACTCAATAGGATGGGTGCAACTATTACTAGTGTTGCAAATACTGTTGGTGATTTAGAACATATTGCTGCTGCTAGTCAGAAGTTAGAAAAGGAACAGGCAATCCTCGAAAGAAAGCAAGCAAGAAGAGAAGCGGATGCTGCAGCTGAGGAACAACAAGAATTAGATAAATTAGAAAAAGGTACAGCAGCAAAGAGAGCAGGTAAAAAGAAACCTTCAAGTGCTTGGCAAAAGATGCTTAAAGGCCCTTTGGGTTGGATTGCTAATTTTCTTGGTCCAATTGCAGGACTTTTTACTAAACTTTATGCTATTGGTGTCATTAAAGGGGTCTTAGAATATCTTCAAGATCCAGCAAAAGTAAAGGAACTTACAGTATTTTTTGAAAAGACAGAGTTTGTCTTTACCAAATTATATAATTTTGCATCAGGATTAGTAAATAACGTTCTTGATGGATTTGCTGCTTTATCTGATCCAAATGGAGATTTTGGTGGTAAGATTAAAGGCTTAGGCCAGATGCTTACAGGTATTATAGGATTAAAATACCTGATGAATCCATTTAGTCTTATAACTGATATTTTGGGGATATTGGATATTCTTGATCAAGATCGAGATCGAGATCCAAAAATTAAACCAAAGTCTAAAAAACTCTTTAAGGAAATTGCTGAAGAATTTGGTGAGTTAGCTCTTAAAAGATATAAGTTCTGGTTAAAGAAGAATCCACAGCTTGCAAAATTATTTTTAGGTGCTCTTAGAGATGGTAAAAGTGTTAAAGCAGCAGAAGCTGTCGTACAGAGAGCTCTGAAAAAACTTCCTCCACCTAAAAAGAATTGGTGGCAGAAACTTGGTGATTCGTTTAACCAAAAGAAAACGAAATGGACTACAGGAGCTACTGATATAATTAAGGATGTCTTAGGAAAGGGGACTAAATTAAAAGATAATATTTTAGAAGGTGCTGGAAAAAAATGGAAAGAAATTATAACTCCAAAGAATACTAAAGGTCAATCAGGATTATTAGATTGGCTTGGTAAAGGTAAGGATTGGTTATGGGAAGGTACAAAATCAAATGTTCAGAAAGGTTGGAAGGCTGCTAATAGAGTAAGGGCAACGGCATGGAAGAGTATCCAAGATAATTGGAATAAAGTATGGGATAGTGCTGTCTCTGGATTCAATACAATGAATGCATGGGCTCAAGAGCATATAATTAAAAAGATTACTAAGGTTGTTGAACCTTGGTTATCTCCTATACTTAAGAAAGTAAAAGGTATTGGTGCAGGTTTAGTAAGACAACTTACTAGAGTTCCTGGTATAAAACCAGTATTAGAGTTTTTACAGACTAAAGGTGTTAAAGGGTTTGGTGATTTCGGCAAGCTTGCGGGAGAAATAGGACCAAAGATGCTAGTAGGTATCGGTGGTCTTGTTAACTTGATGTTTGCATATGAAAGATTTAGAGAAAAAGATTGGGTTGGTGGTACATTAGAAGGTGTATCTGGTGTTCTTGATCTTTCTAGTATACTTACAGGTGGTACTGGTTCTGTTGCTTCTAGTGTATTAGACCTCTATCTCTTTGCCAGAGATTTGATGCCTCTGTTTAATGAAAATTGGGATCTAAAGAAAGTTGAAGATGGTCTCATCAATAAAGTAGGTGGAGGACTCTCATGGGCAACTGGTGGTCTTAAGACCTTAGCTAATAAACTTAAGGAGGCTAATCCCCTTAAGATGTTGAAAGAAGGGGTTAAGGAACAAGATGATAATCAATCCCCATCAAGATCAGGTAATGTTAATTTAAAGAAAGATAATCAAACAGCAGGTTCTCAAGATAATCGTCCTTGGTGGAAAAAAATATTTGGTGGTGCTGATGGTGGACAAGTAAGAGGGTATTTCTTTGGTGGTATTGTTAAAGGTATTAGTAAAGCAGTTAGTGGTGTTGTTAAAGGTGTTACTAAGGCAGTTAGTAGTGTAGGTAGTGCGGTTGGTAGTATTGTAAGTAATCCCCTTGTACAAACTGTTGCAAGTTTCATTCCTGGTGTTGGACCTATTGTTCAAGGAATAGGAGCAGTAACTAGTTTAATGTCTGGTGACCCATTAGGCGCAATAATGATGGGTGCTAATAAATTCTTCCCTGGAACAATGGGTAAGATTAATGATTTTATGGATTCTAAATGGGGTAAACTTGGAACTAGTCTATTAACTGGAGATTTTAGAGGTGCTGCTCTTCAAGGATTAGATATGATTCCTGGTGATTTAGGAGGATTTAAGGGTCATTTATCTAGTTTTATTAATGATCCTAACCCTATGAATTTACTTGGTAATCTTGCAGGTGAAATGGGATTAGGTGGAGTATTTAAAGCTGTTACTGGAATAATGCAAGGTGATTATTCAGAAGCTATTCAAGAACTTGGTTCAGAATTAGGTATAGATCCTAAAGTTCTTGGTGTTGCTAAGAATGTATCACAAAATTGGTCTAAAGAAGGAGGTCTTTCACAAGAGTATATTATAAATCAAGCTATGGATTTCATTCCAGTACCGATTATTGTTGAAAAGATCCAAGCACTTCCTACTCCTGTACCGATAAATATCGATGAGGAGGTTGTCACTGGTGCACTTTCTAGTATTGCAAGTAGATTATAATGGCATATTCTAAGACTTCTAAAATAAATCTTTATAAGTTTGTTCAGGTACAAGAACCTAGTTCCTCTGAAGTTAATCAAGGAATGGATTCTCCTCAAGCTACTAAGGCATTGACGAAGACAATGAATATCAATACCAAGGCAATTAATAATCTTGGTTCAACAGTTAATTCTCTTGGTAATGTTCTTATTAGTATAAAGACAATACAACTTGCAAGATTAAATGAACAGGTAGATCAAAAGAAAAAATTTAAACCAGAATATACAAAACCCAAGACAAAACAGTTCAAATTCTTAACAAAACTTTCTGAAGGAAAAGTTCCAAGTTTCCTTGAAGGTATAATGAAACTTCTTGGTGCTGCACTTAAATGGTTTATATTACTACCTACTTTAAAATGGTTAGCTGATGAAAGAAATCAGGAAAAGGTAGTTAATATTGTCTCTGGTTTGGCTAAAATGATTAAATTCATTTTTAACCTTACTGAGTGGGGTGTTACAAATACTATTGATGGACTTTATGATCTTCTTCGAGAAGATGCTACTTGGTGGGAAAGACTTAAAGGATTTGCTAAGGCATTTGTTGGGTTAGGAGCACTATTTTTAGGATTTAGATGGTTGAATCCTCTTAGGATTGGAAGGACTATCGGAGATTTTAAAAATGTGCTATTATTCTTCAATAACAACCTTAAGAGGTCTTTGAAGATGCTAATGGCTAGGAAAGCTGCCAAAGGATTAGGAATGGGATTGGGTGGAGGTAAAACGAAGTCTTTTATCAAGATTGGTAGTTTAGTTAGTAGTAGTATAGCAATTAATCAAATGCGTCAGGGTGGTGATGACGTAGGATCGGATAGTACTGCTCAAGAGGATACTAAAGAAGAAGAAAAATCTGGTGGATTAGGTGGATTTCTAACAGGAATAAGGAAAAATCTACCTAAATGGTTGGGTGGGTTGGCAGCAGGAGGTCTTGTTGCTTTACCTCAAGCAGCTGAAGGTGGATGGATTAGAGGTCCACAATCAGGATATCCTGTAACACTAGGTGGTGGTAAAACTGATTTTATTGGTCATGGTACTGAATGGGTAGGTAGATCAGCAGGTGGTAAAGCATTTGTTGTACCTTTTGATACACCCGCAACAAGAACAAATCCAAATTTAACTTCTAAGAGATGGGATGAAGCCAATCGGATGGGATTCTCTTTACCTGGAATGGATATTGGAGGACCATATGATTGGACAGCACATGCAAATACTCTGGGTAATAGCATGTTTTCGGGTTTTAAAGGTTTTGATATGGGTGGATTGTTGAATGCCAACTCTAATGAGGAGAAGTGGAAAATAGTAATGAAGATGGCAAAGGATTCAGGAGCAAAGTTTCCTAATCTTGTTGCTGCACAATATGCCTTAGAATCTGGATGGGGTAATTCAACATCTGGTGCAAATAATTTCTTTGGTATTAAAGCTGCTAGTGGTGAATCATCAACCAGTCTTCCTACTTATGAATATCGAAATGGAAAGAAAGTAAGAACTAGTGCAAGATTTAAGAATTTTCGTAGTCCTAAAGATGCTATTAATCACTTAGTTACTCAGTGGTATAAAGATTATAGAGGATATAGTGGTGTTAATAATGCAAGTGATCGTAATGCAGCTGCTCGTATGCTTAAGAGTGAAGGTTATGCAACTGATCCTGCATATGTTTCAAAGTTAATTGATATAATGAATCAGTATGGTATAGATCCTACAACTGATTCTAAGAGATCAGGAAATTGGTTTCAATCTGTATTTGGTGGACTTGGTAATATAATCTTCGGTGGACCTGCTCATGGTGCAACTAGGCATGGAGGAGAAAATCCAGAAACTACTTCTGGTGGGAATGAGCAGGGATTAGTTAGACCTGCTGGTCACCCTGAGACTGGTAAAGGATTCCAACCAGGTAATGAATTAGATGCTTTAAGAAGACCAGTAGTTTTATCTAAACCTGCTGCTGAATCATTTGCTAGAATGATGCAAGCATCTAAGGGTGTTCTTAAAGGTTCTGATGTTCAAAGTAGTGGTAGAAGTGCTGCTAAAAATAAAGAAGTTGGTGGACATCCTAATTCACATCACCTTTTTGGTGAAGCATTGGATATTCATGGTAAGAGTGGACAATGGATGAGACAACATGGAAGTAAGTATGGATGGAAATTCCATAAAGGATATAAAGGACACAGAGGACATTTCAGTTACGTTGGACCTGGTGCTGGTACAACACCTAAATTAGGTAATCCTTCTGCTGGTGGTGGTGGGTTTACTATGAGTGGAATGGGTTTCGGTGCTCCATCATCTTCATCATCTATTGAATCTAATTTTTCTAATAGAGGTGGTGGAGGTAAAAGACGTGGAGGATCTTTAGTACAAGCAGCACAAGAAAAGAGACAACAACGTGCATTGGAAAAGCAAACCAAAGCTAGAGAATATGCTAGACAAGAAATTGCTAGTAGAACTCAAGAAATGTTAAAACAAGTTATGGGACAAGTAAATGTATCAAATAGTGAAAATAGACAAGCAATTAGTGCAGCAACACAACTAATTTCACAAGTTATGGGTGCAGCTAATACCAGAACAACCAGATATATTCCTGGCGGTGGTGGTGGTAGTTCAGGACGTGGTACTGAATCTGGTATCAGTGGTATTTTAAGAACTACAGCATCAGTATTGAATTCATTTAATAATCCTTTGAGAGGTCTATTCAGATGAGTTTTGATAGGAGTCAAGTTGGTGAGATTGAACTAAGAGTTTCACTTTATAGAAATGGTGAAAGATTAGAGAATGAACAAGGTGCTTATGATTTACAACCTTTTGTTAGAGGTGTTGAAATATATGAAAGTATAGAGCAAGCAACTCTTGAGTGTATGCTTATTATTGAAGATGCTGCTGGATTGTTAGGTGCGTTAACTGGATCTGAAATATTTCAGGTTATTATTACTACTAATCTTCATACTAAGACTTATAATTTTAGAAGTTATGAAATTTCTTCTCGTTCAAGAACCAATCAGAATAATGACATTTATATTGTTAATTGTGCATCTAACGAGTATATAAAAAATGAAATTACTAATGTTTTTGGTAATTCTGATACCATTTTTAATAATAAAACAGAAGCATCTCAAATAGTTAAACATTTACTTAAAAATCAGAAGTATATTGGTTCTGAGAAAAATGTATTTGTTCCAGAGACTTTAAATAAACATCAACTTATTATTCCTAACTGGAGAGTATTTGATACGATTTATTGGATTGCACAAAGAACAATTCGTAAAAAAGCAAGTGGAAAGGGATTCCAAAATGGATTTGCATTCTTTGAGAATGGTTTAGGATTCCATTTTAAAGCTATTGATAAGATGATTGATGACATTAATGATATGTCACCAAAAGATAAAACTAATAAAACAACAGGAAAATGTAGATTGTATAATTATGAATATACTCCTAAAAAATCTGATGAAGGAGTAAGGGATACTTATAAGATTGATAAAGTTGTTTTTCCTAATGAAAGAAATTTTTTAAATGGTTTACGTCATGGAACTTGGTCTGGATATAGTATAGGATTTGATCCTGTAACTATTTCATCATCTATTATGGGATCAAGTACAGATATGTCTGTTGATGCATATCGATATTCTTTGAAAGAAACATGGAAAAGCATGTCTCATATAGGAGGTGAAGGAACAACGAATCCATTTTCTAAGTCTGATCAAGAAATTCAGAATATGACTGATTATCCTAAGAGAGTACGTTATACTTTCCTACCAAATCAGAATTTTGATAAAAATTGGTTTGAAAAATTTTCTGGTTCTGATTTTGGTGCTGTTTTAGGTGGAGGTACGAATAAAGCTTCTGCTAATTATGCTGAATTGGTTGAGTTACAAGCATATCAATGGATGAGATTTGAAAGTCTTAAAAATATTAAATTACAAGTTGAGGTTCCTGGAAATTTAGATTTATATGTTGGTTCAGGTGTTGAAATAACTCTGCCATCAACTTCTAAAAGTGGAAATAAGACACCATTAGATAGAAAATATAGTGGACGTTATATGATAGCAGCATTGACGCATAAAACAACAGGTTTGAATATGACCACAGAAATGTTCCTTGTCAAAGATTCTGTGCTAAAATAACTAAATAATTATGTTGAGACAACATGACGACTATGAGCGAATTTGGAGAGAACCCTCAAGCGAAAAGATCTCATGACCTAGACCATGAAGTATACCTTGATCCTAAGGATCATAAGGAACATGTCAATCATGGTATGCATGAGTATAGTGAAGAGGATTTGAAAACTTCACATGCTTACTATGAAGAGTATCATAAGAATGATGAGCCTGAGACAGGTATTAATGATTATCATCTAAGACATCAAGATAAGAAATTAGATCAGTATTGCGATAATCATCCTGATGCATTTGAGTGTAGAGTATACGATGAATGATTATTGATGATTATTTACTAGGACATTGGACTAATAAATATCAAGCACAATCCAATCCCCATAACTTTACTGAAGTGCAATGTATTTGGGAAAAGGATGGTGAATGGTACTCTTCTATGAATTTTACCAGACAAGATGGTATTGGTAATCCATATAGAAAGAGAAAGCATAAGTTACGTGTAATTTCTGATACAGAAGTTATTATGGAAAATTACGCATTGGACTTGTCACATCATCCAGAATGTGATATGATATTCAAGTTCAATGGTAATTTCTGGCATGGTAAAGTTTCTACTGATAAATGCTATGCTCAAGGTGCAAAAGTGATATCAGAAATTTATCTCTATGGTGATAAAATACATACAATGGATCAAGGAATTAATCCTAGAGGTGATATGACTTGGGGTAGTAAGAGTCTTTATAGGTTCACACGTACATTATGAAAATACAAAACATCCATGACCCATTTCCTTTAATTGTTATTGATGATCATTATAATGAAGAGCAATTAGATTTAATTTGGAAGGAGATAGATTATTTTACTCATCCATCAAGGATGATATCATCTGAAGTATCAGATCAGAAGTTAGATGATTCAGCAAAAGATCCAGACACAGGAAAAACATTAAAGAATAATTATGTTGTCTGGTTAGATGATATGTTCCAAGATAGGGAGCACTCTAATATATTACGAAATGTAGTAGTAGATCCAAAGATATTAATTAATCATGGGCATTGGTATTTTAATTGTCGTACTGTAGAAAAGTATTATACTCAGTTATTATATTATCAAAATGGTAATGAGTATAGACCTCACTTTGATGTATCTGTATATACATCATTAACATGGTTGTATAAAGAACCAAAAGCATTTACTGGTGGAGATTTAATTTTTCCAGAATTTGACATGAAAATTGAATTAGAATATAATAGGACAATAGTTTTTCCTGGTCCTTTGTTACATCAAGCAACCCCTATTGATATGGAGGGATCTGAATTGAATGGATTAGGTAGATATTGTATTAGTCAATTCTTTATACCTAAAGATAATACACGTATTAATAATACAATGCATGGGAGGGTTAAATGAGTATAACAAGGATTGTAAATTCTACAACTAAATCCATAAGACCTCCTCTTGGTGGATGGTTAGAAAGGCAACTTAGTAGAGAAGAAATGATTTACCTATGGGATATAGTAGGTGAAGCAGAGAAAGATGAGCAAGATATGAAAGAATTTCTTGCTGGTAATATAACCAAGAGTATTACTTTAGAAGATAGGGATAATTGGTTTTGGAATAATGTTTTACATGAAATGACTGGCATATATGCTAAGGAGTTTTATAATATTGGTTTTAACTTTCCAATTAGTAAGAATGTCCCATATTACCTAGCAGATTTTTGGGTCAATCATCAATATCAAACAGAATTTAATCCAGTTCATAATCATTTTGGGATTTATAGTTTTGTAATTTGGATGAAAATTCCTACAGATTATAGAGAGCAGAAGGAACTTCCTATTGCACGTGCTAATTCACAAGAAATATCTAATTTTCAATTTAGATATGTGAATATGTTAGGAGAACCTTCTATGCATAACTATGAAATGGCACCATCACGAGAAGGTACTATGTTATTTTTCCCTTCAAAACTTTTACATGCAGTTTATCCATTTTATAATTGTGATAAAGAAAGAGTATCTATATCTGGAAATATAGGATTGATGCTTCCTGAAGGAGATAGTCAACGTAAAAATGCTCAAGGTGGGATAGACAGCTAAATATAAAATGAAGGAATTAAGATAACAATGCCAGCAACGATTGAAGGTATTACCAGAGAACCCCAAGTAAATTTTGTTGGAAAAGACGGATTCACTTGGTGGGTTGGTGAAGTTGAAGCAACTGATGATCCTATGGAATTGGGTAGGGTTCAATGTCGTGTACTTGGTTATTATACTAATGTACGTGGTGGTACTACTTCAGATTTACCTACTAAAGAATTACCTTGGGCAACAGTATTGCAACATACTTGCCAAGCAGGAAATGATCAGCAAGGAGAATCATCTGGTCAATTACAACCTGGTGCTATCGTTATGGGATTCTTTATGGATGGAGAATCTGCTCAGATGCCAATTGTAATTGGTGTTATGAGAGTTAATAAGGATAATAAGTCTAAAGATATAAAACAATTTGCATTTACTGGAGAAACAATGGAGCCAGGTATTGCTCCTAATGCTGCTTCTTTACATCCATCAGCACCCAATGATGTAACTGCAAGGACTAAAGCCGAAGGGTATATTAGGAATTCTGATAATAATAGTGTTTCATTACCAGGTAGTAAAACAGGTAAAGCTGGTGGTAAAGGATCACC
>MDSZ01213250.1_pt1 | contig 10502 bp, 7 predicted proteins | sample 811201 | NCBI WGS metagenome assembly MDSZ01 (sample SAMN05326647, study PRJNA326480) | marine metagenome | isolation source: seawater | place: Indian Ocean: North | collected 2010
AATTTCATATTAATTTTAAACAAAATATATGCTAGATTATGCTGTGAAAAATAAATTTATTTTTATATTGCTCTTAACCTTTTCTTTTGTTTTAACCAATGATTGGGTTTTTTCTATAAAAGATTCTTTATACTATGAATCAGACCTCTCTTCTTTTTATGGTTCGTCTGAATGGAAAAAGGCTTCCCCACAACAAAGAAAAAAAATGACTGAAGACTTTATTATTAGAGAGGGTTCTTATTTTTTTTCTATTCAAAACAAACTTAACCTTTTACCCTCTTTTGTTCAAAAAACAAAGAACAGAGAGAGGGAGCTTTTGGTAAATTATTTATATAAAACTGAGATTTCTAGGCTTGCTGCGGACTCCTCAAGGGTTGATGAAGGGTTAAGGTTTTTAAATAAAGAGGTTTTTGTTAACCATATTTTGTTTGGGCACGAAGAGGCTTCTCTTAGAGTTCCTGTAAAAAGATCAAAAACAGAGGCTTTAGATTTATGTTCTTCTGTTTTAGACACTTTAACTGAGGCTTCTTTTTCTGACGCTGCTTTAAAATTTTCTGATGATGGCGGGGTTAAATTAAATAAGGGGCGCATCGGTTGGGTTTCTTGGGGGTCTACCCCTTCTCCTGTTTTTGAAAAAGCTGTTTTCTCATCTAAAGAATCTTTAGTTGGGCCAATAGAAACAGAATTTGGTTATCATATTGCTCAAATAAAAGAGGAAAGGCCCTCCTCTTTCTCTTTTTTGTCTGAAAATGAATATAAAGATATGGTTTATATTAGAGCTTCTTCTAGGGATATAAAAAAATTAAAAGAGATTTCTAAAAACTACGACTCTCTTATAATACAAAAAGAGGGGCTTTCTTTTAACAACTCTTTTGTTGTTGATGTTTTTTCTGAGTTTTCAAATAACAAAAAAAATGTTAGTAGTTATGAAAAAAACGATATTGTTTCTCTTTTAAAACAAGTAGATAAGAGGGGGGTTGTTTGTGTTTACGGAGGAGAAGGTTTTGGGCTTCAGTGGTTTATTAAAAGGCTTGAAGCTTTTTCTCCCTCAAACCGCCCACCTATTACAGATATAGATTCTTTTTATTCTATACTTAGAACGCTTTTGTTACAAGAGTCGGCCTTTTTGTTGGGGAAAAAAAGAGGTCTTGATCGGCAAGATATTTTTAAGAAACAGTTTTTATCTTATCAAAAAGACCTTTTGTTTAATATTTATTTTAAAGATGTTGTAAATAGGGTTTCTAAACCAGAACCTGCTTTGATTTTAGATTATTATGAAAAAAATAAAGACCAAAAATATAAAACTAAAAAAAGTTTAAAGCTTAAGGAAATTAGGGTTAATAGTTGGGAAGAGGGGGATTGGGTTTTAAATAAATATATAGAGGGAGAAAGTTTTGATTCTCTTTGTATAAAAAACTCTATTTCTTGGAACGAAACATCTCGCGGCTTCTTAGGGCCAATAGAAGAGGATTTTGAAAACAAAAAACTATCCTCTTTATTTGTTAACTCAAAAGAAGGGAGTGTTAGCGATCTTTATAAAAATGAAGATGGGTCTTATTCTTTATATTTAATAAGTAAAATATATCCAGCAGCCTATATTCCTTATAAAAAAGTTTCTTCAAGAATATCCTCTTTTCTTCACAAAGAAGGGCAGGAAAAAGAGAAAGAGAGGGAAATTTCTCTATTTTACAAAAACTTAAACATAATGTTAAATGAAGACCTTTTTTAAACCAAGGTTTTTAGTTTTTTTAGTTTTTTCTTTATCTTTTTCTTTAAATAAAATTGCCGCCGTTGTTGGTGAAGAGATTATATTAAAAAGCGATATAGAGGAGATGGTTTCTATGCAAGCATCTCAAGGGGTTTTTTTATCTGAAGAAAACGTTTTAGAAACCCTTATACAGCAAAAGGTTTTAGTTTATTTTGCAAGAAAAGACTCTTCTTTGGTTGTAGATGAAGCACAGCTAAACCAAATGGTAAAAGAACAGTTAGACTCATATAAAACACAATTTGGTGGCTCTATAGAGGCTTTGGAAAAATATTTCGACAAATCTTTTTCTCAAATATTTGATTTTTTATATAAACAGGGGGAGGATATTTTTTTAGCTAACCAGCTAAAACAACAGCTTTTTTACCAAACATCAATATCTTCTGCAGAGGTTAGGTCTTTTTACTCCCTAAAAAAAGATTCTTTAGAACTAACCCCTCCTCTTTATTCTTATTCTTGTTTTCAAAAAAAAATAGTTCCCTCACAAAAAAGGCTTTTAAAAACTCAATCTATAGCAGACAGTCTTCTTTTTGAAATAAAAAACAATGGTGCGACCTTCTCCTCTTTTTTCTCTTCTTTTTCTGGGGGTGAGGTTGAGTTTAAGCGTGGAGATTTTGGTCTTCCAGAGTTTGAGTGGGCCGCCTTTTCTTTAAAAAACAAAGGGGATCTTGTTGGTCCTGTTTTAACTTCTTTAGGTTATCATTTGATACAGCTAGAGGAGCGGTTAGGAGAAAGGGTTAAGGTAAACCACCTTCTTTTCCCTATTTCTTTAGAAAAAGAAGATGAAGAGATAGTTTTTTCTGAAATAAACAAAGTTTTAAGTTTTGGTGATATAAAAAAAATAGACTCTCTTTTAAAGCAAGAAAAAAAAGATGAAGAGGGTTTTTCTGGCGTCTTTAAAAAAGCCCCAGACTATTTAATACCTAAAAAGGTTTTAACTTCTTTACAAAACATAGGGGTTAAAAGTTTTTCTGAAATAATAAAAACAGAAGACTCTTTCTTTTTTGTTTATCTTTCAAGCTTCCACCCTCCATCGCCCCCCTCTTTACAAGATCATTGGGAACAAATAGAGTGGATAGCCCATCAAGATAAGTTTTCTTTATTTTTTGAAGATTGGTATTTAAAAAACAAAAATAAAGTTTATATTAAAAAGTATTAAAAAAAATATTAAGAGATTATAAACACCCTTATTAACATAAAGTTATTCATTAATTAATTGCCCTTTTTTTATATTTTTAAATAAATTTTAAAACCAATTTTAAAACTCTTAACAATTTCAACAATTATAATAATAATAAATATTTATTATATATTATTTTATTATATATAAAATGTTAATATTTTATACATATGACTTTTCAAATTAATAACACTGTTTTGAATGATGCTTTAAAATCTTTAAATAGAGTGGTTCCTGCTAGAACAACTCTACCTATTTTATCTTGCGTTCTTTTTAGTTCAGATGGAGAAAGACTTTCAGTTAGATCTACTAATCTAGAAGTTTCTATGGAGTTTTCTTTGTCCGCTGAAATAAAAGAACCTGTTAATATAGCTATTCCTATAAATAAAATTTTAAATGTTACAAGTTCTTTAAAAAACGAAGATCTTAATGTTTCTATAAAGGATAATTTTAAAGTACAAATAAAAACAGGTTTTGGAGAATATAATATTATGGGGGTAGCGCCTGAAGACTTTCCAAACAAAACAGAGGTTGTTAAAAATAGTAGTTTAAACTTTTCTTCGAAAGAGCTGGAAGAGCTTATTGATTATACTATAAGCTCATGTAGTACAGACGACTTAAAACCAGCCTTACAAGGAATTCTTTTAAATTTTAACGAAGCAAATACAACTTTTGTTTCTACAGACGGTCATCGCCTTTCAAAAATTGAGTTGGAAAAAAATGGACCTATATCAAAAAACATAATACTACCTGTTAAGTTTTTTAAACTAGTACAGTCTTTTTTATCTGAAAACGAAACAATTGAGTTTATTTTAGGAGAAAACCATGTGCAGGTTTTCTTTAAAGGTATAAATATTTCTACAAGACTAATACAAGATTCTTACCCAGACTATGAGAAAGTTATTCCTCAGAATAACGAAAAAAGCGTTGTTGTTAAAAACGAAGAAATGATAGCATCTTTAAAAAGAATTTCAAGTTTTTCTAGTAAAAAAACAAAACAAGCAACTCTTTCTATTGAAAACAATAAAATAGAAATAAAAACAGAAGACGCAGAAACCTCTTCTTCTGCAAATGAAAAAATAAACTGTAGTTATAGCGATGAAAACATAACAATAGCTTTTAATTGTGATTATTTAAGAGAAATTTTAGAAAAAACAACAACAGAAACATCTACACTGTTACTAAAAGACTCTCAAAGCGCAGCACTAATTTTACCAGAAAACAATCCCAGTAAAATAAAAAAGTTATCCCTTTTAATGCCTATAAGACTAAACTAAATGTTTATATCTGAAGTTAGCATTAGCAACATCAGAGCCACCAAAAACACCAATATAAAATTTTTAAAAGGAATAAATCTTTTATATGGAAAAAACGGAGCGGGAAAAACAACAATATTAGAAACCCTTTTTTTGCTTTTATATGGAAAAAGCTTTAAAACATCTCAAACAAAAGACTTTATAGGAAGCTTTGAAAAATTTTCAGGAGCGGCACTAAAAACAAGTTTAGAAAACAGAATAAAAATAGAGTTTTTTGATCAAAAAAAAAGGATAACAAACGATGGCTTTAAAATAAAAAAACTTAGCGATCATATTTCTTTTTTACCTTGTTTAGTTTTTTCTCCAGACGAAACAACTATAGAGGGAAAAAATAATAGCCAAAAACAAACAAACATAAATAAGGTTTTAAGCATAATAAACAAAGAGTATTTAGAGAATTTTAAAAAATATAATATTGCTTTAAAACAAAGAAACGCTGCATTAAAAATAGGAAAAAACTTCAACCTTTGGGATGAAAACATCATAAGTCTATCTAAAAAAATATGGAATAAAAAACAACAGCATATAAAAAACATAAACCAAGAAATGGAAAAGGTAAATAAAAACCACAACACTCAAATAAAAACCAACGTAGAAATAAAGGGTCCTAAAACAAACACAGAGGAAATAAAAGAAGATTTAAAAAAATCAAAAGAAAAAGACATGTTAAATAAAAGAACAAATGTGGGACCACAAACAGATAAAATTAAATACACAATAAATGATAAATCAGTTAAAACAAAAGCCTCTCAAGGAGAAAAAAATCTCTTTTTTTCAGTATTAAAAAAAGCAGAAAGCATTATTGTTGAAAAAGAAACAAAAAAAGATCCAATTATTTTATTAGATGACATTTTTTCAAAACTTGATAGTAAAAACACAAACCTTGTTTTAAACCTTTTTAAAGAAAACCCACAAACAATAATTACCCATACAAAAAAAATAGAAAACCAAGAAATAAACCAAATACAAATAGATGCCTAAAAAAATAAAAGAAGAAATAGAAACATATTTGAACAAAAACAAAGAGCTGTCTAAAGGGTTATACAAAGAAAACAAAGCAAAAGCTGTTTTAGAGTGTATTCCTAAAAACTTAAAAGAAGGAATAAAAGATGTTTTAATAAAAGAACAACAAATAATAATAAAAACAACAAGCCCCTCTTGGAGGCAGGAAATAAATTTTTTAAAAAAAGAAATAATGATAAAAATTCATAAAAATTTCCGAAATTATAGCGATTCAAAAATCACAATTTTATGAGCCAAAACACAACAAACTATAAAGCAGAAAACATAACCGTATTAAAAGGCCTTGAAGCTGTTAGAAAGAGGCCCGCTATGTATATTGGTGATGTTGGAAAAAAAGGGCTTCACCATTTAATTTGGGAGGTTGTTGACAACTCAATTGATGAGGCAATGGCAGGCCATTGTTCAGAAATTTTAGTTACAACACACAAAGACGGGTCTGTTTCTATTTCAGATAATGGAAGGGGTATCCCCGTTGATGTTCATAAAGAAGAGGGAAAGTCTGGGCTTGAGCTTGTAATGACAGTTTTACACGCTGGAGGAAAGTTTGATAAAGACACTTATAAGGTTTCAGGGGGGCTTCACGGGGTTGGGGTCTCTGTTGTTAATGCTTTATCAGAAAAATGTGAAGCTACTGTTTATAGGGAAAACAAAGTATATAAACAAAGCTATAAAATAGGAGAGGCACAATCAAAAATAGAAGAGGTTGGGGAAACCCAAAAAACAGGAACAACTATTCAATTTTGGCCAGACCTTTCTATTTTTGTAGGGCAGGTTTTTGAATATGAAACAATAGACAAAAGACTAAGAGAACTTGCATATTTAAACAGCGGTATAAAAATAATTTTTAAAGATGAAAACACAGAAAAAGAGTCTCTTCATTTTTATGAAGGGGGGTTGGGCGAGTTTGTAAAGCATTTAGATAAAAACCAAACATCTTTATTTGAAAAACCTATCCACATTAAAGGGGAAAAAGACGATGTGCCTGTTGAGCTTGCTTTGCAATACAACACATCTTATTCTGAAACCCTTTTAACTTTTGTAAACAATATAAATACAATTGAAGGAGGCACCCATTTAGCAGGATTTAAGGCGGCACTAACAAGATCTTTAAACAAGTATGCAACAAAAAACAAATTAGTAAAAAATAAAGATGTTTCTTTTGGGGGAGAAGATGTTAGAGAGGGCTTAACTGCTGTTTTATCTATAAAAGTACCAGAGCCACAATTTGAAGGACAAACAAAAACCAAACTTGGAAACGGAGAAGTTAAGGGGGTTTGCGATTCAATAATAATGGAAGGCCTTTCTGATTATTTAGAACAAAACCCTGAGGTAGGCAAAACAATTATTCAAAAAGCTGAAAATGCTGCAAGAGCAAGAGAGGCTGCTAAAAAAGCAAGAGAGCTTATAAGAAGAAAAAGCGTTTTAGATATTTCAGCGCTTCCCGGAAAATTGGCCGATTGTTCAGAAAAAGACCCAGGTTTAAGTGAAATATATTTTGTTGAGGGAGACTCTGCTGGGGGAACAGCAAAACAAGGAAGAAATAGAAAGTTTCAGGCAATACTTCCCCTTAGAGGAAAAGTTATTAATGCGGAAAAAGCTAGAATAGACAAGCTTCTTTCTAATAATGAAATACAAACAATAATTACTGCGCTTGGTGCGGGTTTTGGCGGAGATATAGACTCGGAAGAAACATCGGTTGGAGATTTTGATATTAACAAACTTAGATATCATAAAATAGTTTTAATGACAGATGCTGATATAGATGGTAGCCACATAAGAACCCTTTTATTAACTTTTTTATTTAGAAAAATGCCAGAACTAATTACGGGCGGATATGTTTATATTGCCCAACCCCCTTTATATAAAATATCTAAAGGCAAAAAAATGGAGTATGCGTATTCAGACGAACAAAGAGACTCTATTTTAGACAGGTTAAAAACAGAAAGCGGAACCAAAATATCGCTTTCTAGATATAAAGGTTTAGGAGAGATGAACGCAGAACAGCTTTGGGAAACAACAATGGACCCAGAAAGAAGAACCCTTTTACAAGTAACAATGGAAGATGCTGAAGAGGCAAATGATATTTTTACAAAACTAATGGGAGAAGAGGTTGAACCAAGAAGAGAGTTTATAGTAACACAAGCAAAATTTGTGGCAAACCTAGACGTATAATGAACGAAGAAAATAAATATCAACAGGGAAACATTCAATCTAGAGACATTGTTAAAGAAATGTCGGAATCATATTTGAACTACTCTATGTCTGTTATAGTTAGTAGGGCTCTTCCAGATGTTCGAGATGGACTAAAACCGGTACACAGAAGGGTTTTATATGGGGCTTCAGATTTGGGGGCAACTTGGAATAGAAGCCATAAAAAATCAGCAAGAATAGTTGGAGAGGTTTTGGGTAAATACCATCCACATGGGGACTCTTCGGTTTATGATTCTCTAGTAAGAATGGCACAACCTTGGTCTTTACGCTACCCATTAATTGATGGACAAGGAAACTTTGGGTCTATAGATGGAGACAATGCTGCTGCAATGAGATACACAGAGGCGAGGATGGGTAAAATTGCAGCCGAAATGCTTCAAGATATAGATAAAGAAACTGTTGATTTTACCCCAAACTTTGACGATTCTTTAGAAGAACCAAGTGTTTTACCCACAATTATACCCAACCTTTTAATGAATGGATCAGAAGGGATTGCTGTTGGAATGGCAACAAAAATCCCACCCCACAATGTTTGTGAACTAATATCGGGCTTAATAGCCTTATTAGAAAATCCAGAAATTAATATTGAAGATATTCTAGAAAACCACATTAAAGGGCCAGACTTTCCAACAGGCGGATATATAATGGGGATTGATGGAATTAAGTCTGCCTATTCTTCTGGCAGAGGAAGAGTGGTTATGAGAGGGAGAGCATCTATTGAAGAGCTTGATAATGGAAAAGAAAGAATTATAATATCAGAGATACCATATCAAGTTAACAAGTCAAACCTTGTAGAAAAAATTGCAGAACTTGTAAGAGATAAAAAATTAGAAGGAATTTCAGACCTAAGGGATGAGTCTGATAAAGATGGAATTAGAGTTGTTGTTGAGTGTAAAAGAGACGCTATTGGTGAAATAATATTAAACAACCTGTATAAATACACACAACTACAAGATACCTTTGGGGTGATTTTGCTTGCTCTTGTTGATGGGGTTCCAAAGGTTATGGGGCTTAAAGAAATGTTAGCTCATTTCTTAAACTTTAGAAGAGAAATAATTATAAAAAGAACCCAGTTTGAACTTGAAGAAGCCGAAGCTAGGTCTCATATTTTAGAAGGGCTTAAAATAGCATTAGAAAATATTGACCAAGTAATATCTATTATTAGAGGATCAAAAGACCCTGATACAGCAAAACAATCTTTAATAGAAACGTTTTCTTTTTCTGAAAAACAGACAAAAGCAATTTTAGATATGAGGCTTCAAAAACTAACATCACTAGAAATAGATAAAGTTGTTTCTGAGTTTAATGAGCTACAAGAACTAATAAAAAAATTAAATGAGATTTTAATAAGCAAAGAACTTCAAGATAACATAATTAAAGAAGAACTAAACACTGTTTTGGAAAAATATGGAGACGAAAGAAAAACAGAAATTATTCCTTTTAGCGGAGACCTTAGTGTTGAAGATATGATTGCAGACGAAGACATGGTTGTAACAATCACGCACAACGGCTATATAAAAAGACTTCCAACTTCAACCTGGAGAGCACAAAGACGAGGAGGAAAAGGAATGAAGGGGGCAAAAACAAAAGATGATGACTATGTAGAACATCTTTTAATAGCCTCAACCCACAACACAATGTTGTTTTTTACAAATAAAGGAAAATGTCATTGGTTAAAAGTTCATCAAATTCCACCAGGATCTAGAACCTCTCAAGGCAGGGCCATTATTAACCTTATTGATTGTGAGCCAGGAGAAAAAGTAGAGGCTTTTGTTTCTATTAAAGAGTTTAATGAAACAGACCACATTGTTATGGCAACTAAAAAAGGTATAATTAAAAGATCAGCGTTAAACCTTTATAGTAGACCAAGAAAAGGTGGAATATATGCAATAGAAATTAAAGAAGGAGATGAACTAATTCAAGCAACAGTTAGTAGTGGAGATCAAGATATTATAATGGCAACAAGTGGAGGAAAAGCTATTAGATTTCCAGAACAAGAAATTAGGGCAACCGGAAGAAAAACAATGGGGGTAAAAGGAATAACAATGAGCTTTAAAGATGATTACCTTGTTGGAATGCTTGTTGTTAAAAGAGAGGGGTCTGTTCTTGTTGCAACAAACAAAGGGTTTGGAAAAAGAAGCGATGTTGAAGCATATAGAACACAAAAAAGAGGAGGAAAGGGATCTTATACAGTTAAATCTACACCTAAAGTTGGCCAACTTGTTTCAATAATGGAGGTGGTAGATGAAGACGATATTATGATTATAACTAACAAAGGCATAATGATTCGCCAGCCGGTTGAAACAATAAAAGTAATAGGAAAAAATACACAGGGAGTAAAACTTTTAAGATTAGATGAAGGGGCTTTTATCTCTTCTATTACAAAAGTTGTAAAAGAAGAAGACGCAGAAGACGCAGAAGACGCAGAAGGCTCAGAAGGCTCAGAAGAAAATCCCACCACTCCTGAGGAGTAAAAAATAACACAAATTAATTCTAAAGCGCTTTTAGAAATTAAAAAGAATATTAATAGGTTGTGCTCTAAAGAGGTAACAATAATTGCTGTTACAAAAAACCATCCATTTTCAGCAATAGAAAAAGCATTAGAAAATAATATTTTTAATATAGGTGAAAATCGTGTTCAAGAAACAGAAAAAAAAATAAAAGGAAAAATTTTACCTCCAGAAACAAAGCTGCATTTAATTGGGCACTTACAAAAAAATAAAGTTAGAAAAGCGGTTAAAATATATGACTATATACAAACAGTTGATAGTTTATCATTGGCAAAAAAAATTGATAAAATTTCTCTAGAATATAAAAAAGTTCAAAAAATATTATTACAAATTAACATTGGAAATAAAAGTGACAGAAAAGGGTTTTTAACATCAGAAATAAAAGAGGCTGCAGAAGAAATAAATATATATAAAAACATATGTATAAAAGGAATAATGATTATTCCTCCATTAGAAAAAGATCAAAAAAAGTATTTAAATTACTTTGATGAATCTCA
>MDSZ01266802.1_pt1 | contig 10502 bp, 8 predicted proteins | sample 811201 | NCBI WGS metagenome assembly MDSZ01 (sample SAMN05326647, study PRJNA326480) | marine metagenome | isolation source: seawater | place: Indian Ocean: North | collected 2010
ACAGTAGTCATAATGAGCTCTCAGGTTAAATTTGAACCTACTCGATTTCCACCAGATTATTTATTAGATCCTTCAGAGACCTTAAAAAGAGATGATGTTGTGTATTCACATGGATTAGTAAATATTGGAGATGATGAGGATGGATTTTCAAGAAGATACAAGTTAGCGCTTGGTGTTTCTGGCGATAGCACATTATACAACACCTTGGCAGTGAAGGCAGTTTTGAGTTATATGGGATATAATGAATATTTTAAGCCCAAGATAAATGTTGTAGAAAAAAAAGCAATTATAGGTCCACTTGAAATAGACCTTTATACAGCTAACTCATTTATGGTTAATTTTCTTGGAGGAGGCTCTGCTTCTTTGAATACTTTTAAAATGTACCCTCTTTCAAATATTTTAGATACAAAGGAATATAGTATAGGTAAGCTTGAGCGTAATCCAGATTATGATCCTGAGTTTGATATCCCCTCAGATTCTTTAATTTCTTTAGAAGATTCAAATTGGATGGATAATATAATTAATCCAGATCCAACCTTAGCTGCACTTGGATTTGTAGTTGAAAACCCATTTAAGGATAAAATTGTTATTCTTGGAACATCTCTTCCTGAAGACCAAGATTTTAAAAATATTCCATATACTAACTACAATGGAAATAAGTATTTATTTGCAGGAGTTGAGTATCATGCAACGGCAATTCAACATCTAATTAGCAATAGTTCCTTTTCATTGCCTATTGGAACTTTAGAGTTTGATTCAAATCAAGCTTTCAAGCAGATTCTTTTAATTGTGGTCATTGTCCTCCTAATTATGCTGCTTGTTTCAAAGGCAGAGCCCTTTGTTGGTTTCGCTATAGCCGCATTTGCATTAGTGATATGGGTTGGTTTCTCTTTTGGAGCTTTTGTTCAAGATTATATGTGGATTTTCAAGTTTATTTTTAATCAATTAGGGGTAGAAATTTCTGCAAATATTCCTAATCATAAGAATTCGGTTCTAATACCAGTTATTTATCCATCCTTGGCAGTTATATTTCCATTTAGCATTAATCTAACATATAAATTATTTACTGAAGGCCAAGATAAACAATTTTTGAAGAATACTTTTGGCAGCTACATATCAGCAGAAATGGTTGATCAAATGTTTGAATCTAAAGAAGTCCCTGAGCTTGGAGGCAAAAAAGGTTATCATACTTTGATTTTTTCTGATGTTGCAAGTTTTTCTTCTTTTTCAGAGCAGCTGTCTGAGTCCCAGTTGGTAGAATTGTTGAATGAGTATTTAACCGCAATGACAGATATAATACTTAAAAATAAAGGCACAGTAGACAAATACATTGGTGATGCAATTATGGCCTTCTATGGAGCTCCAGTTGAATTAGAGGATCATGAATTTAGAGCAGTATTTACTGTAAATGAAATGAATAAAAAATTAACTGAGTTAAAGGAGAAATGGAGAAGCGAAGGTGATAAGTGGCCTGATTTAGTACGAAATATGGAACATAGAGTTGGTATTAATACAGGTGACTTAGTCACTGGGAATATGGGGTCTCAATTGCAAATGAATTACACGTGTATGGGCGATACTGTGAATCTTGCAGCTCGACTTGAATCTGGCTCAAAGCAGTGGGGTGTGTATACACAGGTAGCTAAAAGTGTTTTTGATAAGACTAATGATAAGTTTGTATTTAGAAAGTTATCTAAAATCAGGGTCAAAGGTAGAAAGGAGCCTGTTGTTACTTATGAGTTATTATGCGCAATTGGAGAGGAGCCTCCAAACTTAATGGAGCTTATTGAAAAATTTGAATTAGCAAGAAAACTATATGAAAATCAAGAGTGGGATAAAGCAATCAAGGCTTTTTCTATTTCAGATAAATTAGAAGATATGTCTGGTAATAGACATACAAACCCCAGTAGAAGATATATTGAAATATGCAATGAGTATAAAAAAAATCCTCCTGGTGATAGTTGGGATGGTGTGTATACTCAAACTCAAAAGTAATGCAATCAAAATTAAAAAAAATTTTGTGGGTAGATGATGAAATTGAATTTCTGAAACCTCATATTCTTTTTCTTGAAGAAAAAGGTTATAGCTGTGATACATCTTTAAATGGAGATGATGCAGTTTCATTGTGTAAGAAAAAAAAATATGATTTAATTCTATTAGATGAGATGATGCCTGGAATGGGAGGGCAGAAAGTAATAAAAAAAATTAAAGAATTTTTGCCTTTTATCTCAATAATTATGGTTACAAAAAATGAAGAAGAATCATTAATGGAAGAGGCTATAGGCCAAGAAATTTCAAATTATTTAATTAAACCAGTTAGTCCTAGGCAGGTATATATATCTTGTAAAAATACTTTAGAATCTCAGTCAATTAAATTCAATTATAACCTTCAAGAGTATATAAGTAGTTTTCAAAGGTTGGCAAATAATTGCAATGAACTTAATCATATAGATGAATGGGAAAGAGTTATTAGTCAATTTTATTTATCAAAGATAAAGTTTGATAATTCTATGCAAAAAGATGAGTCTATTAATGATATAATTAAATATTCCTATAAAGCCTTGAACAAGGAGTTCTCAAGTTTTTTTTTAAGAAACTATAAAAATTGGATTGACAGTGAAAGATCTCAAAGACCTTGTCTGTCAACAGACATAGTTGATAATTATGTAATTCCTTCATTAAACCAAAAAAAAAATGTAACATTTATTGTTATGGACTGCCTTTCCTATGATCAATTTTTAGCAATCAATGAGCTTTTTGAAAATGATCAGAAGTTTAATATAAAAAGCTGTTTATCTATACTACCTTCATCAACTTTATTTTCAAGAAACTCAATCTTCAGTGGCTTGTTCCCTCAAGAAATTGAGAAAGAGTTTAATGATATTTATAAAGAAATATTTATTCATAATAAGAATTTAAATAACTACGAAGATGTTTTCTTAAGCAGACTAATCAAATTGAATAACGATGAACATACATTGTTTTTTAAGAAAATAAATAATTACAAGGAGGGCATTAAACTAGCCAGATCAATAGGAGATTATAATAAAAAAAATTTAATTTCTATAGTTGTAAACTTTATTGATATGCTTGTACACTCAAACTCATCTCCAATTTTAGATGAGATTGCTAACAATGAAAAGAGCTATCGCAGTACTATTTCGATGTGGTTTAAAGATAGTTGGTTGTATGAATTTATAAAGATAAATAAAGAATTAGGTCGAAAAATTATTATTACAAGTGATCATGGATCGGTCAAAGTAAAAAATCCAGTTTTAATAAAAGGAGATAGTGATACATCAACTGGATTACGATACAAAGAAGGTAGAAATATATTTGTTAGCAATAAAAAAGGTTTTTTTATTGAAGATCCATTAAAGTTTAAGCTTCCTAAAAAGAGTATCAATTCAAACTACGTGATTGCTAGAGATGAAAATTTCTTTCTTTATCCAACAAAATATAACTTTTATTCAAAAAAATATTTAAATACATTTCAACATGGAGGTGTGTCAATTAAAGAATTATTCTTACCATTGGCTATATTAGATGAGTAATTACTCTAAATCTTGGGATGGCGGTATTTTCAAATCTTGTGATGAAACAATTCAAGGTGGAAAAAGTTTTTCTGATATAGTTTTTCCAGGGACTGTCATTGGCCTTGGTGGTGGTTTGGGGGTAGGCAAAACTACGTTCGTTAAGGGGCTTTTAGAAGGGCTTGGATATATTGGTAATGTCACATCTCCAACATTTACTTTAGTGAATCAATATAATTTAGATTCTACAATTTATCATATAGATTGTTATAGAGAAACAGATTTGGAAAGCTGGATGAAACTTGGTATAAATGAGTATATTAATTCAGGCTCTATAGTTATAATAGAGTGGTATGGTTATATTGAGAGTATTCTTCCAAGTGATATGATTAAAATTGACTTTAAAATGCTTAGTCAGAATTCAAGGCAAATTGTTATAAGAAAATGAATATATTATCTATTGAATCCTCTTTTGACGTTTGTGGCACATCATTAATTCTTAATGGCAAGCATGTTGATACAGTTGAGACTAGAGAGCCAAGAATACATTCTAAATTTCTAGCTGTTTATGTCAATGAAGTTCTAAGAAAAAATAAAACAACTATTGAAGATATCGATTGCATTGCTGTCTCTGTTGGGCCAGGCTCGTATACTGGTCTTCGAATAGGTGTGAGTTTGGCAAAGGGACTTGCTTTGCCATACAACAAGCCAATACATCCTATAAATTCGTTTGACATTGCTAGGTCTCAGATTGCTGAAAAATCTAATTTTTCCATTGCATTTCATTCTCATAGAAATTTTGTATATCATTGTTTTATAGATGAAAAGGGATCATTGTCAAAACCTCAAATTTGCAGTATTGATAGAGTGGTGGCAAAAAGAATTTATGGATATAATCTTAATATAATATCAGAAAGTATCAATTATACAGAAATAAATCCATCAGCAAAAGTCTTAGCTGAATACGCACTAGAAAATAATAATATAGAGCTTCCAGAAATTAATAGTATATCACCAATATATTTATCTATATCCAATGAAGATTGAAAAAATGAATTTATCTGATGTTAGTTCAATCCAAGAAATTGAAAATGCATCTTTTGATGTTCCATGGGGATACAATAGCTTTGTAAGTGATATTAAAAATTCTTCATCAATTAATTTAGTGTGTAAAATTGATAGACAGATTGTAGGATATTGTATGGGATGGATGGTGGAAAAAGAGTTTCAACTAAATAATATTTGTATCATAAAAGATTTTAGAAAAAATAAATATGGATATTCGTTGCTCATACATTTACTAGAATTATTAGAAATGCTTGAATGTGAAAAGATTTTTCTAGAAGTAGATGAAGCTAACTATAAAGCTATTAATTTATATGAGAAGTTAGGTTTTGTTGTTTCGTATATAAGAAAAAAATATTATAAAAACAAGAATGATGCATTAGTTATGTTTAGGAGCTTAATGTAAAAATATGGCAGAGTGGTTTCGAAGAACATCAAAGAAAATTAAAACTTATAATAAGAGAGATATAGGTGAAGGCCTTTGGGTTAAATGTCCTGATTGTAGCGAAGTTATATATAAGCAAATGCTTGAATCTAATTCTCATATTTGTATGAGTTGCTCTTACCACTTTAGAATTAATTCTTCGATGTATACTAAAATATTATTAGATGAAGATTCATTCCAATATTTATCAGAAAATATTCGTTCTAAAGATATATTAGATTTTGAAGGGCAAAAAAAGTATTCGGACCAGTTAGTTAAGGCATTAGAAAAAGCAGAGAGTACTGATGCTGTAACATCAATGAAAGGAAAAATTAATAATCTATCAGTTGTATTATGTGTAATGGATTTTTCTTTTATTGGAGGAAGTATGGGTTCAGTAGTCGGAGAGAGAATATTTTCAGCAATTTCTTTAGCTGAAAAAGAGAAATTACCATTAATTATTGTTTCTTCATCAGGTGGAGCTAGAATGCAAGAAGGTGCAATAAGCTTGATGCAGTTAGCTAAGACTACACTGGCATTGGCTAGATATAAAGAAAATGGTGGATTATTTATTTCTGTTTTAACAGACCCTACTACTGGAGGAGTTACAGCAAGCTTTGCAATGCTAGGAGATATTATTATTTCTGAGCCAAATGCTTTAATTGGCTTTGCTGGAGCGCGTGTAATTAAGCAAACAATAGGAGAAGACCTTCCTGATGGTTTCCAAAGGTCAGAGTTTCTCTTGAAAAAAGGTTTTATTGATCATATTGTTTCAAGAAATGAAATGAAAGAAACTATTTCAAATTTAATAGAGTTTTTAATTGAAAAATGAGATCATTTTGGAGTATAAATAAGCTAATTATAATAGTGATTTTTATTTTAATGTGCCTGTTGCACTTTAGTGCAACTGTAAAAGATAAAGGTCAAAGCTCCAATAATAACTCAATTTCTACATTTGAAAGATGAAGCCTTTTATTGATTTTGCAAAATTTTTATTTAAAAGCTTTTTAGCTTTATTTAGAGATAGAAAATTTATAGTTGAGCCTCAACTTGCTATTGAAAGAATAAGAATTTGTGAACAATGTAAACATTTAAAAGGCAGAACAAGATCTAGATATGAGTGCTTAATATGCAAGTGCAGAGTAAGATCAAAGGTCAAGTATGTGCATGCCTCTTGCCCATTGAATAAGTGGTGATTTTTTGTATTATTTTATTAAGCAATATTTGTTAACTTAGATTAAGTTTAATTTGGTAAAGATGAAGTTCAATTTATTTTCAAAAAAAAATAAAGTTAAGGATCCCGTAAAATATTTATATGATAATCTTAAAACTTTGCAGGAATCTATATATGATGAAATGCAGGGTAGTGAATTTTGCTGGAATAGGTCTTTTGGAGAGAAAAAGTATGTAACTCTTTTAGTTTCTCGTTTTGTTTTCGAGCATACCTTTAGAGTTAATTTTAGAGAAACAATAGATGAAGAGTCCCTCCAAAGCTATTACTTTCTTGTAAATTATAGTTCATTAGAAATTTTCTCATCTATTTTTAGTTCAATAGATGCCCCTAAAGAAGAGTTTGAAAAAGAAGCTAAGGAGGAGCTTGATAGGTATAGAGAGTTTAGGGATCAGAATAAACCTCCATCTTGCTGGCATAAACTTTATTCTTTTTGTACAAGCAATATGTCTAAAGATGAAATGCTTGAGGAGATTGAGAAAATCAATAAAGGCCTTACATTGGTTAAAAATAATCCTAACTTTTCTCATCTAGTCCCTGAATATGAATTAAAACTAAAGGCTATTAATAAAAGGTTAGAGGCATTTGTTGCATTTGAGGTTTTGATGTCTAAATCCATAAGACAAACAAAAGAGAAACTTATATTGCTGCAGCCAAAGGGGATTCTTAAAGCTCAAAAGAAACTTGAGAAACAACTTGAAAAGAAAAAGTAAAAATGCCCCTTATAGCTTTAATAATTTTTTTAATAAGATCAATATATGTCCAAACTAAATAAAGTTCAAAGCTCTCCAAAATTCCCGGAAATTGAAAATTCAATTTTAGAGTATTGGGAGGAAGAGTCTGTTTTTCAACAGCTGAGAGAAAAAAATTCTGGGAATAAGAAGTGGTCCTTTATAGATGGTCCAATAACCGCGAACAACCCCATGGGAGTACATCATGCATGGGGAAGAACACTTAAGGATCTTTATCAGAGGTACCATGCTATGAATGGTTATGACCTTAGATATCAAAATGGTTTTGATTGCCAAGGCTTGTGGGTTGAAGTTGAGGTTGAAAAAGAGTTAGGTTTTAAGACAAAAAGAGAGGTTGAAGAGTATGGCATTGAGAACTTTGTTAAACTTTGTAAGCAGAGAGTTGAAAAGTTTTCTGCAATTCAAACTGAGCAATCAAAGAGACTTGGATATTGGATGGATTGGGAAAACTCTTACTTTACCATGTCAGAGGAGAACAACTATGCCATATGGGGGTTCTTAAAAAAACTATTTAATAAGGGAAAGCTGTATAAAGGCACTGATGTTGTTCCATGGTCAGGAAAGTCAGGGACATCTTACTCTCAAATGGAAATCATTGAAGGCAGGAAGTTGGTTGCTCATAAATCAGTTTTTGTTAAGTTCCCTGTTGCAGAAAAAAAGAATGAATTCTTTTTAGTTTGGACTACAACGCCCTGGACCCTTACTTCAAACGTAGCACTAGCCATTAATTCAAAATTAGATTATTTGAAGGTAGAAACCACTGACTCATCAATTTATTATTTTGCAAAGGAAAATCTTAAGTTTCAAAGGCTTGAAAGACAGTTTAAGGATAAGAAACTTTGGATTGAGGGAATTCCAAAGCTTAAAACAATAGAACAATTCTTTAATGAGAGAGGTGGCTATAAAATAATTGGCGAGGTTAAAGGTAGAGATTTAGTAGGGTTAAAGTATGTTGGAGTTTTTGATGAGCTGCCTGCTCAGAGAATTGCAGGTGGTCATCCTTTTAAGAAAGAAGAGCTTTCTAATAAAAATATTACAGCAATTGACTGTCATAGAGTTTTAGATGGGGGCAAAGATTCAAAGGGTGGGGATATAGTTGTATCTGGTGAGGGAACAGGTATCGTGCATATAGCACCTGGATGCGGGGCAATAGATAACAAACTAGGAAATAGAAATGACTTAGTAAATATATCTCCCCTTGATGATGAGTCTAAATATTTAGACTCATTTGACTGGCTAACAGGAAAAAGCGCAACATCTAAAGATACAATTGATAAAATAATTGAGAATCTTAAAGAAAAAGGCTTTTTATTCGCAGTTGAAAAGTATCCTCATGTTTACCCTCACTGTTGGAGATCTGGAGATGAACTAGTCTATCGAATGGTTGATGAATGGTATATCAATATGGACTGGAGAGATGATATTAAGAAGGTTGTTGAAACTATTAATTGGATTCCAAGTTGGGGCAAGGATAGAGAAATGGAGTGGTTAAACAACATGGGTGACTGGATGATTTCAAAAAAAAGATTCTGGGGTCTCGCTTTACCGATATGGGTTTTTGAAGATGGTTCTTTTTACGTAGTTGGATCAAAGAGAGAATTGGAAGAGCTTGCCGTTGAAGGTTGGGATGAATTCAAAGGAAACACTCCCCATAGGCCATGGATAGACAAAGTGAAGATAAAACACCCTGATTCTGGACTAATTGGAAGCAGAATACCAGATGTGGGGAATCCTTGGCTTGATGCTGGGATTGTACCTTTTTCTACACTTGGATATGATCAAGACCGAAAATATTGGGAGAAATGGTTTCCTGCTGACTTTGTTGTTGAATGCTTTCCTGGGCAGTTCAGGAACTGGTTTTATTCTCTCTTGGCAATGTCTACAATGCTTGAAAATACGGCACCTTTCAAGCTTCTTCTTGGTCATGCGCTAGTTAAGGACCAAAATGGTAGAGAAATGCATAAGTCCTGGGGAAATGCAATTTGGTTTGATGATGCAGCAGAAAAGATGGGTGTTGACGTAATGAGGTGGATGTATGCTAGTCAAAATCCGGAGCAAAATTTACTTTTTGGATATAGTGCAGCTGATGAGGTTAGGAAAAATATTATTACTCTTTGGAATGTATATTCATTCTTTGTTACATATAGTAGAATAGATGGATTTCATTTAGAAAGAGATTATGATTTACAAGATTTAGAGAAAATTGATAGATGGATAATTTCTAAGGTTAATTTGTTTATAAAGAATGCAGGTGAATATTATGAAAAATTTCAAGTTTACTTGTTAATGGAAGAAGCTACAAAGCTCTTGAATGATATCTCTAATTGGTATGTAAGAAGAAATAGGAGAAGGTTTTGGAAATCAGAGAATGATACAAACAAAGAAACAGCTTATTACACCTTATATACAGTAATTTATAATTATATAAAGGTTCTTAGCCCAGTGGTTCCATTTATAACTGAAGAAATTTATTTAAATTTATCTAAAATAGGTGCGGATAAAAAATTTAAGAGTATCCATTTGTCTCCATTTCCTATTTATGAAGATAAATTGATTGATCATAATTTAATTAATGAGGTAGATTCTTTAATAGAAATTGTTAGCTTAGGCAGGTCAGCAAGAAGTAGGGCTAATATTAAAGTTAGGCAACCACTTGAAGAAGTTATTATATATGGTGGAAATAAAATTGAAGAAGTTGTAAAAAACAATGTATCTGATATTGTAAGTGAATTGAATGTTAAGAATGTCAGAATGGCTACTAGCTATGAAGAATTATTAGATTACGCTGTAAAGCCAAACTTTATTTCTATAAAGGAAAAATTTAAAAATGTAAATGAAATTGTTAAGCTGATAAATCAAGCTTCAAGTAAAACCCTTATTCAGAGCTTGAAAAAAAATGGAAAAATTGTTTTTACAGATTTAAAAGAAATTGAACTTTTAAGGGAAGATTTTTTAATTGAAGAGTTACCCAAAGAAAATATTTCAATTAGTAGTAATAATTCAATTATAGTAGGTATTAAAACTGTAATTACTGAAGATTTGAAATTAGAAGGAATTGTTCGCGATTTGATCCGCGCAGTTCAGAACTTAAGAAAGAAGTCAGGCTTTAACATTGAGGATAGAATTATTCTTTCAATTGAAGGAGATGTAGTTTTTAATCAAGCTATTTCAAAGAATAAGCCATACTTTATGAATGAAATATTAGCAACTAAAGTAAATTTTTCAATTTATAATAATGAGTTTCATGAAAAAAATGTTATAAGTAACTTTAATGTTGAATTGGCAATTGAAAAAACGAATTAGAGGATGGTAGAGTATGCCAGATAAAAAGAGGTGGTCAGATAAAGAACTTAATGAATTTAAGAAAGTCCTTGAGCACAAAAAAGATAAAGCCTTACAAGAGATGGGTCTATCAAAAAACCTTGCTGATGATATCTTGAAAAATAATTCTGTAAATTCAATTTATTCATCACATATTGCTGACGCGGCCTCTGATC
>MDSZ01009092.1_pt1 | contig 10501 bp, 8 predicted proteins | sample 811201 | NCBI WGS metagenome assembly MDSZ01 (sample SAMN05326647, study PRJNA326480) | marine metagenome | isolation source: seawater | place: Indian Ocean: North | collected 2010
CTGGTTCTGGCTCTGGTTCTGGTTCTGGTTGTGGGGCTGGTTCTGGTTCTGGCTCTGGTTCTGGTTCTGGTTCAGGTTGTGGTGCTGGTTCTGGCTCTGGTTCCGGTTGTGGAGCTGGTTCTGGTTCTGGTTCTGGTTCTGGTTCTGGCTCTGGTTGTGGTTCTGGTTCTGGAGCTGGTTCTGGCTCTGGTGCTGGTTCTGGTTCTGGTTCTGGCTGTGGTGCTGGTTCTGGTTCTGGAGCCGGTTCTGGTTCTGGTTCTGGTTGTGGTGCTGGTTCTGGTTCTGGTGCTGGTTCTGGTTCTGGTTCGTCAATAGTGAGTCGTATATTTTTTCCACATTTGTATCCTGAAACTAAAGCCGCAAAACTTGTAGAACCCCCCCACGGTTTTGATAATACGGATATATCAGCTATATATAAATTATTAATATTATAAACCTTTTGGTTTGTATCTACAACTTCTCCTATTGCACAACTACCATGATAATGATAAATAGACCCCGCTTGACTCATAATATAATTTCTATCTATAACTGAAGCGCCAGTTTGTGGATTTGGAGGTGGCTGTAGCAAAGTATAACCAAGATTTGACATGATTGTATGATTCTTTTCATAAGCATCAAAAATATCATCAATGAAACTATTATCATTAGGATCAACATTTGTACCAAAATGATTTAAAGTTACATTTGGATTTTCATCATTTTGGGAACTTATTGTTACAGTTCCGTCTCCAGTTAAATTTGTAGATTGAGCATGAGTTAAAATTAAAAATCCTGGTAAAGAAGGTACAGTTGAATAATAAGTTTGCCATCTAAAATTTGAATCGCGTGTTTGAATATGTGAAATAATATTGTTTGGATCAAATCCTAAATCATTTACAGGTACTGCTGTATTACTTGTAGTTGTTGTTTCCTCATCTGGAAATAAATTGTTATATAAATTATCTGATTTTAATTGTGTGGGTAAAGTATTGTAATCTATAGTTTGATCTTTTGATCCTAATAATATTCTGGCGTTCACTTGTCCATGACTATTATTAGACCACCGATTAACAGTCTGCCCATTTACAGTATAAACGTGGCTAGCTGGCATTTCCAAAACATAATCTCCACTATGTGCTGTTATATTACTACCGCCTCCGGGATGCGCAGTTACCCAGTCTGTAAAATCATAAACCTTATTATCATCTCCACTTTGAGTTCCAGCAGCTATTCTAATAGTTCTAGTAGAATATGTGTTTAATATTGCTATATTAGAAGTAGTTAATGCAAAATATGGTGCATTAGAATTTGGTACGCTAGTGGTAGTAGTTGTTTGTTCAAAATCAAGTTTACCATATAATATAGTTATACCAGCATGATCATATAGTTTATTTCCGCAGTTGATTCCGCTTCTTAGTAAAATTGCTGGTGTTTGAATTGCTCCGGCTGCCAAAACAAAATTATTTGAAAAAAATTGAGTTCCATTAAAATCTTGTATATAAACTATATTGTTGAACTCATCTTTTTCTAAATGAGAAATATTAATGTCATATACTACTGATACATTTGGTAAATTTTCAATTATATTTCCTAATAATAAACGTTTTCCAGAAGGTATATTATTAGAATATATCTTATTATTATAAGCTTTTACTCCAGTAGTTTGAGTCAGATTATTTATATATTCCTTTAATTCATAATAAACTTGGTTTGGAGTATATGTTGAGCCATTTTTTTCATAGTTGTATCTTTGAGCATTTAGGATATTATTAATAGAACTAATTATATTTTCAGTAGTATGAGAAAAATCGTCTGATTCAAAAACGTCTGATTTCCATTCATAAAAATTATGATTAATCAAATCTTCTGTATCAATATATTGAAGTCCAAAATGAAGAGTACCTCCTCCGAGACCTTTTCCCATCCACACAGTTAAATTATTTGTTGAACTAAAAGAATATTGATATTTTGGATCATTCTGAGCTTCATGCCATTTAAATAAATCATCATAATCATCATCAATATAGTCTTGAAGACTATTCTCATTTTTTTCAAGTATCAAAATATGACTATTTGGACTGTCTATTGCTAATCTATACGCACACATTATACCAGCTGGTCCGCCTCCAACAATAATATGATCATATACAAAAGCTTCTGGTTGTGGTTCGGGTTCTGGTTGTGGTTCAGGTTCTGGTTGTGGCTCTGGTGCTGGTTCTGATTCAGGTTCTGGTGCTGATTCAGGTTCAGGTTCAGGTGCTGGTTCTGGTTCAGGTTCTGGTGCTGGTTCAGGTTCAGGTTCAGGTGCTGGTTCTGGCTCTGGTGCTGGTGCTGGTTCAGGCTCTGGTTCTGGTGATGGTTCAGGCTCTGGTTGTGACTCTGGCTCTGGTTCTGGTTCTGGTTCCGGTTCCGGTTCTGGTGGTGGTTCTACTATTTGTACAATTCTGTTAATAGTCCGTTTATTTCCAGCATCATCAGATACAGTATATTGTACTATATATTCACCAATTTCATAAATATCAACACTATGTTGTACTATTAAACGTTGAGTTATATTTCCTTCTATATTATCAGTTGCAATAGCACCAGGATCAATATATGTTTCCGATTTGTTACCAAAACTGTCTCTATAAATATAATCTGTTTCTAAACCTCTATATCCGAATATAATATCTGGATTAGGTCCTAATAGAGTTATAATTGGTATAAAATCTTGAATTAAATATTTTAAACGAATATTATCAATATATTCTTCGTCTAAAAACATGCTATTATTCCATGTAATTCCGGGTTTCCAACTGTCTTCATTCCAAAGCATAGCACCAATATCTGAAGAAAAACTATCTATACCAGAAGGACTAAATGTTGTCAAAATATTTACCATATTAACTGGATCAATATTCGCCTTTCCAACAATATTATCATTAAAAATTGGTCTAAAATCGTTATATGAAATATCAACTAAATAATCATTTATTAAATCAGTATTATACGAAAAATTTATTTTAGAAAAATTGTTGAATTGAATAATTCTATCTGATAAATCTTGTTCAATACTAATATGTCCACTTAAAGTATTACATAAATTATTAATTACTAATGTATCATAATTAATATTGATACCATTTTCTGTGTTTAAAATTATAATATCGTTGTTGATGCTGTCAAATACTGTATTATTATAAACAAAATGTCCTCCAGTAAAGTCGTTTTTTCCACCTTTTATAATTATACCAGCATTAGTATTCCATACAATATTGTGATGTACATAAGCGTTGTAACTATTTCCAGTTCCATCAAAAAATATGCCATATTTATCTGTATCATGTATCCAATTATATCTTATTTTAATATTAGTTTGTTGATCATCCATTAAATGAATTGAACCACCATAACTTTGAAGAAGTCCTGTTTGATATATATTATTGTATTCTATGATAGCATTATTTCCAGGATTAATACTGGAAGATATACCAGTTTTGAAAATAGTATTTCTTTTTATTAAGTTATTTTCACCTAATATATAAATTGTAGATGCATTTTCTGGCAAATTGGTTACACTTTTGTCAATATATGATAAATGATTATTAATAAATGAGTTGTTATTTCCAGTTATTTCTATAGCTAAACCATCAACATATTTAAAAACACAATCTTCAATAATACAATTATCACAATTTATCAATTTTGTATAATTATTAAAAATTTCATGATTAATTGGATTTATATTAATACCATAGTTAATTTGATTTTGCATTAATGCATGACAACTTGGATATACAAAATCACAATCCTTTATTTTTACATTATGCGTATTAGTAACTTTCAGACTAGAACCAAAAAAATTGATATTAGAAATTATTATATTGGGACTTAAAATATCAAGACTATATGTTTGAACTTTTGCTCGTATACTAATTGTATTTGGTACTGAATCATTATTTAGTCTCAAATACAAAAATTTATTAATATCATCAAAAAACCATTCGTTTACACTATTTAAATATTCAAGTTTATTTTCAAGATAAAAACTATGTTGAACATTTTTATCAAAATTTGGAACATTATCATAATTTATTCTAATTGTATCAGAATTACCAATGTTTTCTTTTGTATTACTTAATACAATCTTTGTACAATTATTAATACTTCCATTCAAATTCAAATTTATTAAAGAGTCATTTATAGTAAAAAATTGGTTAATTTTTTCAACTTTTTCAATAAAAGTATATAAATCAACTCCATTATTTTCTTCAGTATACAGCCAACCATTAAAATGTGGTGATTTACCGGATATAAATAATCCTTTTCCCCAATTATCGTCATTTAAAATAGAATCATCTTTCCATTGAGCACTAGGCCATCTTGCATTTATAATTTCTTCTCTTTCATGAAATAATTGCGATATTTTTACGTTATTTTTTAATTTGATTTTATATATTTTTACAGTTTCAACAATATTCTGATCATTAACAATTTGTCTATTTTCAGAAATCCAGTCTGAATTGTTGTCTTTTAACTCTTCAATACTTTTTGTACCATCAAACATAACAGTTTCACCTTTGAAAGCAGCTATTGTTAATGGATTTTCTAAATCAATTATTGTTTCTGGTATTTCATAATAACCATCTCTAATTATTATTTTTTGATGATTAGTAATTCTAGTTAGTGCGTATGAAAGTGTTGCGAATGGATTTTGTCTGCTACCAGTTGTTAATTCGGTATCATTACCACTTAAGGCAACATAAATAGCCAATTCAGATTCAGGCTCTGGTTCTGGTTCTGGTTCTGGTTCTGGTTCTGGTTCTGGTTCTGGTTCTGGTTCTGGTTCTGGTTCCATTTGATCACGAATACCTGAAAGATATGATAATATATGTTTTACATCTTTAGTATCAACATCACCTTCTCCTGTTACATCGGCGGCTTCAATACTAGCTGAATTTAAAGTTGTTTCTTCTGTAATATGAGATAATATTTTTGAAGCATCAAGAGTGCCGATGATTTCATCATCATCGACATCACCCTTTAATACCATTAAACTTTACATATTTTTTTGTTTTACAAATATAACATTGCTATAACAAAATATTTATTGTTATGATAATTCTAACTTTGTAATAATTTGATTTTTGGATATATCAAGTCTTTTTAATAATACACTTTCATAAATTGCTACTAATTTTTCTTTTTGTCTATTTGTAAGTTGTGTTGAATTCAAATCAAGATTAAATGTTAATAAAACATTTTCATCACTTATACTATCATAATATTCTACATTAGAGCTTTCTTTGGCAATATAATAACTCCTAAATTGTTGATATAAATTGAATTTGAAATAATTTTGTTGGTCATCAATATTTGGATCTATTAACAGACTTGTATTTACATCTGGATTAGTATTGTTTTCCCAATTATTTAGCTGTAAATCATTTCCTTGTGAAATATAATATCCTCTTAATTGTTGATTTAAATTATTTTTAAAAAAAATTTGTTGTTTATATATATCATTTAGATTGGATACTACTTTTAATAAATCTTTATTGTAAATTGATGGAATATTGGAATAACTATTTGAAGATGATATATCGATATTAGAGCTAATACTTGTTAAATATGATATTATTTGGATGACATCACTTAAATCTACATCTCCATCACTATCATAATCTATCCCGGGTTCTTGTCTTTCACCGGTAATATATGTTAATATGTTAGTAGCATCCAAGGTACCTATTACCATACTTTTATAGAATATAAAGAGTATAACTAGAAAACATTATATTATTCAAACGCAAATTCATGAACTATCTGATATTTTAACAATAATAAGTTATATGATTCTTGTAAATATTTTTTGTCTATTTCAAGTTCTTTAATTCTTAATTGCAAATATTCGTTTAGTTTTTCAATTTGTATGTATTTATTTTCATTTGAATATCTTTTTTTATGTGATCCTTTGTATTTACTGAAAATTTGATAAAAGGACCATTTTTGGCATTTTATATTTTCGCTATTCTTAAATTCTAAATCCATATTTTAAAGTGATGCTTTAGATTTATTCTCTATTGCGTTAATTAAACAAGTATAAAATATTCTTGATATTATGAAAAATGATACAAAATATATTATAATAACCGGCGGGGTATTATCTGGACTCGGAAAAGGAGTGTTAAGTGCCAGTATTGGTTCTATTTTAACAATGATGGGATTTAAAATTAATATTAAAAAACTGGATCCATATTTAAATGTAGATCCTGGAACACTTAATCCAATTGAACATGGAGAAGTATTTGTTACTGATGATGGTACTGAAACAGATCTTGATCTTGGCTATTATGAAAGATTTAATGGAATAATTACAAATAGCTCAAATAGTACATCATCTGGAAAAATATTTAAAAATTTATTAGAAAAAGAAAGAAAGGGAGATTTTTTAGGAAAAACTGTACAAATGATTCCTCATTTTACAAATGAAATTAAGAATTTTATTTACAAAGACTCACACAAATTTGATATAATATTATGTGAAATTGGTGGATCCATTGGAGATATAGAGGCAATGCCATTTTATGAATCATTAAGACAATTAAAATGTGAAGTTGGTAATTCTAATTTTCTTCTTGTACATCTTACTTATATTGTATATTATGAAGCAACCAATGAATTCAAAACAAAACCATCACAAAATGCTATTAGAGAACTTATGAAAACAGGTTTAATACCAGATGTATTAGCATGTAGACATGAAGGAATAATTGATGATTCTGCAATAAACAAACTTAAACAATTTTGTAGTCATATATTGGACATTCCAAATATTGAGTCAATATATAAAATTCCTTTAATGCTTTATAAGCAAAATCTTCATTTATTTTTAGCTAATTATTTTGATTTAAAACAAGAAATCATAATTGATACAAGTAAATGGGAAAAAATTGAAAATCAAATAAATATATGCTTTCAAACTAAAAAAGAACCATTGGTTGTTGGTATTATTGGTAAATATGTTAAATTACATGATGCATATTGTTCTTTGTTAGAATCAATATATCATGCCAGTATTAAATTAAATATTTCTATTAAATACGAATGGATAGATTGTCGATACATAGAAACAAATAATAATAAGGATAAAAGGAAAGAAATACTTAATTTAAAACTAAAAAATGTAGATTGTTTAATTATACCAGGTGGATTTGGAAAAATAGGCATTGAAACAATAATAGATGCTATTTATTTAGCTAGAATAAGTAACATTCCTACTTTTGGTATATGCTTAGGTTTACAAGCAATGGTTATTGAATGGATTAGAAATGAAGTTGGTATTAAAGGAGCAATTTCTGAAGAATGGATAGAATCAGATAATTCACAATATAAACAAAATAAAACTGTTGTTATTGGTTTATTAAAAGATCAGGTTTCAAAACAATTAGGAGGCACTATGAATCTTGGTTCATATGATATTAATATTTCTAAAAATAGTAAAACTTATAAAATTTATGGTAATAAAGATATTATTAAAGAAAGACATAGACATAGATATGAAGTTTTACCTGAATATAAATCATGTTTAGAAAATTCTGGTATGATTATATCTGGTAATCGTAATAAAAATAATATTGTTGAGATTATTGAATTATGTTCAGAAAAATATAAATGGCATATGGGTTGTCAATTTCATCCTGAATATAAATCTTCTATTTTTGAGCCACACCCTCTAATCTTAGATTGGTTGAAAACTTCTTTATTGTTAAAAACAAAATATGAAATTGCAGTTATAAACAACGGAAGAAGTCCTATAAATTTTTGTAAATTTTTGTAGAAAGATTTTACTATAAAAATGATTTATAATATAATATAGTTTTATTAAAGTCTAAAATGGGTGGACTAGTATCATTACCCTCATATTTCACAAGTGTTGGCCTCGAAAATGATGAGAATAAATTAAAAAAAGTACATTTTAATGATCAAGAAAACTGGCTACAAAGTCCTCGTAATGCTCGTATCGGTCCGCAATTATGCTTTAACAAAATTTCTGAAAAAGTTGATTATATTAAAAAGAATATGTATACATTAGAAAATGTATTTGAAAAAGATGATGCATTAACTACTATGATTATTGATATGATTAATAAAAGAAAATATGGAAAAGATTGTCCAAATGCAATCCAAGGAGTCCGTTGTGTTTCATCTGATAAAAATAAAAAAAACAAAGATTTTAATTAAAAAAGCAACTTTACATAATAAAAATATTCGTCTTTTTTTATATTCAGAAAATGAATTGCATTGGCAAAAGGCAATATAGGTACTTTTTTTGTAAATATCCTGAAACTGAATTGCATTGGCAAAAGGCAATATAGGTACTTTGTGTAGACTTCATTAAACTTAATGATTTAGTATGAGAATATATATATAAACCGAATAACATATTTACAGATAAAGTCTTATGGCTCTTGATATTGAAGATATTCCTGGAATAATGGATAGGAAAAACTTGCTTAACAAAAAATTAAAAGACTTAAATCAATCCGCGCAAAATCTTGATTTTCAAAGCGCTACTTGGGCCATTTATTTCATAAAGAAAAATCTTGATGTAACTTTATCAGAACTTGCAGTTCCATTTTTTAGCACACTAACAATTGTTGCAACACTATCATGCGGTATTTCTACAGGAATATTAGTTACTGAAAATCATTTTTTACTAAGTGCAATTCCTGGTGCGATTGGGACAATGGGCTGTCTAACAACTGTTTTACTTTGTGTTCTTTTAGAAAACACAATACGACAAATATCAAGCGAAGATGTTTTTCTTGAATTTATTATTAATAATCGAAGACTTATTCGGTTACCAGTTCCAATCTTTGTAATATCTATTCATGGAATTTCACTACAAATTATATTTTATACATGGAAATGTGGTATAGTACTTGGGACTATAACTGGTTCAATTACATTAGTTAGTTGCGGTATTGTTCATTATTATCAGCAAAATTTTCAAAATATGTTAAAAGAACACAGAAAAAATACATTCTTAGAAATGAGTATTATATAGTAGTTAATCTATATATTTATAATTTCACTAAATCCTTCATTAATAGATGGCTCTTCATATTTTTTTCTATAAACATATAATACTACTGGTGGTAATTTATTTTCTCGATTTGCATTTCTTGACTTAGATTCATCGAAACTTGTTGTAACATGAACTAAACGTACTGGTATTTTTAATTCCTTTGCAATATTTACAAATATTTGTCTTTTTTCTATACTTGGATGAGTTGCATCCAATACTACTGACTCACCATTTTCTAAAGCTAATTTTAAAGCTTTTTTCATTTTGGCAGCAGTTTTCAAAATATCACCATGAAGTTTTGTATAAGAATCTGGAATTTGGTTCAATACATAAGTTGTTTTTCCACTTCCTGGATATCCCATCATCATTATTAATTCCTGTTTTTCAGATAGAGTCAAAGATTTGCTTATTCTTTCGTTAAATGGAAACATTTTTTCAGGACAAACTATTTCCAATCCACATAATTCTCCAAATATTTTGTCAGAATCAGACCAGTCGCCAACTCTACCCAAAGCATCTCCCACATACATTCCTTTTATTTGTACATTTTCACATTTTTCAAGAAATTTATTCCACATAAATTTGCTTGGTTTTTGAGCTGTCTTACTTATCCCTATAAATACTCGAATTGGTAATCCCAGTTCTTCTAATACATTTCTTATTTGATTCAGCTTGAACTGTTTTGACTGATTTGTAAATACTAAAATTGAATAGCCATCATAATATAATTTTTTCAATACATTTGGTACATTATCACGTAACCATACCCAATCATTTACATTTTTACTAAAAGTTACTCCACTTTTAGGTTTGACAAGTGTATGGTCATAATCAAATGCCGCCACTTTTTCTCTTACTTCAAATTTATTGTCTGATGAACATATGTCATACTCAATATATGGTTCTTTGGTTTCAATTTTTTTTGACATTTTGGGCTTATTTGTCTTTTTTCTGATAAATCTATATTAAGTTTATATATTAATCATTTTTTTACTCTACAATTGCTAAAGAATACAAGTTTTCAGCCCCAATAGGATATATACTTTCCTTATCATTATACCATTTTACAACTGCCCAACCAGGGACAGAAGATTTTTCTGTAATTTTATCAGTATCATAAATACTCATACTATTTCTTCCAACTAATACACAATCATTATTAGTATATCCAATTATAGTACCATGGAGTCTTTTTTTTGGGATATTTTTATCCTTTTTATCAATATCATCTTTCCAAGTTTTTCTCCAATGTAATCCTCGTTTAACTATTAAACCAATATGAACATTATCTTGTGTTACTAACTTGTCTGATGTATTTTCTATATCAATTTTCATATGATTTACAAGATAAGAATTCATTATTACATATATATTCACAATAAACATTTTATATCAATCATTTTTATCTATTTTTATCATTTCATAGTCAAAAATTTCAAAATCATC
>MDSZ01059555.1_pt1 | contig 10501 bp, 6 predicted proteins | sample 811201 | NCBI WGS metagenome assembly MDSZ01 (sample SAMN05326647, study PRJNA326480) | marine metagenome | isolation source: seawater | place: Indian Ocean: North | collected 2010
AAAAAAAAAGAGGGACAAAATTCCACCCCCTTAGAAAGAAGAGTATTTCTTTGAAGAGTCACGACGACTTTGACGACCCAGAGAGAGAGAGAGAGAGAGAGAGCACGCGGACGACGACCACGACCTCATAGAGTAGTGTGTGTGTGTGTGTGTGTGTGCGTGTGTGCGTGTGCGTGTGTGGTGCACTCTAATACAACATTTCTGTAGTATGTAACGAAACGCAGAATATGGCATTTACTACTCGTGGAAAGCGGATGCAAAATGTCGAATCATCGCACGTATTATTGTGGTTTTGGTGAGACAACGAGACGAGGATGATGACGAAGACGAAGACGAACGCGGAGGAGCATCGACGACGCGAGAAAGCGTGCACCGCGTGTGGGACGAAGGAAACGGTGCAATGGAGGAAAGGAGCGCGGGGAGAATGTCTGTGCAACGCGTGCGGCGTGCGATTTCTGCGACGGGGAAGGAAAAAAGAAGGAGAAGGCACCCACCAAAACGACCACTTTGGAAATGACCACCACCCGGGGAGCGCAAAGAGAAGGTATCGCGAAGAAACCGAGGAGAAGGAAAAGAAGAAGAAGAAGAATACTACTAAAGGGAAGAAGATGAAGATGGACGATACAGAATGGACGAAGGAAATGGACGAGTATCGAGCGTCTTTGATAGCCGCGGTGATTGCGAATACCGCCGCCATTCCCGAAGCCGAGAGCGACGGCGGCACATTTAGGATTCAAGACTTAATCGAGAACGCTCCAAACCACGCGGCAGCACCGGAAATCATTAACTCCATAGAGAAAGAGCGCATTCAACAAACGTATTGGCTGAATGAGGACGAAGTTTCTGAGAAAAGTGTTTAGAAATAGATCACGCGTTCATTTTCTTTCTCATGCGAGGGAGATGCGATCCAAAAATATGTACGATTAAAAAAAATACCTATGTAGTAGTACCAGTACGAAAGATATACCACTTTTTAAATTAAACCTTGCGACCGCAACTCCGCAAATGTTTTCGCGTTATACACGTTCCCATCGGCGTCTTCGCACTCCTGGTCGTGTTGACGATCCCACTTCCCGAGTTTCTTCTCTTCCAAGGTCTGGTGCAACCTTCTCGCCTCTTCGATCGTGGTGACTTCGTTAAACGCTTTGCTGAAAGGAATGTTTAAACATCGCATGCCATGTTGATGGCGCCACTGCGTGAAGTGTTGTTCGTAGGCGCGTCTGCCCCAATACGAGTAATTGCCGCAGATTTCGCACTTGAATTCTATGTTCAAACCGTGCAGTTTGTAGAGCCAATATGGGATTGGTTTCCCGTCCCATCCCATCGGGAGTTTCAACGGGTTATAAATCTCTTTGTTCATCTCGTCTTCATCTTCATCTACGTCGGAGAACGCGAAATCATCGTCCTCTTCGTGTTCTCGTTCGATTTCCTCGCGAGACATGGTGAGTTTCTTTTCCGCCTGAGATTTCGTGTTGTCTAAAGTTTTACGCAAGGCGCCGGCGAATAATATTTTCAATCTATATTCGAGTCTCGCGATATGTTTGGCTCTTTCGATTTGCGTTTTCAGTCGGCGTTCCTCCTCATCTTTTTTTCCATCTGCGCCACTGCCGCCGCCGACGACGACGCCTTTGCGGATGTACTTGGACGGGATAGTCGCGTCATTTCCTTTCGCTGCCGAAACCAACTTGGCGACTTGGAACAAACGCTCGCAGCGTTCATCCGGAGTGCCTCCCGTTTTCAAGCCAGCTTTACTCAGCGCGTCTTTAATTTCTTCGTCCTTCATGTTACTTTTCAACGCTTTTGATGACGACGCGTTTTTACCTTTCGCGATATCTTTCACTACGGACAAATCTAACGTGTTGTTGTTGTTGTTGTTGTTGTTACGCGTAGAAGCGACGACGCCTTTATCCTCCCATCCTTTAAGTTCTCCTTTTTCGAAAATCTTTTCAAACTCTTCGTCGATTTCCTCTGGGACGAGCACGTCTCTGGCGAATTGCAACGGACTCGCGCGTTCCAAAAAGTCGACGAGATATTCGTACAACTCTTCGCAGAAGGATACGTACGTTTTAGAGAATTTCTTCGATCGATCGAGGTTGGTTGTTTTTTCCCCGTCGAACAAGTTTGGAAGCTCGTGGAGAAACGCGACGTACTCTAACGGTTTACGTTTGGTCTCTTCATCGTCTTCGTCATCGTCCTCGTCGTCTTTTTTATCTCCTTCTTTTTCTTCCGATTTTTGTGTTTTCGTTGCCTTTTGTTGTTGTTGTTGTTGTTGATGTTCCATCTTTCTTTTCTTCGCCGCGTTCTTCTTCACTTCGTCCGTAAAGCTCACTCCAAACGTCCTCGCGACGTCCGCGACGAACGCGTGGTGAAACCTCACCAAATCCAAATACCGTCCCTGATGTTCCTCGCCCGAAAAATCCACCCCGTCGGGTAACCTCTCCGAGTTCGGATCTAACCTCGCGTCGTTCTCTGCGACCTCTTGTTGTTCCTTCGTCCCGTTGTTGCTTTTTTTGCTCAACTTTTTCTTCAATCGTTCTTTTTGCGCCTCGAACTTCTGCGCCTCTTCCAGTTTCTCTCGCAACGCCGCCGCGCTCGACAAAGACTCCTCCTCTTCAGAGACAAAACGTTTTCTTTTGTGGTCATCATCATCATCCTTCTTCTTCTTCTTCAGTTCTTTCAGCGCTCCGTAGAACGTCTCGAACACCGCGTTCTCTCCGTCCTCGTTCGTATTTTTGTTCCCTCCTCCTTTGTTGTTGTTGTTGTTTCGCCCTCCCGTTCTTTCCACTTCTTCTTTCCTGCTCCCATCTTCGTCCGCGTAGTACCGTTTCAGTTTCTTCCCGTTCGCTCGCATTCGATCGAGCATTCCCCGCACGCGATGGCTCTGCGCGAGACGACGCTTGTGTGTCCCGTCCACCCCGGGACGCGAAAATTCAGACGCGATGTCGCGCTCGAGCGTTTCGTTTTGAACGTGCACGGCGCGAGCGCGTTCCAAGTGCGCGAGAGACATAATAATCGTGTGATATGATGATGATGATGATGATATATAATTACTATGCCCGTGTAAAAAGTATGTAAAGTAAAGTAAAAGTAAAGTAAAGTAAAGTAAAGTAAAGTAAAGTAAAATGTGCTTTTTTGACACAAAAGGTCTCTTCTTTTTTGACACAGGTCTCTTCTTTTTTTTTTCGATTATTTGTTGTAAAAATTGTGAGATCTTTCTGCTATAAAATAATAAAACTCTCAAAACCTTAGTAGTAATTCCCTTAGTAATAATAACGAAAATGCGACCACCACTTTTGGGAGGAGGAGGAGGAGGAGGAGGAGTGACGACGTCTTTGTCTTTGTCGCACGCATCGACGTCGTCGTCGTTTACGTCGTCGTTGGACGCCGCCGCGAAGAGAAGAAGACGAAGAAAAAAGGCAAAGATTTTGGCGGGGGTGGGAAGACGCGTGCACGGAACGGTCACCACTGCTTTTGATGATGATTGTGATGATTACGATGCGAAAGAAACGAAGCGGGCGGGCGACGTTGACGACTTTGACGACACGAACGCGATGGTGATGCAACGACGACGGATGGCTTTGATGATGGTCGCGTCCAACGTGGCAACAGGGGTGCTGCTCGCGTCGGACAAAGCGAAGGCATTCACCGTGGGTGGGGACAATCTCTCAGGGACCATGTTTCCGTCGTCGAACGAGGCGTTCGTGACGGATGATGATGTCCAACGAGAGGAACCGTACACGACGAAAGATTTGGTGGTCGATTTCGTGAGTCCGATTCTCGCGCTCAGATTGGTCAACATCGGATTCAACGGCGGCATGGGAGGGTCGCCGAAATGGTTGGATTACTTGGTCGTGGCGGGCGTTGGCGTGGTTATTTTCGTGTTCGCGACGGATAACACGGCGTTAGACGCGGCTTTGCATTAGAGAATTATTTATTATTTACGCCGCGTGTATTTGTATCACTACTACCACTACGACGACGACGACGACGACACGATGTTGTGTGTTTTCTTTCCTTTCTCTTTCTCCTTAAGTGCCGTCTGTTCCCCCGCGGCGACTGCCTTTTCTTTCGCGCGGGCTTGTCTCGACTCGTCGTAACTTTCGTATTGTTTCACAATGGTCAAATACTCCTCGCGAGTCGGCTCGAATTTTTGAAGGGCTTCGATGAAAAGATCCCATTCTTTGCTACCGAAGGATTCTGCGAGTTTTGGGTACAAGCGCTCGCGACGGAATCGATCGATGTCGTTTTTCGTGTCGTCGCTGATTGTTAACGAACGAACGGCTTCTTCTCGAGACGCCGTTCCGTGTTGCGTTTTACGGAAACTCATAAACTCGGCGCCGGTTAAAAATAACGTCAACGGCGGCGCCAACGGAGTGACGACTCGGCATGGGCGACACAGACTCGCTTTGATGAAACTCAATGGCATCGTCGGTGTTTCTTCGCTATCCAACGCGACTAACACCGCGGTGGCAATCATCTTGCGGATTTGGTGCAACATAAAACTTTCGCCGTAGACTTTAACGCGAACGAAAGGACACGATTCGAATCCATCTATAATCTCTGGTTCTTTTGAACACGTAAACTCGTGTATTCGTCGATAGTGCATGATGTGCACGAGATCTTCGACGTCTTTTTCTAACAGCCAATAGGTATGTTTTCCGCTCGTTTCGATGCGCTTAGGTAAATGTTTTTCTTCTTCGGAGACAACGGATGTTGTGGTAGTGACTTTTGCACCTTCATCTCCGCTACCCTCTTCGGATGATGTTTCTTCTAATCCGTCGTCTTCGGTGATCACATCGTTCTTTCTGTTTCGTTTACCTCTCCCTCTATTACTGTTGTTACCTTTTCCAGCGCCGTATAAACCTCTCTTGGTGTAATTATGAAACGGATGCGCCCCTTCAAACGTCTTCAAAGCCTCTCGAAATACCTCGAGTTCACCGCTTTTATTATCTCGCAAACATTTCAGCGGCAATAAATACTCGTACGTTCTCGAAATCGCCGCCCGTCTTGCATCGAATGATTTTGTTGCCTTGAAGCACGCGAACGCTTTGACCGCATCCGTCGGTAAATGTTGGTTGATTTTCTCCACTATTAACTCTTTCGCTTCCGCGTCTATTTCTTCTTTTGAGAGACTACTGTTACTACCGCTACCGCTACCGTTACTGTCATCGCTCGTTTCGCTCTCGTTTTCCGAACCACCGCCGTGCGCTCTCACCGGTGTTTCCATCCTCAACCCGACGACGGTAAACAAACTCGACACGCCTTTATCCGTCCTCGAGCTTCGCGACCATTTTAACCGCTGCAAACCTTTCGACCTATAATTGGGCAACAAGATCCCGCCGGCATTAAATATCGCGTCCTCGATGACATCGTCTACCGTGCTTCCTCTCGGGAGTAAAACATTTTGCGTGTTGCCTTTGAAATCGTTCCCGACGTACGCGAACACGACCGCCACTGGTCTTTTCTTCCTCGGGGAGTCAAACACATTTTCAGTGGGCACGCGCAAATCCTCCGGAATCAAGTGCGACGCGTGCACGTGGTCGCCGGTAACCCCTTTGATTGTTTCCGACCAGTCTTTCCTCGGGCCCGCTTCTTCGTCCCGAGCACCGTTGGAATCGCGACATCGACCGCCGCGACTCTCCGTCCGCACCAGCCTTTTCGGCTGCCGCATCGGCAGCCGCCGGGAAGACGAAAACGTTCTCGAACGACACGAGAGATGAAGAGAACTCGGACGCATGGCGGTTCGAGCACACGTCGTCGCGCGGAAATCCGTGATGGCTTTCTTTAAACGATGTAGCGCGCGCGTGCGCATGTAAGCATCTCTCTTTTGCAGGAGAGAATTTATAATGTGGACGTTTTCCTCCACGTGATTTTTGAGACGCCGAGAAACAAATGGAGCGAAAACGAACGGCGCGCGCCGCAGTTCCATTTGTCGTGCGTTTGCGTGTATCTAGTGCTGTTGTATTCTATTTTATAAGAAAATGTAGTTCTACTTCTAAATCGACACCTGAGCTGCGGCGTCGTTCGCATTCTGCGTTACAGACAACTCTCCTTCATTCGCGTTCGAAGTGACGACGTCGTCGCGCCGGTCATTCTCTTCACCCTCTCTTTTCATCGTCTGCTTTCTCTGCATCTAGGGCCCCACTGTTGGTACATGTTTCCATGGTTACGTCTTCATCCGAGCTCTTCTTTGTTTCCTCGTTTGGTTTTGTGCGTTGCGATGCCAACACCATCCACACGGCATCTCCCGCGATGATCCCATTTTCGTCAATCGGGCACACCAAATGTTCGCCCGATTGGACGTTATAATCGGTGATTTTACACAGCAACCAATCCGATTTCGCCTCCTCTTCATCGCCTTCTTCAACGATGGCGTATCCGTTCTTAAACACAAACTGACTCCCTCGAATGCAATTTAAATCTACCTCTAACGTCTTACCGATGACGACACCGCCCCACTGGTCGCCTTGTTTAATCAACCACTTCACCAGCGGCATCTTCTCGTTCCCATATACGCGTCTGAGATTCTTGGAGGTAAGATTCGACTCTTTGCAATCTTGCCATCCTCGAGGATTGTACAAGACGTTCTTCCGCCATCGGCGTTGCGTGTTTTTGTCCAAACTCTTGTTGAACTTGCGCTCAAAGTCCGAGCCTTTCATCGCGTGCCATTTTGTTCGTTTCGATGACGCGTCGTTATTGCCGTCCTCGTTCGTATCTAAACTCTTGCGTTTCTTTACCAGAGACGACGGTGGTTTAAACACGATGTACTCTTCGTTCCTTCTCGCGCCGACTTCTAAGAACCCTTCGACGCCGCCTATTTCGACTGGCACACGCAACGGTGTGATTCCGTGTAAATCCCTATGGGACAAATCTGTCGGCGGTATGTATTGTTGACTTCGTTCCGTCCATAATTCGACTTCTTCTTCCAGCTGGTCTTCCACGTATAAGATTTTGAGTTTGTTCGTTTGTTCGTCGAAATGCAAAACATCCGCGACGTACCAGACTTTATCTAAAGGCCAATACACTTTAATCTTTTGTTTGACCAACCCGCGGAGAAGTTTGATATCGTCGTCATTCAACAACGTTACTTTCTTCTCCTCTACTTTCTTCTCCTCTGTGTTTCCACTTTGCGCGTACTCTTTGAATTTCTTGGCGTATTCTTCTTCTGTCGTTATGGATGGTTGTTTCGCGGCATCTCTTTCTTCATCCGCATTATTGGTCGCCTCTTTTTCCTTTTTTTCTGAGACATCGTTGCTATCATTAGTAGCGATATTACTGCTAAACGTGATGGTTTTCCAAAAGCCATTTCTCGATTTTCCCGTCGTTCCAGCGCCGGTCTTCGGAGCAGTAGCACTTGGTTTAGGTGGTGTCAACTTCACGTTTCCAGCCAGATTTGCAGCGGCCAACATTTTCATCTTTTCTTTCTCCTCTTTCTCTCTCTCTTTTTGTTTCTCTTTCTCCTTCTTCTCCATCTCCCGTTGTTCTCTTCGAATCTCAATCTCCGCTAACCGTTCCGCCTCTCTCAACGCTTTTTGCATCGCAAACTGTTTCCTGCGTTCCTCTCTAGCTCTCTCCGATTCTTGATTTCCGCACGGTACCCATTGGGTTTTGCACCCTTTCTTATGCGGTTTATATCTCAATTCGACTTTTTCATTTCGAATATCAATCTCTTCCTCGACGCCGTCTTCGACGTAACAAATTTTGGTTGTTTTTTTACCGCTTTTCTTATGGTCTTGGGCTTGAACGACTTTCGCTTCGTACCACTCTTGGTCGTCTGGCCAAAACACTCGTATGGTGTCGCCTTCTTTGACTTTGATGTTTTTCATCTTTTCGAGTTTGATTATTTTTGATTTGTCGGTGAGGATTTTGTTGACGCCCATCGAGGAAGAAGCGTTTACGTTACCGCCGTGTTTCTCGTCGTCGTTCGCACCTCCTCCTCCTCTTGCAGCTGCTGCTCCACCACCTCCGCCACTGCCACCGACGCCGCCGCTACTGCCACCTACTACTCCTACTGCCTGTCCGACAGCACCTCCCAACTCTTGAATAATCGCCGCCTGTTCTGCGGCGATGAGTCGTAAAAACAATCGTTTATTGGAGATAAACTTCGCCGTTCGATAATTCCCGTCCGCAGTAATCTCGCCCGTGTTCACGTTCAAAAACCCTAACCGTGCTAAAGAATCCGCCGCCATCTCGCGAACTGTTTCGTCCGTATCGTCGTGTAACATCCTCGCCATTTCCGTTCTCCGCGTATTCGCGGCACCTCTGACGTACCCGATACACTCAATCGCCTTTGCTCTCACTCCGGCGTCTGGGTCGCGCATCAACTCTCCCACACACTCGGCGGTTTGGAACAACTTTAAATCGTCTGACCCATCCGGTTTTGGTTCGCACTGTTTCCCTTGCCACGATTTCTTCAAAGTCTCGCAGAGTTGTTCGCGAATTTCGCAAATTCTGTCTTGCGCGTTGAATAAAATCAACTGCGTGTAATACGGCCTCGAATGGAAACCGAGTTTTGCGAACGCTTTCAGAGCGGCTAAACGTACCGACCAGTGACGTTTGTCCGTGCACGCTTTGGCTAACAAGACGAAATCGTCTTTTTTTCGCGCGTTGTGCGCTAAATATTCACACCCGGCAGATTTAATCCACGCTGGGACGTGATGTCCGCTTTGTAAGGTTTTCTTGCCTACTAAAGCGGTAACCGCGTTGAAATCGACGTGATCGAAAACATCTAATTTGCCGATATTCTTACCATCTTCTTCCGTTGTTTTCGAGTACATCTTCAATTCCATCTCTTCAACTCCAGTTCTTCGTCTTTGGCCTAAGAAATTCGCTATCGTCCCTTCGTTGTTAGTGTTGTTGTTGTTCGTGGTGGTGGTGGTAGTGGTGGTCTCGTTGTTCGCGCCGGTTGCCGCGTCTTTGTCTTTGCCGGCGTCGCCCTCCGCGACTGCTCCTAAACCGTATTTCTGTCTCTTATTCTCCAAAAGTTTCGGCATTAAATACGCGAGAACTCTCAAACTCCCTCCGCACGCCAGCGTGCCTTGGCTATCCCCAACCGACGTTCCTTTTTCTACGTATCTCAACAAACTCTGAACGTCTTCAATCGTAAACGTCCCATCGTTCGATTCGTGTTTCGCCAACGAAGAGAGGCACGCGACCGCCGCGACGTATACCTCTCTGTTCGCGTCTTTCGTGTTGTCATCTTTGTCTCCTTCTTCGATGTACAATTTCTCGATGCAAAACTTGACGACTTCGTTCGTCGTCGTCGTCGTCGTCGTCGTCGTCGTCGCCTCAACGTTGTTGTTGTTGTTCGATGATGATGATACTAGGACGCGTCTCGATTTTTCTTCGGCGTCTATTTTCCCGCACGCGTCGAGCGCGAAGAGAATGCGTTCGAGGTAATTTGGACGATTTTGACCCGACGAAAACATTCTCGTTGGGTGCACGACCGTCCGTTCGTACGCCTCTTCCGCGGTGCGCTCGAGTCTCGGTCGTCGTCTCGCCATGGCCACGACGGTCGCGTATATCCTCGCGCTTTTGTTGCTTCTTTTTTTTTCTCCTCCTCCTTTCCTCGGGTGGTGGTGGTGGTTGAACTCGTCGTCAAAGTCGTCGTCAAAGTCGTCGTCAAAGTCGTCTTCTTTCAAGCGCCGCTCGAGATGCCGTTCGACATTCTCGATGCACTTTCCGTCGTTCACCACCTTCATCATCATTTTCCGTTCCACACCGCGGAGCGCTTCGAGACGGGTGTCGTCGTCCAAGCGCTCGGCGACATCGCCGAACGCTTTTTTTATTTCCTTCTCCTCAAAGTCGTCGTCTTCTTCTTCCTCGTCCATGATGATGCTGCTGCTGCTCGAGTCGTTTGACGAGTATTACTACTACTACTCCTCCCGCAAGTCGCGTTGTGTGTTGGTGTTGGTGTGGTAATGGTGTCGGGCAACACCAACACTTATACAAAAAAAAGGGGCGATTTGAGTCCAAAAAAAAATGTCGAAGAACTCAAATAGTATTGGGATGGGACCACCCAGGTGGGGTCGTCCCTTTATATTTTTCAAAAAAAAAAAAAATTGTGAAAGTCCTCCCCCTCACGTCGGAATCTTGGTACAAGTCTTTGATGTTGATGACACTTCAGGGGTCTTTCACATACAAATCTAGGTTGTAATAAGACCCACTGCAGCTGCCTCGATTTGCGCTGCTTTGAGGTTGACAGTCCCCAGCTTGATATCCACCTGCCCCGCCGTATGCTACGCCAAATTCAAAAGAATCACAATTTGACATTGCCGAGCATATTTCTTTGCATTGTTCCACCGTTTTGCCCGTAAATTTTATGATGTTATGACCGCCCACACACGCTTTGGGATAATGTGTGTACGAAGGGTTTCTGTTGGGTGCTGAGCATTTGCTGATTGCTTCTTGCCATGTATTCGTTCTCGAGGTTGACGTTTGGCTTTGTTCTTTTGGCTGAGTTACAATTCTCTCACCCGTCCACTCCGTCCACGTCGACTTA
>MDSZ01147356.1_pt1 | contig 10500 bp, 5 predicted proteins | sample 811201 | NCBI WGS metagenome assembly MDSZ01 (sample SAMN05326647, study PRJNA326480) | marine metagenome | isolation source: seawater | place: Indian Ocean: North | collected 2010
ACAGAGCTATGCATACCTATTAATGCACCTGAATTTGAAAAATGATCTATATTAGACACAAATAACTCAAAACTCAGAAAATCCCTATCATTATACTTAAAACTCAAACCATAATTATTTTTTAATGGATAGTTATATCTATTAGAATAATTATTGAGTAGCAAGCCATGTCCAAAAGTAATATCTTTTAATTCACCAGATTTCAAAACAATATGTTTTGACTTAGAGCTAAAATTTAGACGCTTAATTTTAGATAAAATTTTAATAGGAGTATCCCAGACCTTTATATCAGGAGATGATTCTATGGGGAAATACTGGTCAAGTTCAATCGCTAAGTTTATGTTGCTATTATTATAAATCCCATTAAGAGTAATTTTAGCATAAGCATTACTATTTATATAAGAAAGTCCACCTCCTAAAAAAAAGTGATACTTTTTTTTAGGCTTGGGGCTATATGTATCTAAATAAGTATTAACTGAATAATTTGGAATAAGATCGCCTCTTTGATAAACAATCTCTTGCAATGGAGCTTTTATGTTTTTTTGAATTATCCTAATTGAAGATTCTAATTCCTTAGGCATAAAACCTTCTTCATTTTCTTTTAACTCTAAACTGCCATCCAATAAAGACAAAACTTTATTCTTATCATAAATCCCTATTTCTAATTTTGATTTTTTATTATATAGATCAATCTTGTTTTCAATGCAATAAACTTCATCATTTCCATTAGTTAAAGATGTTATGAATCCAGAAGATTCAAGAGATAGGATTTGACTTGCTCTTGTAAAGACGAACAAAGGTATTTCTTTACTACTATTTTCAATATATAGCTTACCATAATTGAAATTTATTTTTTTTATTCCTTCATCTATTTTTCTCAATTTTGCCTCAGAATAAGATCCTAGCGCAAAAATAGAAGCTTGATCTTCAAACATGATAATACACTGAGAGTCCTTGAAAGAGCGAACAATATCCCCTTCATACAAATATCTCCCCTTTACTGCCTCAACAGCATGTTGATTAGACTCACCTGAAACTATCTCCACATATCCACTGACTTCAGCTATAAAAGCAATTCTACTATTAGAAAGTAGCAACCCACTAATCATTAAAATTATGTGTAAAATTATACTCTTCATTTCAATTGATAATATAAATTAGTTTATAAAAGTATTCTATGAAGAAATTTGTAAACGTAAAAGAATTTTATTAAAACGGGCGGAGAGAGGGAGATTCGAACTCCCGTTAGAGCTTCCTCTAAACACGCGTTCCAGGCGTGCACCTTAAGCCACTCGGACACCTCTCCAAGTAATGTGTGGGCGATGAGAGACTCGAACTCCCGACTTCCTCCTTGTAAGGGAGGCACTCTAAACCAACTGAGTTAATCGCCCTTTCTTAATCAAAATACCGTAATTAGAAAGTATTTAGAATGATAATTTTATCACTTCATTAACATCTTTTACAAATGTAATCTTTAAATCCTTTAAAACTTTTTTTGGAATCTCTTCTAAATCTCTCTTATTATTATATGGTGCAATTATATGCTTAATACCAGCTCTATGAGCTGCTGTAGCTTTTTCTTTAAGCCCTCCAATAGGCAAAACATTCCCTCTTAATGAAATTTCACCAGTCATGCCTAATCCATTTTTTACTTTTTCATTTTTCAACAATGAAATCATTGCGACTATCATAGTAATTCCCGCAGACGGCCCATCTTTAGGTATCGCTCCTGCAGGAACGTGTATATGGATATCATATTTTTTATAAAAATCCAATTCAACCTTCAATTGCTTAGCATTGCTTCTTATATATGAAAAAGCAGCCTCTGCAGACTCTTTCATCACATCTCCTAGCTGACCTGTTAGTCTAAGCCCCCCCTTTCCTGGCATTTTAGAGGACTCTACAAACAGTATATCCCCTCCATATGCGGTCCATGCAAGCCCAACTGCAACTCCAGGCTTTTTACATCTTTCTGCAATCTCTGAGTGAAATAAAATAGGACCTAAATAATCTTGAATTTTAGCTGGAGTTAGCTTTATAGATTTAAATTTTTTCACCAGAATATCTCTAGCAACTTTCCTACAAACATTTGCAATCTGTCTTTCTAAATTCCTAACGCCCGATTCTCTCGTGTAGGACTCTATTATAAGCTGAATCGCTTCTAGCGAAAAAGACACCTCTTTTTTTCTCAACCCATGCTCTTTAATTTGCTTTGGAATAAGATGTTTTTTAGAAATAGAAACTTTTTCTTCTATAATATATCCTGAAAAATCTAATATTTCCATTCTATCTCGCAATGGCCCAGGAATTCTATCTATCTGATTTGCAGTAGTTATAAACATAATATTAGATAAATCAAAATCAACCTCCATATAATGATCATTAAATGAAAAGTTTTGCTCAGGGTCTAAAACTTCCAGTAAAGCAGAGGAAGGATCTCCTCTAAAATCTGTCCCCAACTTATCAATTTCATCCAGCATAAATATAGGGTTTTTAGTTCCTGCTTTTTTCAAGCTAGTAATTATTCTACCAGGGAGAGCTCCAATATATGTTCTTCGATGCCCCCTAATCTCAGCTTCATCCCTAACACCGCCTAAAGAAATTCTAACAAATTTTCTACCCATTGCATTTGCGATAGATTTCCCAATTGAAGTTTTGCCCGTACCTGGAGGCCCTCCAAAACAAAGTATAGGGCTTTTTAAAATCTCACCTTTTTTAGATCTACTTTTTTTTAAATTTCTAACAGCTAAATGCTCAATAATCCTATCTTTTATTTTATCTAAACCAAAATGATCTTTATCTAACGCTTCCTTTGCATTCACAACATCATTATTATCCTTACTTTCAATTGACCAAGGAAGGTCTGACAACCAATCAAGGTATGTTCTTGAGACCGTATATTCAGGAGAATGAGAAGGAATTTTTCTCATTCTTTTCAACTCTTTTTTGGCAATTTTAAGAACATTTTTAGGCATTTTAGCTTTTTCTATCTTTTCATTTAATTCTTGAAACTCGACTCCAGGATCGTCTTCTCCCAGCTCTTTTTGAATTGCTTTTAATTGTTCTCTTAGGTAGTACTCTCTTTGAGATTTAGTTATCTCATCCTGAACATCAGAGGATATTTTCTGACTTAATTCAATACGATGAATTTCTTTTGAAATTAACTTTATAGCTTTATTTATTCTTTTTGATATGTCAACTGTTTCTAAAACGTCTTGTTTATCTTTAATTTCAATATTAAGAAAAGATACCGCTCTATCTGCTATTTTTCCAGGCTCAACAATTGTCGATAAAGTGCTTGCTTGTTCTTCTGATAGGTATGGAGCTAAATCTATCAATTTATTAAAACTGCTAACCAAATTCTTTATCTTAGAGTCAATTTCATGACTATTTTCTTTATCAGCTACAGGCTCTACTATCTTTTCATAAGTAGCTGTATAATACTCATCATTTTTAAAGAATTTTTTAATTTTAACTCTGCCAATCCCCTGAACAATCGCAGACTTGGAATTATCTGGCATATCAAAAATCCTCATAACCTTAACCAGGGTACCAAATGAATACAATTCATCAGTGTTAGGCGTTTCTACAGAGCCATCTTCTTGAGCCAGTGCAATTAAATGCTTATCTTTTTTCTTAGATACATCATTAATTAGCTTAAGAGAGTGTTTTCTGCCTATATATATAGGTATAATTTGATGAGGAAATAAAACCGTATTTCTTAACGCCAAGATGGGATATATTTTAGAGTTATCTGTTTTTTTATTTTTGTCCATCAAATTAAATCTCCAATGATTAAGTGTTGTAAACTAATATTAATATTATAATTCATTTAGATTTTTTTTAATATTTTTTTAAGATCTTCAATTAAAACATAGGTGCATGGCACTAAAATCAATGTTACAAATGTTGAAAAAAGAACTCCAAAACCTAATGAAACAGCCATTGGGACTAAAAATTTAGCTTGCAAACTTCTTTCAAAAATTAATGGCATCACTCCAATAAAAGTTGTTATAGACGTTAAGAGAATAGGCCTAAAACGAATAGGCCCAGCTTTCTTTGCAGCAACAATAGGGTTGCTTTCATTTTCATTGATTCTATTTATATAATCCATCATCACCAAGCTATCATTAACTACCACACCTGAAAGAGCCGCAATCCCAAGCATTGATAGTATTGAAAAATCCATACCTAAAAATAAATGCCCCAAGACAGCACCTATAATTCCAAATGGAATAGCTGACATTATTATGAAAGGCTGAACGTATGATTTGAATGGGATAGCCAGAAGAATAAAAATCACAAATAAAGCTAAAATATAATTATTCTTTAAAGAATCCAGGTTTTCAGATTGTTCTCTTTGCTGCCCTTCCAAGCTATAATTAACATTTTTATATTTTTCTAAAAGTAATGGCATATCTTTTTTTTCAATTGACGACACAATATCATTTGCATTAGATACGCTGCTATTAACATTAGCAGTTACCGATAAAGCTCTATTTCTATTAACTCTATTGATATTAGAATATCCTTCTTTTATTTCAATAACACATACATCTTTTAGTTTTGCAAATTTTTTAGGTTTTGCAGGATTAGGTTCAACTTGCACTCTAAGGTTCTCTAAATTTTCTAAAGAGGTTTTATTAAACGAAGGATAGCCTACAACAATATCCACTTCATCTCGCCCTTCTCTAATAGATGCAACTTCAGCATCTTGAAATGCATCCCTTATTGATTCAGATACAGTTTTAATATTTATTCCATACTTTTCCGCCTGAGATGATAATTTAATAAAAATTTCAGAATTACCTTTATCGCTGTTATCGGATATATTATAAACACCTGGATAAGATTCTAATATCTGTTTAAAATCTTTAACTATACCATTAAGGTTTTCACCATCTACACTAGTAAACTGAAAATAAATATCTTCGCCCGCTGAAAATAATTGAGTTGAAACAGATAAATCTTTCACTCCTGGTATATCACCTATTAAAGCTCTCCATTTATCAGCGATATCCTCTGCTTTCACATCTCTATATTCACCTGGAGATAGTTCTATTAAGACCTCTCCTAAGTTTGCCCCTGAGTAAGATGATTCAGTTGAAGATCCTCTACCTGAAGAAGCTGCTTTTTCAGGCTGGGCTCCTATTATAATTTGCTTATTTAAAATAACACCTTTAGCGCTATCTATTTCTCCATCATACTCAAGCTCTAGTTTTTTCAATGTCTCTGAAATTTTAGCAACCCCTTTTTCTGTTTGCTGTATAGGTGTACCTTTGGGGTATTCCAATTGAACTCTTACATTATCAGCCTCTAATCCTGGAAAAAAATTAAATTTAATAACACCACTATAAATTAATCCAATAACTAAAATTATAATTGATACAAAAACCGATATTGTAGTTACATTGCGTTTTAAGCATTTAGATAAAAATGGAGAGTAGTAATTATCAATCACATAAAATAAAGTTTCATTAATTTTAAATCTAATTCTATCCCAGTATCTTGATATTCTTCTAATTATTTTAAATCTAGATTCTTTATCCTTAGAATGAGCTAAGTGTGCCGGCAATATAGTTAAAGATTCAAATAGAGAAAAAAATAGAATTGGAATAACAACTAACGGAAATATCTTCCAAACATTACCAGAAGCTCCTGATATAAAAAGCATAGGACTAAATGTGACCATTGTTGTTAATACAGCAAAAATTACAGGCTTAGATACTTCATATGCACCTTTAATTGCAGCGGTTCTAGATTCTAGTCCTTTTTGCTTATATTGATAGAAATTTTCACCAACAACAATAGCGTCATCAACGACTATCCCCAATACTAGTATAAATGTAAACAAAGATAACATGTTAATAGATACATCTAAAATAGGAAAAAACCATAAAGCGCCTAAAAAGGATATAGGTATTCCCAAAGAAACCCAGAATGATAGTTTTGGCTTTAAAAACATAGATAGAACAAACATTACAAGAATCAGCCCAATCCATGCATTTTTAACCAGTAAATCAATCCTTCCTCGAAGATATTTTGATTCATCTGCCCATGCAGATATCTCTATACCTTCTGGCAAATCATTCTTTTTAATATCTATGTAGGAATTTACTTTGTCAGATATATCTATTGCATTTTGATTTCCTACTCTATAAACAGCTATATAAGAGCAAGGCTTTCCATTAAAAAATGGTTTTATTTCATCGCCATCAAAACCTTCAGTTATATTAGCAATATCTTTTAATTTTATTTTCCTCCTATCTGAATTATATATATTAATATCACCAATCTGCTCTTTAGAATAAGCTGTTTGCTCTATTCTGATTGTTTTTTGAGAATAATTGTTTTCAATTTTACCACCAGGAAGCTCTACCATATTATTATTAATTGCAAATTTAATATCTCTTGTTGATATTCCGTGATTTGCAATTTTCTTTTCATCTATCTCTATATTAATAGCTCCAGATCTATTTATTGCAATTTGAGTTAAATCAATACCATCAATAGAGTCTATCTCATCTTTGACTTCTTTAGTTAAAATATCTAAAGATTTTTCATCCATTTTACCAGAAAGCGTAACAAACAAAACTTGATTGTTTCTTACAATTTGGTTAACCATAGGCTTTTCTATATCTTTAGGAAAGGTTTTAATTCTATCAACGCTATTTTGAATTTCATCTTTTATAAAGTCAACATCTTCTCCCGCCATAACTTCAACAGCCACAACTCCATAGCCTGAAGAAGAACCAGATGTTATTTTTTTTATTCCAGATATCCCTTGAATACTCTCTTCTATAGGTATGCAAATATTTTTCTCAACATTTTCAGGTGATGCTCCAGGATATAAAACTGAAACAGTTACAACATCTACTGCAAATGAAGGAAATATTTCCATCTTAATCTTAGATAGCGTAAAAAATCCCCCAACAAATATTAAAATCATTAATAAATTGGCAACTACAATATTATCTACAAACCATGTGATAATTTTTTTCATTTATCTAGAACATTTACTTTCATACTATCAATATATATAGAAATAGGGGTAATGCTTATCATATTACCATTCTCTAATCCACTTTTAATTATAGTGCTATCTTTGTATCTCTTAATTATTTCAACTTCTTTTTTGAGTAAAATATCACCCTTAACAAGATAAACCTCTTTTTTATGATTAATTGCTTGATTCGGAATAACAAATACGTCTTCGTAAGTTTTTCCAAATATTTTAGACTCTACAAATAGTCCTTTATCAATAGGAATAGAGAGTTTGTTATTATCTAGAATTACATTAAGTTTGACTGTTTGAGTTAATTTATCAACACTTCCAGATATACCTGAAAACTGTCCATCATATAAATACACACTATCACCTATTTTAGATTTTATATCTATTTTTAAATCAGCTTTATTAATAAAGCCTAAGCTATCCTTAACTATACCTAGATATTGAATATCGCTAATTGAAATAGGAAATTCTATTTTAAAAAGGTCTGTAGAATAGATCCTTGCAAGTCTATCAAACCCTGAAACTCGCATACCCTTTTCAGAAAAATTAGCATCGACCCTTCCATTGAATGGAGCAATTATACTAGTTCTTTTTAAATCCAATAAAGTTTTTTCATGATTTGCTTCTGCAGCATCCATTAGAGACTTAGAGCTTTTTAATTGGGGGATTTTTTTAGCAAGATCTGTTGCATTATCATAATTATTAGCTGTTAGTTCGGCTTGAGATACATCAGATCTTGCTTGAATTAGCTTATAATCCAAAATAGCTGCATCTAAGCGCGCTTTTGCATTTACTCTTGCAATAGAATAATCTGAACTATCTATCTGAATCAGAAGTGTTCCTTTACTAAAAATTAAATTATTATCTAGAAAATTTGAAGCATAGACAATCTCTCCTGCAACATATGGAGTGATTACATATTCTGTCTTAGGCTCTATTTCTGATTCAGAATTAATATATATCCTATAATCTCTACTTTTTAGATAAAGAGTTTCAATTGTTAAAGATGGTTTTTCAATGACTACTTTCTTTGCATCTTCTTTACTGACAACCAATATAAAAGTTAAAGCAATTGAAATAGCAATAATCAAAGTAGGTAAAAAGACAGGTTTAATTTTAATATTCAAAGTTTCCTCCTAATGCTAATATTAGATTGATTCTATTTAAGTATCTTTGAGCGATTATATTTTCTAATTGAATTTTAACATCAAACAACCTTTGCTGAAGATTTAATACATACAATAAATCTACTAAGCCTAATTCATAGCCTCGAATAGCATAATCAACAGCTTTTTGCATGTCTTGCATAGATATCTCTATTTTTTCTTGAGCAAGTTGTAAATTTTTATCTAAATCTAAATAGTTTTCAGTCTCATAAAATGCCTTTACAACGATATCTACATATTGAATATCTGCTGCAAGAAGTTCTTCCTTTGATTTCTCTATATTCTTTTTAATTTTACCTGATTGAAAAATTGGCTGCAAAACATTAAGACCAATATTCCAAATTGAGTTGTCAGGATCAAATAACTCTTTTAGCTCAGCGGAAGATTGACCAGAAGAAACAGTCATAGAAAAGCTAGGAAATAAAGCTCTATTATTTGCAATCAGCATAGATTCTGAAGATTTTAGTTTTTCTTTTTCAGACAAAATATCTGGCCTTCTCAATAGCAGGTCTGAAGATAGGTCTGGAGGAACGCTATATATTTGAGTAGGGTATTTATATGATAAGCTGATCAAGCTTCCGGGGTATCTTCCTAGCATCAATTCTAGATTATTTTTAAATGATCTTAACTCTATCTCCTTAGCTATCAAACTAGATTGATACAAATGATAGTCTGCAGAAGCAAGATAGATTTCATCAGTACTTGACAAGCCCTCAAGTATGCGCTTATCTGTAATCTCTTTTATTTTTTTTAAATTACTTAAATTTTCATTAATCAATTTTATTTGATTATTAGCTTGAATACTTGATATATAGAGTTTAATAAATTGAGCAGTTAATGAGATTTGTGCATATTTAACATCATATAAATCCGAATTCATATTAAATCGCATTGCATTTTTAGCGTTCTTCATTTTACCCCAAATATCAATCTCCCATAAAGCACTCAAGTTAGCAGAATAATTTGTTGCACCAAAAACACCGTAATTAGAGCTATCTTGATTATCGCCTGTATCTTCACTTTCCTCATCGTGATCGTGATTATAAATATAATCAGCAATCGACCCAAATGAAGTTTCTAAGTTTTGCTCTGCATATCCCCCATTTAAACTTGAAGAAATCTTAGGATTAAAATCAGCCTTATTAAAGTCATAATAAATAGAGCTAATCTTCGCCTTAATGTCAAGCAACTTCATATCTCTATTATTTTCTCTAAACTCAGACAATAAAACAAATAAACTACTGTCTTCTTCGGCTGGCCAAAAATCATTAATATTATAATCTCCATCATTAATAGATGAAAGCCATTCCTTATTTACGATTTGATTTATTTCTGTGATTTTATAATTTTCTCCAGAACATCTTATGCTAAAAAATATTAAAAAAATAAGTAGGATAAGCTGCTTCATCTACCCTCAATCTTTTTTATTTTTTTTAAAGCAATCTCATTAAATATACCTGTAGACATTATTTGCACATACAAAGAAATCGTATCTTTTATAGATATGTCTTCTTGAATAAAATATTCAGGCTGAAAAGCCCTATTAATTATACCTATATAGATATTAGCAACATTCGTGGGATCTAAATTTTCTCTTATGTATCCTAACTTATCAGCCTTCTTAAGAATTTTTTCTAAAATACTCTTTTTATTCTTCCTGTGCTTTTCAATATAAATCCAAATATCTGGATATTTAATTTTAAGCTCTGCAACCTTATTTATATCAATATCAGATATAAGTTTAATTTGACGCTGATTTATTTTACAAAAAGCCTCTAAAGGGCATTTATTTTCCTTAACTATATTCTTAATATCTTTATCTATAGACGCAAGCTTTCTTTTTATAATTTTATCAATTAAAGCTTCTTTTGATGGAAAAAAGGAGTATATTGTTTTTTTACTAACATGCAAAATACTTGCCAGGCTATCTACAGTAAACCCTTTAAGGCCTTGAGTAAAAATTTCCTTAAAACCGTAATCTATAATATTACGCTCTACAATATTTGCCTTCTTATCATCCATAACCAAAGGAAACGATTTTTGTTTATATCGTTTCCAGTAAATTATAATATTTATAATAAAAAGTCAATTTTAAATAAATATTTCAATATATTTAGATATACCAGATTATAAATAAAGGAGGAGATTTAAATGGATAATAAAATGAAAGGTATAATAGGTGGAGTAGTCGGCCTTGTAGTCGTACTGATTCTTGCACTTACTCTTGGAGGGGCAGACAATTCTCCAGAAGCCGTAGCTCAAAGAACAATATCTATGGGTGAAGACTTAATAGAGGGCTTAAAAAACGCTGAAAATAAA
>MDSZ01017312.1_pt1 | contig 10499 bp, 11 predicted proteins | sample 811201 | NCBI WGS metagenome assembly MDSZ01 (sample SAMN05326647, study PRJNA326480) | marine metagenome | isolation source: seawater | place: Indian Ocean: North | collected 2010
ATATCTCTTGAAAAAGATAACAATTTAAAAGTTAAAAATGCAAAAAATACAAAATTTGAGTTTATAATTAAATTTGCTGATTTATTTTTTGAAGAATCTGCAATTACATTGAAAAAAAGACTTGAAGATGAATACAATTTAAAAGACATAAATATAAAAAAAGTGTCCAAAAACTTATATAGAGTTTATAAGGGCCCTTTTTATAATTTAGGATCAATTAAAAATGTATATAATGAGATATCTGATATAAATTTTGAAAATATTGAATTGATAAAATTATGAAATTAAAATTATTATTAATTTTTATTCTATCTTTTTTAATTATAGCCAATAATTCTTATGCAAAATTTAATATAAATGCTCGAACTGCAATTTTGCAAGACTATTTATCTGGTGAAATTTTGTATGAAAAAAATCCTGATCAAAAAATATATCCCGCCTCTATGACAAAAATTATGACGTCCATCGTAGCTTTTGATTTATTAAAAAGTGGTGAAATAACATTAGATGAAAAATACTTTGTTTCAGAAAATGCCTGGAGATTATCATCATCTGGTTATTCTTCTATGTTTATAATGGTTGGTGATGAAGTTACAGTCGAAGATTTGTTATTAGGTATTATTGTTGCGTCTGGTAATGATGCATGTGTGGCTTTAGCCGAAGGTATAGCGGGAACAGAAAATGAGTTTGCATTATTAATGACTGAAAAGGCAAAGGAAATAGGAATGGAAAATACAAATTTTTCAAATTCCTCAGGAATTAATGATGATAATAATTACTCAACAGTTAGAGACATATTGATTATGTCAAACTATTTAATTAAAGAACATCCAAAATATTATGAATATTTCAAAATTAAAGAATTCACTTGGAGCAGGACAGGTGGTGATCCTATTACACAGGGTAATAGAAACCCATTACTTTATAAAAATATGGGCGTAGATGGAATTAAAACCGGATATCTTGGTTCTGAAAAATATTCTCTTGCATCATCTATATTAAGAAAAGAAAGAAGATTAATTGCTGTTGCAAGTGGTTTTGAAACTAAAAATTCAAGATCTAAACAATCTCAAAAATTACTTACATGGGGTATTACAAATTTTGATACAATTAAAATCGCAGATAATAAAAAAGTTTTTGCTGAAATTGATGTTTGGCATGGCAAAAGCACTAAAGTTAAAGTAAAAACGAAAAGCGACATATACAAGACTATTCCTAAAGCCAAAAAAAAATATCTAAACGTAAAAATTGAGTATGATGGACCAATAAGTGCTCCAATAAAAAAAGATCAGATTTTAGCAAAATTAAAAGTTTTTTATAAAGATGAGCTAACCTCTGAATATGATTTAGTATCAGATGAAGATATTAAACAACAAAATTTTATATCTAGATTATTGAGCTCAATAAATTTTTTGATATGGGGAGATGTTTAAGCATCCTATAATTGTATTTGAGGGTATTGAAGCTTCTGGAAAGTCTTCAAGTATAAAATTTTTAAAAAAATATTTAAAATCTAATAAGATTAAGTTTATTAATTTTAGAGAGCCTGGTGGCACTTATTTTTCAGAGAAGTTAAGAAATTTAATACTAAATAAAAAGTTTAAAATAAACAAAAAAACTGAGTTGTTATTATATTTAGCAGCTAGATCAGAAAATTACGAAAATATTATAAAGAAAAATAGAGGAAAAAAAATTATTATTATTGATCGGTTCACTGATTCTACGATAGCTTACCAACATTACGGTAAGAATATAAAAAAAAATATTATTACTAAATTAAATGAGTTTGTTACTGATAATTTAAAACCTGACTTAACATTTTTAAAGATTGTAAATAACAAAAATAGAAAAAAAAGGTTAAAAACAAGAAAATTTAATAATAAATTAGATAAGCTAGAAGATAAATTCTATAATGATGTTCAATTAGGATTTTTAAAGTTATCCAAAAATAAAAATAAAAAATATATTATATTAGATACAAATAAACTTTCAGAAATTGAAATAAACCAATTAATAAAAAATAAGATTAACAAATACATATAATATGAACGATAACCATCTAATAGGACACAAAAATATATTATTGGAATTAAAAAATTTATATAAATTAAAAAAATTACCTAATAAATTATTGTTATCTGGATTTAGTGGTATTGGTAAGAGAATAGTTGTTAATGAGCTTTTAAATTTTATTTATGACGGCGAAAATTCAAGTACTTTAATTTATAAAAAAACTCATCCAAATATTTTTTTTTTAAAAAAAAAAGAAAATAGTAAAATAATTGACATAGATAATGTTAGAGAAATGATAAAATTCCAAAATCAATCTTCTTTTAATAATAAATTGAGAACCGTGGTGGTCGAATATGTCGATGATATGAATTTAAATGCATCTAATGCTTTTTTAAAATGTTTAGAAGAACCTAATTTTAATACTTTATTTGCTCTTATACATAATAAAGAAAATTTAATATTAGATACAATTAAATCAAGATGTATAGAATTTAAAATGACTTTAAAACCTAGTGAAACAAAACAGATAGTAAATAATAAATTTAATAATGATATATTTGAAGATTTATCTGATGACTTTATAAATGATTATTCAACACCAGGATTTGTTGTATCTTTAAACAATTTTTTTAATGAAAATAATATAAATATTACAGATGTTGATATTGAAACACTTTTTAAAACTATTATTGATAAAAAATACTATAATAGTGATAATTTTGTTAAACAAAATTTAAATTATTTAATTGAATTATTTTTTTATAAAAATATAAGAAAAAACATTTTTTCTTACAGAACAAAAAAATATTTTTTTAAAAAGCTTTCTGATTTTAGAAAATATAATTTAGATTATGAAACTTTTTTTCTAGAATTTAATGAAAAATTATTAAATGGATAAAAACTTCTATATAACTACACCAATATATTACCCATCAGCAAAACCTCATATGGGCCATGCTTATTCAAGTATAATTGCTGATTTTTTTGCACGTTTCAAAAAGATTGATGGTTTTAACGTATATTTTTTAACCGGAACAGATGAACATGGTTTAAAAATACAAAGATCTGCCGAAAAGTTAAATAAAGATCCAAAAACCTTCTGTGACGAAATTAGTAAAACGTTTGAGGATTTAACTAAAACCTTAAATCTATCAAATACTGACTTTATAAGAACTACTGAAGAAAGACATAAAAAATCAGTTCAGAATTTGTGGAATATACTTGAAAAAAATAAACAAATTTTCCTCTCAAAGTATTCTGGTTGGTATTCTGTTTCGGATGAAGCTTTTTATAATGAGGATGAAGTCGAAAATAAGGATGGGATAAAGGTAGCTAAAACATCTGGTTCATCCGTTGAATGGGTTGAGGAAGAATCTTTTTTTTTTAAACTATCAGAATGGGAAAAACCATTACTAGAATTTTATGAGAAGAACAAAAATTTTATCCTTCCTGAAAGTAGACGAAATGAAGTAATTAGTTTTGTTAAAAATGGATTAAAAGATTTATCCGTTAGTAGAAAATCGTTTTCTTGGGGTGTAAAGGTTCCAAGCGATGAAAGTCATGTAGTTTATGTATGGTTGGATGCTTTAACAAATTACTTAAGTTCTTTGAAATATCCAGACGAGAATAATAAATTATATAAAAGTTTTTGGCCAGCAGATATACATATTATAGGTAAAGATATATTGAGATTTCATGCTATTTACTGGCCCGCATTTCTTTTGGCTGCAAAAATAAAACCACCTAAAAGAGTATATGGTCATGGATGGATTTTGTCAGGTGATGAAAAAATGTCAAAATCAAAAGGTAATATTTTAGATCCTTTAGAAATTATCAATGTTTATGGTCTAGATCCTTTAAGATATTATTTGCTTAAAGAAGTATCATTCGGTAATGATGGAAATATTTCTGAGGAAAAATTAGAAAATTGTATCAATAGTGACTTAGCAAACAATTTTGGAAATCTATGCCAAAGAGTGCTATCTTTTGCAGAAAAAAATTGTTCATCATTGATTCCTGATCATAAATTTACTAATGATGATTTAGAAATTTTAAAACCTTTAAATGATTTAGATAAAATAAGATCATTTATCGATAACCAAGATATCAATCAATACATGACTTTTATTATTGATAGATTGTTTGCTGCAAATAAATATTTTAATGACCAAGAACCATGGAAGAAAAAAAATGATAGAATAAGATTAAATACAATTGTTTATACAGCCTTAGAATTAATTAGAAAAATAACTATATTACTTTATCCTGTGATGCCAGAAACATCAGTAAAAGTACTAAATATTTTCAATGAACAAGAAAATTCTATTGATTTTAAATCAATTAATAATAATGAGACATTAAGGAAAGATTTAAAAATTAATAAATTAGATATTTTATTTAAAAAAATAGATAAATGATAGATTCTCATTGTCATCTAGATCATGAACCTCTTTATGAAAACCTTGATGAAATTATTAGACGATCAAAACAAATTGGATTAAAGAAAATTTTAACTATTTCAACAAATTTAAAAAGTTTTGAGAATATTAAAAAGATTATTAATTTTGATGAAATGATTTATGGAAGCATAGGTATACATCCTCATGAAACTAGCAAGGACCAAATGAATAAAGAATTTATAGTTGAAAATGCGAATAAATATAAAAAAATAATTGGAGTGGGAGAGACAGGCTTAGATTTTTATTACGAAAATAGTAAAAAAGATGATCAGATAAGAAGTTTTGAAAACCATATAGAGGCATCTATGGAGCTGAATTATCCACTAATAGTACATTCTAGAAGCGCAGAAAACGAGACATTTGATATTTTGAATAATTATAAAAGTAACAATATTAAAATTCTTATGCATTGTTTTACTGGCTCAAAAGAATTTGCAAAAAAAATGATGACTTTGGATGCCTATTTTTCTGCCAGTGGTATTATAACATTTAAAAATAGTATTGAATTACAGGATACATTTAGATCAATTGATAATGATAAAATCCTAATTGAGACAGACAGCCCTTTTTTAGCACCTATACCAATGAGAGGAAAAAAAAATGAGCCTTCTTTCATCAAATACACTTTAGAAAAACTTTCTGAATTAAAATCATTAACTTTTAAGGAATTAGAAACAATTACAAACGATAATTTTGAACGATTATTTTCTTAAATGACTATAAAATTTATAATCTTAGGTTGTGGAAGCTCAATGGGTGTACCTAGACCTGATGGATTTTTTGGAAATTGTGATCCAAAAAATAAAAAAAATTATAGAACACGATGTTCAGCTCTTATTAAAACTTCAGAAGAAAATATTTTAATTGATACATCGCCTGATTTAAGACAGCAATTACTGCGTCATAAAATTAAGAAAATTGATAAAGTATTTTATTCACATATGCATGCAGATCAAACTCATGGTATAAATGATTTAAGGTCTTTTTTTATTAATAGCAGAAAACAAGTAAATGTTTATGCTGATAATGCTACTTCAAAATTGTTAAAACAGAGTTTTTCATATTGCTTTAAAAGTTATACAAAAGAATATCCTGCAACGTTGAAATTAAATAATCTAAAAAAAAATTCATTTATTAAACATAAAAATAAAAAAATAAAATTCGATTCTGTTGTTGTTGAACATGGAAATGTTAAATCTAATTGTTTTATAATAAATAAAAAACTCGCATACATTACTGATGTTAGTGATATTTATAAAAAAGATTTTTCTTATTTCAAAAATTTAAAGTATTTAATAATAGATTGTCTTTGGTACAATTTTCATCCATCTCATTTTAATTTAGAAAAATCATTATACTTTATTAAAAAGTTTAAACCTAAGAGAGCTATTTTATCAAATTTGTCACCTGTTTTAGATTATAATCAGTTAAAAAAAACTATACCTAAAAATGTATTACCTGCTTATGATGGGTTAACAGTCGACCTATAATAGGTCTTCAATTTTATTTATTATTTTACTTGATGTAGGTTTTGTAAAAGATGCATATGTTTCTTCAACAGAACCTGATCTATTAATCAATATTTTGTGAAAATTCCATTTTGGAATTGCAGATTTTCCGTGGTTGTTTTTTGCCCACTTAAAAATTTCATGAGCATTTTTACCTTTAACTTCAGTAATTTCTGTTAATGGAAAATTAATACTAAAATTTACCTCACAAAATTTTTTAACTTCATCATTTGATTGTTTTTCCTGATTAAATGACGCAGAAGGTACACCAAGAACTATGAATCCTCTTGATTTATATTGGTCCCATAAATTCTGTAAATCTTCGTATTGTTTTGTGAAACCGCAATAACTTGCTGTATTTACTATCAATATAACTTTTTCTTTATAATCACTTAGTTTAATTAATTCACCAGTAATACTTTTTATTTGTAAATCATATAAACTTTTTTGTTCATTGCTCGCTGCTAAATTTTTTAAAAAAAACACTATTATTAAACTTACTATTGTTAATTTTTTCATAAACTACTTATTTATTTGGTGTAAGTAGTATTAGAAAGTAACCAAATAAAGTGGATAATAATGACCCAGTTAAAACGCCAATTTTAACTCCATCCATATATTGCATACTTTCAACAAAAGCTAAATTTCCTACAAACAAGCTCATTGTAAATCCAATTCCTGTTAAAACACCAACTCCATAAAAGTTAAACCAATTAGAATTATTAGGCATTTGAGCTATTTTTAATTTTATTGAGATGTATGAGAAAACAAATACTCCTAATTGTTTACCAACAAATAGTCCTAGCAATATGCCTAGAGGTACTTTGTCTAAAAGTGAAGCAAATGACAAGCCTTCTAAAGATACACCAGCATTTGCAAAAGCAAATAACGGCATAATGCCAAACGCAACATAAGGGCTAATTGCATGTTCAATTTTAATTAATAATGAAAAATCTTTCTCTTTTTTTCTATGAGGTATTGTCATAGCCAACAAAACCCCTGCAATTGTTGCATGAATCCCCGAGTTATGTGTAAAGTCCCAGAGAAATATTCCAACTATTAAATAAGGTAAAAACTTTTTAACTTTAAATTTATTGATAGCTAATAAAATAATAAAAGCCAATAGCATTAAACTTAAATACTTAATACTTAAATCTCCAGAATAGAACAACGCTATTATTACTATTGCGCCTAAGTCATCAATAATTGCCAATGCTGTTAAAAAAACTTTTAATGATAATGGAACTCTTTTACCCAACAAGGACAAAACACCTAAAGAAAAAGCAATATCAGTTGCAGATGGTATTGCCCATCCATTTAATGTTTCACTATCACCAAAATTTATAAAAACATAAAATAGTGCTGGCACCAACATTCCCCCAACTGCAGCAATGATTGGAAGTAATGCTTGTTTTAAATTTGACAATTCTCCTTGTAAAAATTCTCTTTTTATTTCTAAGGTAACAAAGAAAAAAAAGATAGCCATTAAAGCATCATTTATCCAATGAAGCACAGATAGTTTTAAACCAAAATTATTTATTCCAAGAAATAAATATTGATTTAAAGTTGTGAAATATAAATCAGATAAATCAGAATTGCTTATAATAAGTGCTACAACTGCTGCAAATAGCAATACCAAACCACTAGCTGCTTCTAATTTAAAAAACCATTTAAAAGGTTTTGTAATTGTTTGAATCATACTATCTAAATAAATCTTTAATAAATAAATTTATATCATTTAAGACAAAATATAAACTTTCAGATAAATTTATAACTCCTGGAAATACTATAGATAACTGATTTTTGAAAGTGTCAATAAGTAAAAAGAGAGCAATTATCGATATTGTAAATATAAAGAAATTATTAATATAGTTAGTTGAATCTTTTGAACTGGGTATTTCGCCAGTCGTATGTTTTTTTTTTGGATTTTTTTCTTTATTAAAATTAATTGTTTTTAATTTATTCTCTAAATTGTCACTTTGTTCACTGTCTATATTAACATTTATTTCTTTTTCTACGTAATTTTCATTTATATCTTTTTTTTTTGTTTCAGATTTTGAATTATCTTTAGTAAAAAACCATGTATTATTACAGCTTCCACATTTAACTAGCCTCCCAATGTCTGGTATCAAACTTTCATCAAGATTGAATTTTTTGCTACATTTTGGACATTCAATGATCATGACTTCTTATATAGCAAAAATGTTCAAATTTCCTTTTAAAATGTAATTATTATACTTTGAATTTTTTTTTTTCTACTGTATTAGTACATCTTTCGGGGTGTAGCGCAGCCTGGTAGCGCACTTGGTTTGGGACCAAGGGGCCGTTGGTTCGAATCCAACCACCCCGACCATTTATGAAAAAAGCTAAAATTTATAAACCATCTAAAACTGCTATGCAGTCTGGAAAAAAGAAATTCAATAAATGGATATTAGAATTTATAACTGAAGATCCAGGAATTAATCCATTAATGGGGTGGGAGAGTTCAACAAATACCTATTCAGAATTAAAAATGGAATTTTCTTCAAAGGAATTAGCTATTGAATATGCAAAAAAAAATAAAATCAATTATGAATTAATTGAACCTAATAAAAGCAAGCTAGTGATAAAATCTTACGCTGACAATTTTACAAAATAAATGTTTAAATTTTTTACACAAAAAAAATGGTTTGGATGGAGTATATTTGGTTCAATATTTATATTAGTTTCGACTTGGTATCAGGTTCAATTAGACGTAAAAATCAATGAATGGTTTGGTGAATTTTACGACACACTTCAAAAAGCTCTTACTGAACCAGGATCTGTAACAGAAAGTGAATTTATTGGATATCTTTTTACATTTGCTAAAGTAGCAGGATTATGGATTATTATTGCCATAATTACCGGTTTCTTTGTTTCACATTGGGTTTTTAGATGGAGAACATCGATGGCTGAATATTATCATAGTCAATGGCTTAAAGCTCGACTAACAGAAGGAGCATCTCAAAGAGTTCAAGAGGATACCTTAAAATTTGCAAGAATAATGGAAGGTTTGGGTGTTGGTCTTTTAGATAGCATTATGACGTTGGTTGCATTCCTACCAATACTCTGGGGTCTTTCAAAGCAAGTTGACGTATTGCCATGGATTGGTGAAGTTGATCATGCTTTGGTTTGGGTAGCAATATTATCAGCACTTGGTGGTACAATAGTATTAGCTGCTGTAGGCATTAAGCTTCCTGGTATAGAATATGATATTCAAAAAGAGGAGGCTGGTTACAGAAAGGAATTGGTTCATGGAGAAGACGATCCTATTAGAGCAGCTCCACCAACTATTGGTCAATTGTATGATAGAGTAAGAGGCATCCATTACAAATCATATTTTCATTATTTATATTTTAATGCAGTTAAATGGAGTTATTTTCAAGGTATGGTAATTGTACCTTATTTAGCATTAGCACCAACTATTGTTTCTGGTGCAATTACATTAGGTTTTGTACAACAAATAACTAGAGCATTTGGAAGAGTTGAAAATTCTCTACAATATCTAGTAAGAAGTTGGTCAACTATAGTAGAATTAATTTCTGTATGGAAAAGATTAAGTGAATTTGAAGCCAGATTAAAATATAATATGGAAGATTCTACTGTTGAAAATATTTAATGTCTTTAAATAAAGATTTAATTAAAAAACTTGTAAAAGTAACTTCTAGAGCTGCAATTAATTGCTACCATTATTTAGGTAAAGGAGATAAAAAATTAGCAGATCAAGCAGCAACAGATTCGATGAGAAATGATTTAAATGATCTGGACATTAATGGAGAAGTTGTAATAGGTGAGGGTGAACTTGATGAAGCACCAATGCTGCATATAGGAGAAAAATTAGGAAAAGGAAATGGTCCTAATATAGATATAGCTGTGGACCCTCTTGAAGGTACCAATTTTGCAGCGAAAAATCTTCCAGGTGCAATATCAGTTTTAGCAATTTCAGAAAAAGGTAATTTATTTAAAGCTCCTGAAACTTATATGAACAAGATTGCAGTTAGCAAGGATGTCCCATTTGATGCCACTGATTTAGATTATTCTTTAAAAAAAAATATTTCGAATATCGCTGAATCAAAAAATAAAAGAATAGATGAACTAACTGTTTGTATTTTAGATAGACCAAGACATAAAGAAATGATTGAAGAATTAAAATCCTTTAATGTTAATCTTAGGCTAATATCAGATGGCGATATTTGTGGTGCTCTATTAGTTAGTAACAATAAATATAAAACTGATATGTTTTTAGGAATTGGTGGAGGTCCTGAGGGGGTTATTTCTGCAGCTGCTTTAGATGCTTTTGGATGCAAATTCCAAGGAAGATTTATTTTTGACACTGATAAAGACAAAGAAAGAGCAAAAATAATGGGAATTGAAGACTTAAATAGAAAGTATGAATTAAATGAAATTATTAAAGGAGATAGTATTTTTTGTGCGACAGGTATTACATCAACTGAATTATTAGCAGCTGTAAAAAAAGAAAATTCAAAATTCATTACAGAAA
>MDSZ01207749.1_pt1 | contig 10499 bp, 7 predicted proteins | sample 811201 | NCBI WGS metagenome assembly MDSZ01 (sample SAMN05326647, study PRJNA326480) | marine metagenome | isolation source: seawater | place: Indian Ocean: North | collected 2010
GATCAAAAAACAGAAAATATTCTATCTGCTATGTCTATGAGAGATCAGCAGAGAATTCGTGAAGCACTAGAATATCCTGAAGACTCCGCAGGAGGCTTAATGAATACTGATATTATTAGTGTAAGGCCGAAACATAACCTAGAAGTAGTAATGAGATATCTTCGTGCTCAAAAAGAATTACCAAAAAATACAGACCAAATTTTTGTTGTTTCAAGAGAAAATAAGTACCTAGGTTCTTTACCAATTTCTACAATCTTAGTATCTGATCCAAGCCTAAATGTTAGGGAATTAATGGAGACTCAAATCCAACCATTAGTAGCTGACACAAATGATAAGGATGTATCGAGATTATTCGAACAAAATGATTGGGTATCAGCGCCAGTTGTAGACAATGAAGCAAAATTAATTGGAAGAATAACTATTGATGATGTTGTTGATGTAATTATGGAGGATGCTGATCAAAATCTCCTTGGCATGGCCGGAGTAGCTGAAGATACATTTGCTGCTCCAGCAAGAGCAGCAAGAAGTAGAATTCTATGGCTATCAATTAATTTATTAACTGCATTCATAGCATCTATGACAATTAGCCTCTTCCAAGGAACCATAGATCAAATAGTATATCTAGCAATTCTAATGCCTATCGTAGCAAGCATGGGTGGAGTTGCTGGGACCCAAACCTTAACAATTATGATAAGAGGTTTAACGCTACAGCAAATAAACAAATCAAATCTGAGATGGCTTTATAAAAGAGAGGTAGCTGTATCAATTGTTAATGGAATCCTTTTATCTATTTTAGTTGGAGGAATTACATATTTATGGTTCTCTGATGTAGTTATTGCAACTCTAATTTGTGTTGCTATGGTTGTAAATCTAATATCTTCAGCAATAGCAGGCATTTTTATACCTATCATTCTAAGAAAGTTTAATCAGGATCCAGCTATTGCTGGGAGTGTTGTTGTGACGACTGTAACAGATGTAATAGGTTTCTTTTCTTTTCTAGGGCTTGCAACCTTCTTTCTTATTTAATCCGTCTTAACTTAGGTTGAGAAATAGTACCCAAAATTTCATACTGAAAATTTGTTAGTTCATTAATATCTTCTTCAAAAATTTCATTAATAACTGCTGACCCAGCAACTGCTGGGAGTCCACCTAATATTGCTGCATACCATGGAAGATTTTCACCTACTCTAATTCTTAGATCTAAATTCAAATCTAATTCATGCAGAATATCTTTATGATTTTTATCGATTTGACCAACCCATTTCATTTTTGCCGTATTTGTTTCTATAAATAATGGTGAGACAAGGCGCATCTTTGATTCATTGAATAACAAATCTCCCTCAACCCTACTAAGCTGAGTTGAAGTGAATTCGTCAATTGAAAGATCTAGGTTTGCTAATTTTCCAAGAATATTCCGTAAATTAAGTACCCCAAGCAAGTTTAAAGCCTGTGAATTAGGCAGCGAGTCCTTAATTGCTAGATCTTTTAATATAAAGTTAGCATCTCCCTCAATATGACTTAACTTAGAAAGCTCATTCCACTGTAAATTTATAGATCCATTAAAATATGAAAAATCTGCATAATTCTCTAAATATGGAATTTTCTTTGAATCTTTTATTAAAAAATTACCTCTTATTTTATATAAAGGCCTAACTTTATCTAATGAAAAATATGCAATTGATGATCCTTGAAATGGCGAAATAGATATTAAATCTGAATTAAGTTTTATATTATTGACAGTTAAAAACTTCTTATTATTTATAAGATACATGTCCAATTTTTTAACCTGAATTTTACCAAATGAAGAATTTCTTGCGATAACTCTAGAATTAAAATCTCTATCAAATGTTGGTTTATCGGAGTTGATAAATTCTATATTAGGTATGATTGTGTCATTTATCTCTATTCTAATAAAACCGGTCTTATCCATTCTGAGATCCAGATTCAAGTTATCTGCAGATAACTTCCCAACAGTTTCCATTTTGGTGAAATCAAACAAACCTGAAACATTTGAAAATATATTGTTAGAAAACTCAAGATTATCTATATCAAAGGCAAACTTATTAAGACTGACTGATTGACTGTTGAGTTGATGAGAATAGATAGCATTTAACTCATTTGAAGTAATTTGGCCAGAATTAATATATAAATTTAATCCAGAATTCTTACTGAAATACTGTAATTGTTGAGGGAGTTTTTCTCCTATCGAAATATATCCATCAAATTTTTCAAAATCTCTAATATAGATATCAATAATTTGATTGGAGATCTTGATAGATGGTTTTGAAAAATTTTCAATAATAAATTCTGTGGGCAAACTGTCCGACTTACTTTTAGTTAAAACATTTAATGGCGAGGTCAATTCAATATTATTTAAATCTGAATAAATATTAAATATAGGCTTGGTATGATTTTTAATATTAAGATTTATTGCAAAAGAGTCTTTTCCAGAAATCTTTAAATAGCCTAAATCTGGAAAATATTTTCCTGGTTCAAGAGTAATGTTTGTAGAGAATCTTAGATCATATTTTTTTCTTAAACCAGATCCATTTAGGACTATTAAAATATCATCATTTAAGAACTTTGAAGGCATTAATCCATGAATGAAATCTAAATTAACAATATATATATTTCCTTCATTCAGTTTTATATCTAGCGACTGATATATTGGGAAAAAAAACTTGTTAGTCTTTATTGAGATCGCATTATCAAGACTTAAATTACCTAAATCTATACGCCCTTTATGATTAGCCTCAATGGTGGGAAAGTTAAAATCTTTCTCTATATAACTAAATGATTCCTTAAGATTCTTTGCGTTTATGCGATGTGATGAAGAAAAGACTAACTTTTGAGTCTTATAATTCAATACGCTATACACTTCATCATAAGAGAAATTGCTCACCTTTCCAGATGGTGAAAAAATATATAAATTCTTATTATCAACCTCTATTAATGGCTCGAAAAGATCCATGCTTGTCTCTGAATCAATGATTAATTTGGATTCATTCATCAAGATTTTCGACTTCAAAATTGATTGAGAGCTTTCACCAGAACCTAAATAATTTAAATAAATTGCGTTCTTTCTTCCTAGAAAGATACTGTCTTCTATATATGCTCCTACTCTCTTCATAGCATGAGGAAGGAATGACTGAATCAATCCTTTAGAAATATCTTTTCCTATTAACTCAACTGAAAAAGGGTGATCTAACTTTGGATTTATTTGCAATGCAAGATCAACCTGAGCGGATTGATTCTTAATACGAGCAATTAAATCAAAATTAGAATCTGAATAGTTTCCGATACTAAGGATTGATACTGGTATCAAAATATTATTTCTATTTTTGCTTAAAAAAGAACTATTAGAATCTACCAAAAATTTTATCTTGCCCCCATATCCAGAAAACCTTCCAGAAATATTAAGAATTTCTTCAAGATATATTTCCTTGAGGTCTAGATCTTTAATAAGTCCTGAATATTTTGGTTGCGGATTTTTGAATGATAGAAATAGCTTTTCAATCACTAAATTACTTAATTGATATTTTTTTAACTCAACACTCTGAGGTGAAATAAATAATTTTGGTACTTCAATAGATCTATTTTTAAAATTAACTTGAATAGGGTATTTTTCATCAATAAATGGGTGAAGAAATTCATTAAAATTCAATGTTCCAATATGTTCTTGGGATTGAAATTTAAAAGACCCTTTATTTGCTTTTATTATTATAGAATCCCAATTTAATCTATTAGAAGCAAAAGAACCTTGAACAATTGATTTATCTTCTTGCAGGTCACCAATAGCATTCATTTCAAAAATTAAATTTTTTAATGGAGAAGAGTTAAATATTGGCAATAAGCTAAACCATTTGTATGAATGAAGATTTAAAGAAAAACGATATGAATTTTCAAAGATATCTAGAGCAATACTGCTAAAATTATCTCCATGCAAAAAACTCAGTTGACTGGATAATGATCCAGATAATTTACCATTAAGATATCCATTGATTGCAATCGTGGAATTATCTCTTGTATATATAAAATTATGAAAAGAAAGTGAAATGTCATTATTAAAATTTAATAAATTATTTTGAAAAGCTGCTGCAGATGAATCTAAATGATTAAAATAACCATCTTTAATTAGAACACTGGTAATGCTTAATGGCTTAAAAGTTAAACCTAAGTCCAATTCCTTTGCCTTTAGAAGTGACTCTTCATTATGCTTGATTTGGAAATCAGAAAATTGAAGATTGGGGTTTAAAGCATTTCCTGAGTTTCTCAGCTTAGAAAATTCTATTGAATAAGAAGATAGAAAATAATGATCAATTGTTTTTATAAAAGTGCTCGGAGCTAAAGAAATAAAAGTAAGGGTTATAAGAAATACCCAACTTATTAAACTAACAACAAGAACAGAGTTAAAAATTAATTTCTTCATGTTCTAGGATTTATAGAATTCTTCTCCGAAAAGCTCTCATCATCAAATAAACCCCTATCCATAAGACTGCATTTATAAAAAAACTAACAATTAGCAAAATATAAGAATAATTTAAAGGAGAAAGGAGTAGATATTTACATGCAATATAAAAAATTGAGGATCCAGAAAAGAAAATAGAAAGCTGAAAGTAGGAAAAAATCCTAAAACGAAAAACATACAAATGAATAATGTAAGAAGTTCCTACAAAAAATAGCATATTAAAACCAACTGCGTTTGAAAAGAATAAATCTATAACAAACCCATAAACCAGAGCAGCAAAGCTTTTAAGCTCTTCTGGAAGAGCAAAAACCCAATATGTAAAGATTAAGAATCCAAAATTAAATTCTATAAACAATTTAGAAGTTAGTGGATTTAAATTGTTATCTAGCCAAAAACCGACAATGATAGTAATAAGAATTATTAAGTAGCTACTAAATTTCATCATTCCCATCGCTGATAATTCCATAGAAAATTTCTTCTAAAGGGTTTGCTTTTAAAGTTATTATTACTTCAATTTCATCTACAGAAATAGATTTAATTTCTGAGATTAGTCCAATCTCAATATCTTTCATAAAAATACCGCCTAATCCAGAAGTATAGACAGGATCTCCGACTACATTCTTAAATACATCAACTTCCTTGTCTAAAGAGCAAGAAATTAGCAATGGTTTACCTTTCCCTCTAGCATCACAATAAAAATTATTAGATTTAATAGGTAAAAAATGATCTATATCTGATAAAAGAATTACCTCAATAAAACCAATATAGCTATTTGCAGTCTGGCCTATGAAAGATTCTCCTGCCAATACCGGTAGATTTTTTTTAATTTGAATTTTTTGAGGATTATGTAAAACAATTCTATGAGTCGAACAGCATAGATAATTTCTTAGATCAATTGAAGCTATTTTATACAGATTGATATTATTACTTTCAAATGTACCAACCAACCCCTCATATAAATTAAGTATCTTAATATTTTTATCAGTATTTGTATTTTCTATAAAATCTTTAATGTTTATTTTAAGAATTTGCTCTTTAAGTTCTTGGTTTTCCTTCAATAGATCTTTTGTATTTTGAAAGGCAGAAAATGTATATCCTATATTCTGTACCAAGCTGGTAGATGAAATCTGAACATACAAAGTTGTTGCCTTAATAAAACCTCTAATTGAAGAAAATGATCCATAGTTGATGTCAACAAATAATAAAAAAACGGAAAGAAGAATACCGATAGCATAATTGCGTATTGGGGTATATGTAGGCGTAGATCTCGCCATATCTAATTAATTATTCTGTTGAAAGTAAATCAATATTGTACTTATCGATAATTTCAAGAGCTTGTCCTCCACCTCTAGCAACACATGTTAACGGGTCTTCAGCGCAAATCACAGGAATCCCTGTTGAAGTAGAAATTAGCTTGTCTAAGTCTCTCATTAATGCTCCTCCCCCAGTTAGTACAATGCCTCTTTCAGCTATATCAGCAGCTAATTCTGGCGGGGAAAGCTCGAGAGCATTCCTAATAGCTCTTACTACTCCAGACAATGGATCTCGCATAGCTTCATAGGCTTGCGAGCTTTTTAATGTAAAAGTTTCTGGTATTCCTTCAGCTAAATTTCTTCCAGTTACATTCATTTCTCGCTCTTCTGAATCAGGTGAAGCACATCCAATAGTATATTTAATCTTTTCAGCTGTAGAATCACCGATAACACAACCATAATTCCTTCTAACCCATGAAGTAATAGAGCTATCCATTAAATCTCCACCAATTTTTACTGATTCAGCATAAACAACTCCATTCAATGAGAGAATGGCAATCTCTGAAGTTCCTCCCCCAATGTCAACAACCATATTTCCATTTGCCTCTTCTACTGGAAGACCAGCACCAATTGCTGCTGCCATAGGTTCTTCAATTAATTTTACATCTCTAGCGCCAGCCCCAAGGACTGATTCTCTGATAGCCCTTCTTTCAACTTGGGTAGATCTACAAGGTACACAAACAAGAACTCTTGGACTTGGTTTAATAAATCTTTGCTCATGAACTTTGCCGATAAAATGTTGCAGCATCTTTTCTGTAACCTGGAAATCAGCAATAACTCCTTCTGACAAAGGTCTTATAGCCTTAATATTTCCAGGAGTTCTTCCAAGCATCTTTTTTGCTTCATGACCAACGGCAACAACCGTCTTCTGACCCCGGCTTTCACGAATTGCTACAACAGATGGCTCATTAAGTACTATTCCAATGTCTTTTGTATAAATTAATGTGTTAGCAGTACCTAAATCTATTGATAAATCATTAGAAAATAGTCCTCGAACAGTTTTAAATAGGTTGAAATCCACTATGATATTCCTTGTAAATTAATTTTAAGATGCTTTTAGTTTAATATTGCGCATCAAGAAATAAATAATATCATATGGACCGAGAAACAGTCAGAACTATTTGTTATCTAGCTAGACTAAAAATAGATACAAATAAGTCAGAAAAAATACAAAAAGATCTAGAAACAATTATTGAACTTATAAGTAGTTTACAAAAAATTGATACTAGCAATATTGATCCTCTTTATAGTCCGCTTGAAAAGACTGCCTTAAAACATGAGGATATTGAAAAATCTGATAATAAAAAACAAGAATTCCTTAACAATGCAGCTTCATCGAATGAAGATTATTTTCTAGTCCCAAGAGTAGTCGAATGAGTATTCAATTTAAATCTATTAAAGAGCTTAGAGTGATGCTTGATAAGAAATTAATTTCTGCCTCAGAATTAATTCAAGAATCTCTTAAATTAGCTAAAAAATACGAAGAATTAAATTGTTTTGTAACTATGAATGAAGATATTAGTTCCAAAAAAGCTAATAGTATTGATAAAAATACAAAAACCACATCTATTGTTTCAGGCATTCCATTAGCACATAAAGATTTGTTTTGTACAAAGAATTTGAGAACAACTTGTTCTTCAAAAATTCTTTCAAATTTTATTCCTCCATATACTGCAACTGCAGTTAAAAGACTTGAAGATGCTGGTTCAATAACTATTGGTAAAACAAATATGGATGAGTTTGCAATGGGCTCTTCCAATGAAACTAGCCATTTTGGTAATGTTCATAACCCATGGAAAAAAGGATATGTTCCCGGTGGCAGTTCAGGCGGATCTGCTGCTGCCGTGGCTGCAGGAATAGTTCCCGCTGCAACTGGAACAGACACCGGCGGATCAATCCGTCAACCAGCTGCGCATTGTGGAATTACAGGTCTGAAACCAACTTATGGAAGAATATCAAGATGGGGGATGATTGCTTTTGCTTCTAGTTTAGATCAAGCAGGAACTCTAGCTAGAACAGCTGAGGATTGTGCGATCTTGCTTAATATAATGTCAGGACACGATATAAAAGATACTACATCATTGGACGCTCCTGTTCCTGATTTCCTGGAAAATCTTGATGAACCAATTAACGGATTAAAAATAGGGATAATTAAAGAATTTAACCTTAATGATTTAGAAAGCGAGATACAATCAAGTTTTCAAGATTCAAAGAATCTCTATGAAAAACTTGGTGCTGAATTTATAGAAATATCACTTCCAAATATCTCAGCATCAGTCCCAACTTACTATTCTATTGCTCCAGCTGAATGTTCTTCAAACTTATCTAGGTTTGATGGGGTGCGATTTGGCTACAGAGCAGAAAATACTAAAGATCTAAATGATCTATACATAAAATCAAGAAGTGAAGGTTTTGGAGAAGAGGTGAAACGAAGAATATTAATTGGAACCTATGCTTTATCTGCTGGTTACTATGATGCTTACTATAAAAAAGCACAACAAGTAAGAAGATTAATAAAAAATGATTTTGACTATGCTTTTGAATCAGTTGATTTATTGATGACGCCTACTTCTCCGAATACTTCATTCGCTTTTGGAAGTAAGGGCGCTCAAAATCCAGTTGAACTCTATTTAGAAGATCTTTTTACAATTTCTTCAAATCTAGCTGGTTTACCTGCAATATCCATTCCACACGGACAAGTAAACTCACTCCCAACTGGACTGCAATTAATTGGAAATTTTTTAAGAGAAGATCAACTGCTTAAAGCTGCACATATTTTTCAGAAAAACTCAGACTTTCATAATACTAAACCTAGCATGGAGGATTTTAAATGAGCTGGGAAACTGTTATAGGGTTAGAAACACATGTTCAGTTATCAACAAGAACTAAATTGTTTTCAAGAGCCTCAACAGCTTTTGGAGAAAGTCCAAATACGAATGTAAATTTAGTTGATTGCGGTCTTCCTGGAGTCTTGCCATCTGTAAATAAAGAAGCTTTTTACAAGGCAATTCGTTTTGGAATAGCAGTAGGTGCTCAAATAAATCAAACCTCTATCTTTGATCGTAAGAATTATTTTTATCCTGATTTACCAAAAGGATACCAAATTACTCAAATGGATTTACCAATAGTCCTGGGTGGATCAATTGAAATTACTACTGACAATACATTAAAAAAAATTAATATTACTAGAGCTCATTTAGAAGAAGATGCTGGAAAATCAATTCATGATGAATTTGATGGCTATTCTGCAATTGATTTGAATCGTGCAGGAACTCCACTTCTTGAAATTGTCTCAGAGCCAGAAATTTCAAATGCTAAAGAAGCAGTTGCATATATGAAGGCGATGCATCAATTGGTAACTTATCTCGATGTGTCTGACGGAAATATGGCACAAGGTTCCCTTAGGTGCGACGCGAATGTATCAATTAGAAAAAAAGGTGTTTTAAAGCTTGGAACAAGGACAGAAATCAAAAACATCAATTCATTTAAATTTATTGAAAAAGCTATTAATTATGAGGTTAAAAGACAGATTAAAATTCTTGAAAACGGTGAAAAAGTTGTTCAGGAAACTAGACTTTATGATAGTGCTAAAGATGAAACTCGCCCCATGAGGTCAAAAGAATTTGCAAATGACTACAGATATTTTCCTGAACCTGATTTATTGCCAGTCGTTATCTCAGACCAGGAAATGCAAGAGATAAAAAACAATTTTCCGGAACTACCCAAGGATAAAGAAGTAAGATATGAAAAAGATTTCAAACTCTCATCATACGACTCCAAAATCTTAGTATCTTCAAAATCCATGGCAGATTTTTTTGAAGATGCTGCCGAAAAAACAAAGAATTTTTCTTTGCTTGCTAATTGGATGATCGGTGAAATTAGCGCGTTTTTAAATAAAGAGGCTATTGAAATTAATGAATCTCAATTAACTCCAAATAATATTGCCATGCTTATTAATAGAATAGATGATCAAACTATTTCTGGAAAAATTGCAAAGTCTATTTTTGAAGATATGTGCTCTTCCGGAGAGTCCCCTGATCAAATTATTGAATCTCAAGGATTAAGACAGTTATCGGATGATGGAGAAATAGAAAAATTAATAAATGCAGTTATAGAAGATAATTCTAAGCAAGTTGCTGCATATTTAGATGGCAAGGAAAAACTATTTGGATTTTTTGTAGGACAGGTCATGAAGTTAACAGGGGGAAAAGCTAACCCTAATACTGTTAACAAAATTCTAAAAGACAAATTAAAGAAATAATCTAACCTTTAAAAGGATCTATAGTCATAGATATGACATTGTTTGAGAAGTTTCCTTGAACACCAATCTTTTTTAGTTGCTCATTCTTATCTTTTGGCCAATAAAAAGTCCTAAAAACATGATCCCATACAATAAGATTGTTTCCATAATTATGATTTGCTATTTCTGGTTCAAGATTGTGATGCCACCTATGTAGTTCAGGTCCAGAAAAAAAATAATTAAGCAGCCTTTGATCTTGCTCAGCATTAACATGTTGCCAGTATCCATGGACGGTGCTAAAGATAGTAACTAAAGCAATGATTTTCCCTTCTGCCCCTAAAAGCAATAAAGGAACGGCTCCGCTAACCTGGAGCAATGTCACATCTAGATAATGAAATCTTGTTGCATTAAACCAGTAAAGTCTTTTGGGATTGTGGTGAATTTGATGAAATCGCCATAAAAAAGGAATCTCATGACA
>MDSZ01223809.1_pt1 | contig 10499 bp, 7 predicted proteins | sample 811201 | NCBI WGS metagenome assembly MDSZ01 (sample SAMN05326647, study PRJNA326480) | marine metagenome | isolation source: seawater | place: Indian Ocean: North | collected 2010
ATGGTAAAGACGGCATCTGCAGCTGTAGGTTCACCGTTAGCAAAAAGGGAGGAACCACCCAGCAAGAATACCACTAAGAATATGTTTTTGTTTTTCATGCTCTAATCTCCAATTAAAAGCTAACACCAAAAACAAGAAATGATGTTTGCTGGTCTGGATTAATTATGTACGATGCTGAGAAGTTATCTCTACTGGCAGAGACACCAATACTAACCGGTGCAAATTCGCCATCAGTACTATATGCACCATTACCTAATCCCAATGAAAGCGCACCGTATGTCAATTCAAGGTAGATTGAATTATCGTCATCTCCACTTACATTAGCTGCTGTTAAGACACTGACTGTTCCGACATCCATGCCAGCACTGACCTCAAAGATGTGCTTATCCAAATTGAAAAGAGAATCTGCACCTGCATAAGAAGGAAAGAAATAATCTGTTAACGTCAGACCAACAGGTCCTACAGTTGTTGAGGCATACAGATCGCATTCATTTCCACTGGCATCTAAAGGACCCGGACTTATGGACCAAGATCCCCAAGCACCAATTGACACTGGACCAAGTGAAGTTTCAATAGTGGGCTGAACAGCAGCAGCATTGCCATAATCTGTGCCGCGCCAGATATAACGGCTGACAATGTCAGCCCCGAAACTCACCTGCGCAGCTACCGCTGAAAGGTTCAGCGCTACAACCACTACTGTCGCTGAAAACTGTCTTATTGATCTTGGAACTACCATGTCTTTATTCACTCCTTTTGTTCTTGTATTGTTGATGGTACTTAACTGTATAGCTTCAAGAGCAACCGTAAATTATTAAGCATTATATTAATTATGCAAGAAAAATTTAAGTTATAATAAATAATACTTAAAATATGTGGATCTTGGTGTTGTTGAGTCCGGGGAAGGAGACTTGAGAGCGGCGGCGAAATGGAGTTACAGGAAGACTGGGAAGGGTTTTCCTAAAGTGGCAGCTGGTGGTTACAATTTTTTAGCGGGAATAAGCCTGGTCAACCTGCCTTATTCGTTAAGGAGAACACCCATCCGGGCCGCAATATGCTGATCATACACCTCTTCAAAATCGATGATATCCAAGGCCAACGGAACGATTTTCATAAAATGGCTTCTCTTATCTTCCCAATTATTGAGAATCAGATCAGCAGTTACAGAACCGGTATGAAACTTGTGACTGCGGAGAAGCCTTCGCACCAACCCCTCGTCAGCCTGAGAGAGAGACGCCGTTCTAACGAAATCTCTGTTGAGATTCTCGAGTGTGTCTGCAGATGCACGGTACACAAAAGCGACTCCACCTGTCATGCCGGCGCCAAAGTTGCGGCCGAACTCACCCAGCACAATGACAGTCCCCCGGGTCATATATTCACAGCAGTGATTCCCCACTCCTTCAACCACAGCAGCGGCGCCGCTGTTGCGGACGGCGAACCGTTCCCCGCCTCTTCCGGCCACCAGAAGCTTCCCGCCAGTAGCGCCATAGAGCACAACGTTCCCGATAACTGTGTGACTTTTCTTGCGGGCGCGGATTTTCTTCGGCATTCGGATGCTGATGATGCCGCCGCTCATTCCCTTGCCGACGTAGTCATTGGCTACCCCCCGCAGGCGCAGCTCAATCCCAACCGTGAGAAAGGCGCCGAAACCCTGCCCCGCCGCACCACGCAACTGATACTGAATGTTGCCGTGGTAATGACCTCCGCCGTACAGAAATGCCAGCTCTCCCGATAGACGCGTCCCGATAGCCCTATCAGTGTTCCTGATCGTTCTGCGGACAACCACATGCCCGTGCGTCATGATGGCGGGCCGAATCTCCTCCATCACCTCTTCATCAATGTGCGGTTTCTGTCTTACAGCGGCGGGCTTCAGCTTCACACCCGTGTCCACAGGCAGACCTTCAGGCGCGTCCGGATTCAAAATAGCCGTCAGATCAATTCCCTTCTCAGCAATGTACAACTCGAACTGAGAATTCTGCGCAAGGAGGTCTGTCCGCCCAACGATATCCTCCAGCGAATAAAATCCCATCCCGCTCAAAAGATTTCTCACTTCCTCCGCTACACTGGTCAAATAGTTCGCCAGCTGTTCCGGTTTCCCTTTGAACTTCTGCCGCAGTTTCTCATCCTGTGTGGCAATCCCCGCCGGGCAGGTGTTGAGGTGACACTGCCGCGCCATGACACATCCGATAGCCACAAGAGCTGATGTGCCGAAGTCAAACTCTCCCGCTCCTAACAGAGCCGCCATGATAACGTCGCGCCCCCTCTTCAGACCGCCGTCCACCCGCAGGACGGTGCGGTAGCGCAACCCATTCGACATGAGAGTCTGGTGCGTCTCCGCCAGACCGAGCTCCCACGGAAGGCCAGTATGTTTGATAGACCCGAGGGGACTTGCTCCCGTCCCTCCATCCCCGCCCGAGATGAGGACTACGTCCGCCCCGGCCTTCACCACGCCGGACGCCACAATGCCGACGCCCGGCTGCGAGACTAATTTAACAGAAACTTTGCCCTGTGGATTCGCCTGCTTCAAATCGTAGATGAGTTGAGCAATGTCTTCAATGCTGTAGATGTCGTGGTGCGGCGGTGGCGAGATGAGCGGTACACCGGGTGTGGAAGAACGAGCGCCCGCTATCTGCACCGTCACTTTGTGACCGGGGAGTTGCCCCCCCTCTCCCGGCTTGGAGCCTTGAGCCATCTTGATTTGAAGCTCCTTGCCCGCACGGATATAATCGATTGTAACGCCGAAGCGGCCGCTGGCCACCTGCTTCACGTAGCAGTTAGCATCTCTGTCCGGACTGCCATGTGCATAACGGTCTGGCGCCTCGCCGCCCTCGCCGGTGTTACTCCGTCCACCAGTGAGATGCATCCCCTTTGCCAGCGTGCGATGGGCCTCATCTGAGATGGCACCAAACGAAATGGCGCTGGCGCCGAACCGCTTGCAGATCTCAGAGACCTCTTCCACCTGAGCTAACGGAACAGCCTCACCTTTTCTGATTTCTAAAAGATCCCTCAGATAGACGGGCTCTCTGGCGACCGTGCCGTTCGTCCGGTCTCCCGCAGCTAACTTATGTATCAGCTTGAAATGTGCCGGAGCGAAGCCGTGTTCTTCCCCTCCTTTACGGTAACGGAAGAAGCCTTTCCCCTCCAGCCGGGGATCATCACCGGCAAAGGCAAAACTGTTCCTTTCAACAAGCCGCTGTTTGATCTGCGGCAGATCGATCCCCCCCGTATCGCATCCGATAGAAGGGAAATAACTGTTAAGAAAACGCTGCGATAGCCCGATACCGTGAAAGAGCATACTGCCGTGATAACTGCTGATGGTAGAAATGCCCATCTTCGACATAATCTTGAGCAAGCCCTTTTCCAGAGCATAGCGGTAGTTGCTCATCATCTTCGGCCAATCAGCAGAAGCAAAGTGCTCCCGGATCAACTCATAGGCCATGTAGGGGTAAACGGCGCTGGCGCCAAAACCGATGAGGCATGCTACGTGATGATCCTCCACCACATCCCCCGTGAGACAGACAAGGGAGACTTTACTCCTGATTTTTTTATCAATAAGGTGGTGATGGATCGTTGACACCATAAGAGCCATGGGAATGGGAAGCAGGTCGCGGCGGATATGTTCGTCACTTAAGAAAATAATTTTACTGCCGCTGAGAACGGCCTCCTCGCTGGTGTTTTTCATCTTTTCAAGATAGTCCTCGAAATCACCATCGAGGGGCAGATGACACAGCATTCTTGTGTAGGGAAACCACGAGATATTTTCCATCAGTATGCGCGTCTCCCGCGGAGAGAGGACGGGGCTTTTGATGCGGATGGCGCCGTTGAAGCGCGGTCGCTTCGCCAGCAGATTCTCCTCACTGCCCATATACTTGAACAGGCTCATGACAAATCTCTCCCGGATGGAATCGATAGGTGGATTCGTCACCTGAGCAAAGCTCTGCTTGAAATAGTCGTAGAAACGGTGATCGTGTTTCGAGAGGAGCGCCGGAGGCGTGTCATCACCCATGGAGCCGATGGGCTCCCTTCCGGTCTCCGCCATAGGAATGAGAAAGCGGCTCAGATCTTCCCTGTTCCATCCCAAGGCGAAGCGTAATCGCTGATCAAAACCGTCTTGTGGGAGGGCAAATTCTCCAAACTCCTCCTCATCGTCCTTCCGTCTGACAACCTTGAAGTTATTTTCCAAGAGAGAAGAATAGGGAGCCGCTTCGGAAACTTCCCTCTTGATCTGTTCGTCTTCCAGAATTCCACTGCCGTCCAGCGCCACGGCAAAGATTTCACCGGAGGTCATGTGGTGGTGGAGGATGAGGTTGTCAGTTTCCACATCGACAACTCCCGCTTCGGAAGCCATGATGACAAGCCCATCTTTCGTTAAGGTATAACGCAGCGGCCTGAGACCGTTACGGTCAAGCTTGGCCCCCACATAGTCGCCATCGGTGAAGACCAGGGCCGCCGGACCGTCCCACGGCTCCACAAGGTTTTCGTGATAGATGTAAAAGTCCTTCAGGGCACGGGACATATTGGGACTGTCCAGATAAGGTTCTGGAACCAACATCATCAGGTTGTGAAAGAGGGTCCGCCCGCTGTAACACAAGAATTCTAGCGTATTATCCAGACTGCAGGAATCGCTGCCTTCATGGGCAATGATCGGTTTCAATGTTTCAAGATCATCCCCCCAGTAGGCAGACGTCATCTCCCCTTCCCGCGCCTGCATCCAGAGGCGATTTCCCTTGATGGTGTTGATTTCACCGTTGTGCGCAGTGAATCTGAACGGCTGAGCCATGGCCCAGGTGGAGATGGTGTTGGTGGAGAACCGCTCATGGAAGAGGGCGACCTTGGCCACGTAGTCAGGCTCAATCAAATCGAGATAAAAATGATCAATCTGCGATGACGTCATTAATCCCTTATAGACAATCGTCTTTGATGAGATGGAGCAGATAAAGCTTTGCGCTCTTTTCCTCGTCAGCTCTTTTTCAATCGCCTTGCGCAAGAGGTATAATCCCGCCTCCACAGAGCGCGCTCCATCTTCAGGACAGGCAAACAAAAACTGGAAAATAGCGGGGCAGGAAGACTTAGCCGTTTCTCCTAATGCGTCCCGATTGGTCGGTACTTCGCGCTTGCTGATGTATCTCATCTTATACTGAGTCGTCAGTGATCGGAACATCTTTTCCACCAGTACAACCTCGGTCCGGGCGGCAAACACCATTGCCACAGCCAGCGCTTCATCCTCTGCCAGAGAGTTGCCGAAGTCTTGCGTTACAATCCTGGAGAAGAAGTCTTGAGGAATGTCCGTGAGGATGCCGGCACCGTCTCCCGTCCTTTTGTCCGCACCCGTGGCACCGCGGTGAGCCAGTCTCTTGAGGGCGCTGATAGCCAATGTCACCACGCGCCGGCTCGGCTCTCCGGACACTTCCGCAATAAATCCGGTGCCGCACGCATCGTGGAATGCAGACACATCTACCAGTGGATATTTTGAAGAATCCATCACGACTCTAGGAACCTGTTTTGTTCGGGAACTGTACTAAACCGCCCCGCAAAGGGGTTTAGACTTTACCTCACGACAGAAGATAATATAAGTGGTGAACCGTCGAAAAGGTAGAGAAAATACGCGGGCCCATCAGAACACGGTCACGTCTGTGAGGTGAACCATCAAGCTTAGGAATGGAACGATTGTAGAACAAACAGTCCATGATTTCCGTCATCGGCCTTCCGCAATCCACCCCGCCACATCCTCCCCGATGGCAATGGCGGCTGTCAGGCCGGGAGAGTCAATGCCGATGAGGTTGATCCAGCCGGGATAGCCCGAATCTTTCTCGTGCCTGATGTAGTAGTCGGAGGGGCCGTCGTCTGCATCAGCAAGCTTCGGCCTTATGCCGGCAAAGTCCGGACTCAAGTCCTCCCGCTCCAGAGCCGGCAGATATTGCTTCACATCTGTATAGAACATATCGTGGTCTTTCTCCCGAACGACGTAATCCTCCTCCCGCTCCTCAAGCCATTCAGCGCTGGGTCCCAGCTTTACATCACCCCCCTGATCAAAGCTGAGGTGGATGCCGAGGGAGTCGTGAACCGGATCTGGAAGAGGGTAGATAAGATGCTGAATACGGTGGCGCCATCTGGGAGTGAGCTTGAAGTAGGACCCCTTCGAAAAGCGCAAAACGGGGCGATCTTTCTTGTCCGAACCCCACAGGAATTGTGCCACGCCGTCGCTATGAAGGCCGGCGGCGTTTACCACCCAGCGGGTTGTCACCTGATAGGAAGCGTCACCGGGGCCGTGAACGGAAAGGGCGTAATGGTCGCCTTCAGGATCAGCCCCCACCACCGCTGCCTTGATCAACAGATCGTGGTCCGCCTCCGCTGAATAGCGATGAAAAGCCGCCATCAGTTCATGGGCTGAGACGATGCCGGTACATCCTACAAATAGGGCCGCCTCGGCTGAAACTTCCGGTTCAACCGTCACTATCTCCTTGCGGCTCATGAGAACTACCTCCGGCACTTCATTGGCCTGCGCCTGGCGGTACAGTCTGTCCAGATCGTCTTCCTGTCCCTTCTGCGCCACCACCAATTTGCCGCACCGGCTGTGCCAGACGTCGTTTGCGCGGCAGAAGGGGTAGATCAGCTCGCGCCCCAGGCGGCAGTAGCGCGCTTTCAGCGAATTGGTGGGGTAATAGATACCGGAGTGAATCACCTCGCTGTTGCGGCTCGATGTCCCTTTACCGAAACCGTCTTCCCGCTCAACGATCAAGACTGAATCGAACTTTCTGTCGGCCAAGGCTCTTGCCACAGCCAATCCTACCACGCCGGCGCCTATGATCACGACGTCGTAATCAACATCCATGAGACACGATTCAGTGAAGAGCCAGCTGGGTGTTTTCTTTGTAGGTGGACATGACGATCATGGTGTGAGTGCGGATGACGCCGGGCCACGACTGTATCTCCCGCAACAGATTTTCCAACGATGAAGTGTCACGGACTCGCACCTTCAGAATGTGAGATCCTTCCCCAGTGATAGAGTGGCACTCCAACACTTCCTCCGCCCTCGCGGCACTTTCCACCAGATCACCGTAATGGTCCGATGATGACATATCCACAAGAAGAAACGCTGTTACGTCATATCCTATTTTCTTGGAATTGACCACGGCCCTGAACTCCCGAATGATGCCTTCATCCACTAACTTCCTAATCCGCTCGGTAACGGCAGGTACGGACAGATGTACATGTTCTGCCACATCCTTGGCAGTCATGCGACCGTCGTTCTGGAGCAGATTGAGAATAATCTGGTCTTTCTCATCCATCATCATCTGCCTCATTATAGCGGATACGGCTGAACGGTACAAGCATTATTTAGGAGTACGAGGGCCATTCCCTAAAAAATTAAGGCGAGACGTATCGGCCTCGCCTCAAGTCTTGGCAGAACGTCCAATGGGCTGTCCGTTTACTCCCGATCTACCACAACTCCTCCGACAAGTCGGAACTCCATTGTTGCACTCCTGGTAAGAGTACTCAAGCTACACCGCCGGTACAAATTTCGGCAAGTGACAGCGTCCAAGATCAATACGCAGATCACACAGTTTTGCCACATCGGCCGCTTCCAAGACCGGCTCGTAGGAGATGGTCTCTGAACAATGGAGCACAGCGGTGGCTGACTCACCTCTCTCCCAGACGTACGCCTCCTCCTGCTGCAGCGTCTCCACGGTACATCCGAGATTGATAGCCCTCAATACTTTGTAGAGCGGTACATCTTGCGCGCCGAAAAGATTCAGCCGCACGAAGGGGACGGCGGGAATGCGCGGCAGGTCAGACCGGCGCGCCATGAGATTCAGCACCCTGCGAAAGGCGTTCCTGTCCGATAGAGGCAGACCGAGCATGAGACTGTCGTGACTCTCCCGCCTCTGCGACGAACCGTTCCGAAGCCACCGCTGCAGCAGGAAGGCGTCATCGCAAAGTGTGAGAAGGTTGGGGGAGTTGAGGGGCAGGTCGTCCTCCAAATGGAACTCCTTGAGCTGGCGCCGGGTGATGATCTCAGACAGTTCCTCGTAGCCTTCACGATTCCGAACAATAACGATCACACGCTTCTTCTCTTGAGTCAGTTCCACCCCCACCAGCGGCTGAATCCCCGCCTCACGGCAGCAAAGATAAAACTCCACCACGCCGTAAAAACCGTCTCTATCCGCGAGACAGAGCGCCTTCACGTCGTGCTCCACAGCAAACTCCACCAATTCTGGAATGGAATGAATCCCCTCCAAAAAAGTGTAGTGACTCTTGCAGATAACTAGCGGCTTATCACACACAAAAGGTGTATACAGAAAGACGAAAAAGAGCCCTGTTCAGACTGTTTTTCTCAATCAGCGGCTGTTTCTGATGAGTTAAATACCCGTGTTAAAACGGCAGATCTTCGTCGTCCGGAGCCGCGTCCCCTTCAGGGGAGTTGTCGGCAGTGACCGGCTTTTTGCCTAACATAGTAAACATGTCACCGTGCACTTCCGTGGTAGTCCGCTTGACACCGTCCTTATCTTCCCAGGAGCGGGTCTTCAGTCTCCCTTCCACGTAAACCATCTGACCCTTCTTCAGGTACTGGCTGGCGGTCTCGGCCGACTTGCCGAACAGGACGCAACGGTGCCACTCAGTGTGGTCCTCGTACTCACCATCACTGTTGCGGCGGCTTTCATTTGTGGCAACATTGAAGTTCGCCACGGCGGTGCCCGATGGTGTGTAGCGGCTATCCGGATCGCCTCCAAGATGCCCTACTATAATCGCACGATTGACGCTTCCTTTTTGCATTGTATTACCTCCCTTTTCATGTTATAGGTTAATTACCTCCCGCCAAGGAATATGGAGACGGGAGTAGATTAAGTCAAGAGATTTATTTTCCTCAACAACATCATTTTCATACAAGAAGTTGTCCTCACAGTTGTCCTTTTACAGCATATGACATCCCGTAGGAACTTGCACAGTTTATAAGATAAACGGCCTCTCCTCGCAACACCGAATCAAACCCAAACCGCCGCCGCGTTTTGTCCACCGCCTCAAGCCGCCGCCGCCCTTTCAGCCACGCCCCTTCATCAAAGAGATTCACCTGATGAAAACAAGGCGTCAGATTGGAAAGTCCTACACCGATGAGGCGGATGCCTACCCGGCGAGTGATGGCTTTTTGCATTAAGTCGTCAGCCACAGAGTATAGAGCATCGTCCCGGTTATTCGGCTGAGGGAGGGTACGGGAGCGGTCGAGAGTCTCGAAATCTTCGTAGCGAATCTTGACGTTCACAGTGCGGGCGGCTTTGCCCTCTTGGCGCAGGCGGCGGCACACTTTTTCCGTAAGGTAGTGGAGGACGGCCGCAAGGTAGCGCCAGTCAGTGGTGTCGGTGCAGAAGGTGGTCTCCTTGCTAATGGACTTCCGTTCCCACTCCGGCGTGAGGTCGCTACCACCCTCTCCACAGGCGGCGCGCCAGAGGTACTTTCCATAGAGACCAAAAGCTGCTTCCATGAGAGACCCTCCCGCCGCGGCGATCTGCCCTACCGTTTCCAGCCCGAAATCCCTCAACGTAGCAGACATTTTTTCTCCCACACCGGGGATAATCTCCACTGGAAGTGGCGCCAGGAAGAGTTCCTCCCGGCCCGGCGGGATGTGGAGGAGTCCATTGGGCTTAGCCTCGTTGGAAGCGATCTTTGCCATCAGTTTATTCTGCGCCACGCCCACCGTACAATCGAGCCGGGTCGCCTGCTTCACGGCCCAGCGGAGCCGCTCCCCCGCCCCCATGGGATCACCCCACAGCCGTTCCGTGCCGGTGAGGTCCACGTACCCTTCGTCAATAGAGGTCATCTCCACCAATGGCGAAAACGACTGAAGCACCTCCTTTACCTTAAAGTGATACTGATCGTACAGATCAAAGTCCAGCGGCGCCACCACAAGATCGGGACAGAGCCGCAGCGCCACCGCCATGGGCATAGCCGAATGGACGCCGTACTCTCTCGCTTCATAAGAAGCGGACGTCACCACCGATCGGCCTCTATCGGGGTCTCCTCCCACCGCCACCGGCTTCCCTCTCAAGGAGGGATCCTTTAGCCGCTCCACGGCCACGAAGAAACAGTCCATATCGATGTGAGCAATCATTTCAGTCTGGTTATGGCTCCGCCCCGTCAGTCACACTGAGATAAGGTTTTCCAAAAGTCAGCAAGTTCCTTAAAGAGTCCCTGAGGTTAGTCTCAAAAGGGTTGCTCCTTACTTATCATTCATTACTGGCCGCTTCTTCTTTCGCAAGTATAGCATACAAAAGGCGTATAGATCAACAAAAAAGAGGGGGGATAGGTAAAAATCCTCCCAGCAATCGACCTTATTTCAACAACACCATCTTCATCGTCTTAGAATAACTGCCCGCCTTGATTCTGTAGATATACAGACCAGCACTGACTTGTCTACCTAAGTTATCAGTACCATCCCAGACAGCTATTCTGTTCCCAGCATCCTGTGACTGATTCACGAGGGTTTTAATCTGTTTACCAAGTATATC